>OJKA01000261.1_pt1 | contig 22945 bp, 20 predicted proteins | sample 1596451 | NCBI WGS metagenome assembly OJKA01 (sample SAMEA4350155, study PRJEB24818) | metagenome | biome: human; feature: gut; material: faeces | place: Denmark | collected 2013-09 | reverse complement strand
TGATTCACATCCGCCGTGTCGATGGAGGCGCATTATAGGGAGTTTCCTGTGGCCCGCAACCCTTAAATTGCAGAAAAATGACTGACTGCTGCATTCCACAGCAAAACCCCGCCTTATACCCATTTACGCACAGAGTTATCCACAAACCACACGATCGTTTCTATGATCCTCTCGTTATATCAGCCTCTTTCAACAGAAAAAGAAGAGGTCAAAATCGAAAATTAAAAATTCGCGAGCGTTGCGCAAACGTTTTCGTTACAATGCCCCCGCACAACAAGGATGCCCCGTAAGGGGCGTTAGCTGAGTTTTTAGCCAAGAATTCACCTAACGCTCTCTGTAATAGTCAAATCCAGGGGATTTACCATGCAACAACGTCGTCCAGTCCGCCGCGCTCTGCTCAGTGTTTCTGACAAGGCCGGTATCATCGAATTCGCTCAGGCACTTTCCGCACGTGGTGTGGAGCTGCTGTCTACAGGTGGCACTGCGCGCCTGTTAGCGGAGAAAGGTCTGCCAGTGACCGAAGTTTCCGATTACACCGGCTTCCCGGAAATGATGGATGGACGCGTGAAGACCCTGCATCCGAAGGTCCACGGCGGCATCCTCGGTCGTCGCGGCCAGGATGATGCCATTATGGAACAACACCACATTGCTCCTATCGATATGGTGGTTGTTAACCTGTATCCATTCGCCCAGACCGTCGCCCGCGAAGGCTGTTCTCTGGAAGATGCGGTAGAGAACATCGATATTGGCGGCCCGACTATGGTGCGCTCCGCTGCCAAGAACCATAAAGATGTAGCTATCGTTGTGAAGAGCAGCGACTACGACGCCATTATTAAAGAGATGGATGCCAACGACGGTTCTCTGACCCTCGACACCCGTTTCGATCTCGCGATTAAAGCCTTCGAACACACCGCCGCTTACGACAGCATGATCGCCAACTACTTCGGCAGCATGGTTCCGGCCTACCACGGTGAAAGCAAAGAAGCCGCCGGTCGCTTCCCACGTACGCTGAACCTGAACTTCATTAAGAAGCAGGATATGCGCTATGGCGAGAACAGCCACCAGCAGGCTGCCTTCTATATAGAAGAGAATGTTAAAGAAGCCTCCGTTGCCACCGCGCAGCAGGTACAGGGCAAAGCACTTTCCTATAACAACATCGCCGATACCGATGCGGCGCTGGAGTGCGTGAAAGAATTCAACGAGCCAGCCTGTGTGATCGTCAAACACGCGAACCCGTGTGGTGTAGCAGTAAGTACCTCTATTCTTGACGCTTACGACCGCGCCTATAAAACCGACCCGACCTCCGCGTTCGGCGGCATCATCGCCTTTAACCGCGAGCTGGATGCTGAAACCGCGCAGGCGATCATCTCCCGCCAGTTCGTGGAAGTGATCATCGCCCCATCCGCCACCGAAGAAGCACTGAAAATTACCGCTGCCAAGCAGAACGTTCGGGTGCTGGTCTGCGGCCAATGGGCTCAGCGCGTTCCGGGCCTGGACTTTAAACGCGTTAACGGCGGTCTGCTGGTTCAGGACCGTGACCTGGGTATGGTGACCGAAGGTGAACTGCGCGTGGTGTCCAAACGTCAGCCAACCGAGCAAGAGCTGCGCGATGCGCTGTTCTGCTGGAAAGTGGCGAAGTTCGTGAAATCCAACGCCATTGTTTATGCCAAAGAGAACATGACTATTGGCATAGGCGCAGGCCAGATGAGCCGCGTGTACTCCGCGAAAATCGCCGGGATCAAAGCGGCCGACGAAGGCCTGGAAGTGAAAGGTTCTGCAATGGCTTCTGACGCTTTCTTCCCGTTCCGCGACGGGATTGATGCCGCTGCTGCCGCCGGTGTGACCTGCGTGATCCAGCCGGGTGGTTCTATTCGCGATGACGAAGTGATTGCCGCCGCCAATGAACACGGCATTGCGATGGTATTTACCGATATGCGCCACTTCCGCCATTAATCCACGGAGCAGACGATGAAAGTATTAGTGATTGGCAACGGCGGGCGCGAGCACGCCCTGGCGTGGAAAGCGGCGCAGTCGCCAAAAGTCGAAACGGTATTTGTCGCCCCGGGCAATGCGGGCACCGCGCTGGAACCCACGCTGCAAAACGTGGCCATCGGCGTAACGGATATCCCGGCGTTGCTGGACTTTGCCCAGAACGAGAAGATCGATCTGACCATCGTTGGCCCGGAAGCGCCGCTGGTGATTGGCGTGGTTGATGCCTTCCGCGCCGCCGGTCTGAAAATCTTCGGCCCAACCGAAGGTGCCGCGCAGCTGGAAGGCTCCAAAGCCTTCACCAAAGATTTCCTCGCGCGCCACCAGATCCCAACGGCGGAATATCAGAACTTCACCGAAATCGAACCTGCGCTGGCTTACCTGCGCGAGAAAGGCGCGCCGATCGTTATCAAAGCTGACGGTCTGGCTGCCGGGAAAGGCGTTATCGTGGCGATGACGCTGGAGGAAGCCGAAGCCGCGGTTCATGACATGCTGGCCGGCAACGCGTTTGGCGACGCGGGCCACCGCATCGTGATTGAAGAGTTCCTCGACGGTGAAGAAGCGAGCTTTATTGTCATGGTCGACGGTGAGCACGTGCTGCCGATGGCCACCAGCCAGGACCACAAGCGCGTGGGCAATGGCGATACCGGCCCGAACACCGGCGGGATGGGTGCCTACTCCCCTGCTCCGGTAGTGACTGACGAAGTCCACCACCGCACCATGGAACGCATCATCTGGCCAACCGTGAAAGGCATGGCGGCGGAAGGTAACACCTACACCGGTTTCCTGTACGCGGGTCTGATGATCGACAAGCAGGGCAACCCAAAGGTTATCGAGTTCAACTGCCGCTTCGGCGATCCGGAAACCCAGCCGATCATGCTGCGCATGAAGTCCGATCTGGTGGAGCTGTGCCTCGCCGCCTGTGACGGCAAGTTGGATGAGAAAACCTCCGAGTGGGACGAACGCGCCTCGCTGGGTGTGGTCATTGCCGCCGGAGGTTATCCGGGTAATTACAATACCGGCGATGAGATCCACGGTCTGCCGCTGGAAGACGTCGCTGACGGTAAAGTGTTCCACGCGGGCACCAAACTGTCTGCAGACGATCGCGTGCTGACCAACGGTGGTCGCGTGCTGTGCGCCACCGCGCTGGGCAACACCGTGGCTGAAGCGCAGAAACGCGCTTACGCCCTGATGACCGACATCCGCTGGGATGGCAGCTTCAGCCGTAACGACATCGGCTGGCGTGCCATTGAACGCGAGCAACGCTAACGCGAAATTTTCGCCAGCAGCGTTTTACGCGTAATGCCTAACTGACGGGCGGCTTCCGTTTTATTGCCGCCCGTTTTTTCAAGCGCCGCCAGAATCACCTCCTTTTCGACATCCACCAACGGTTGGATCTCGCCACTGAATTCCGTTTTTATCGGCGTCGCGGCAATCGCCATCGGCAGTTCACGTTCGGAAATATATTCCCCCGTCAGCAGCACCACCGAGCGCTCAATCGCATTTTCCAGCTCACGAATATTGCCCGGCCAGTCGTAGTGGATCAGCAGATCCATCGCCTGCGGAGTAAAGCCTTTCACCGCTTTACGGTTACGCGCGGCAAAACGCTGGAAAAAATGTTCGGCTAACAGCGGAATATCTTCCCGGCGCTGGCACAGCGCTGGCATTTCAATGGTGACGACGTTCAGACGATAGTAGAGATCCTGACGAAAGCGCCCGGCGCTGACTTCCTCTGCTAGATCGCGATGCGTAGCGGCTATCAGCCGGACATCAACACCAATTGTCTGGTTGCTGCCAACCCGTTGCACCTCTCGCTCCTGGATAGCCCGCAGCAGACGTACCTGCATCAGCGGTGAGATATCGCCAATTTCATCAAGAAATAACGTGCCGCCGTCTGCTTCCACAAAGCGCCCTTCCCGCCGTTTATCCGCCCCGGTAAACGCCCCTTTCTCGTGGCCAAAAAGTTCGGACTCCAGCAGCGATTCATTAAGCGCCGCGCAGTTGAGCGTCACCAGCGGCTTATCGCGACGGGCGCTGCTGGCATGCAGCGCCCGGGCGACCAGCTCTTTCCCTGTCCCGGAATCTCCATGGATAAGCACCGTGGCGTCCGAGGGCGCTACCATCGCAATTTCGTTGAGCAATTGCTGCATCGCCGGACTTCTGCCAATCATGCCAAACTGCGCAGCCGACGCCGATGGCAGTTCAGCGCCCATTTCCCGCGTATGCGCCAGCGCCTTTTCCAGCGTCTCCTGCAGACGGTCAAAATCCAGCGGCTTGATTAAGTAGTCCAGCGCCCCGGTTTTAAGCGCCTCAACGGCAGTCTCTACGCTGGAGAACGCCGTCATGATCAAGACCGGAATCGCCGGATTCAGCGCTTTAATCTCTTTCAGCGTTGCGATGCCGTCCATCTCCGCCATGCGTACATCACACAGCACTAAATCAAATACGCGTTCGCGCACCTGTTCCAACGCCGCTCGCCCGCTATAGGCCAGCGCGACCTCATAACTCCAGCCGCGCAGCAGCGCCTGTAAAATGGTGCAGTGGCTGATATCGTCATCTACTACCAGAATATTGATTTTTCCGCGCGTCATCCTTGTTAATCCTGTTGTTTCGCTTTGGTCGGCAGCCAAAGAGTAAAGGTCGCACCTTTGCCCTCAACGCTTGCCACCTGAATGGTGCCACCATGCTGTTCGATAATGTTCTGCACTACCGCCAGTCCGAGGCCGGTTCCGTCAGCTTTGGTTGTAAAGTAAGGCGTAAAAATGGCCTCCAGCTGTTCCGCTGCAATTCCCTTCCCGCTATCGGTAACCACAATTTTAACGCGATCGCCGCTGCTTTCATTCGCTTCAACCGTGATCGTGCCCTGACAACCAATCGCATGAATGGCGTTCAGATACAGATTCAACAAAACCTGAGTCAGTCGGTCAGGATCGGTCTGGATAACGGGCAGCGTAGAATTGGCCGAAAAGCGGAGCTGGATTTCCCTGCTTGCCGCATCCTGACTCACCAGGTGTAATGAGTGGGTGATAACCTCATTGAGATCCACTTGTTGCAGCGTCAGATGTGCAGGCTTCACCAGCTCCAGCAGCTCGCTCACCACCCGATTTAAACGATCCGCCTCTTTCGCCATCACCTGTGCCAGCTCATGCGACTCGCCTCCTGCCGGGGTTCGCTCGGCAAAATACTTCGCCAGACCTTTGATCGATGAAAGCGGATTACGAATTTCATGCGCCACTCCAGCCGCAAGATGCCCGAGCGCTAACAGTTTTTCTTTACGCTTCATCGCATCCTGAAGTTCTTTGTACGAGCGCTGATAGCGCTGATACCAGAAGAACGTCAGTACGGTGGCCAGCAACACAGCCGCCAGCGCACAGAGGACTATCAGTGTGTTACGCCACTCTCTTGCCTGAGTCGCTGTCAGATCGCTGGCATCAAAGGCGATAAATATGGTTTGCGCTGGGGTGATAAGCTGCCCGTCATTGCTGGCACAGCGCGCCATGCCGTGGCGTCCTGGACCATACATCGGCTGAAACTGGCGATAAATTTCCAGGGCCGGCGTTTTTTCACCATCCCTCGCTGGAATTTCAATATTCCGCCAGCTTTCTTGCTCCCCAGGACTAAGCTGTCGCAGGACATCCGGTGAATAGAGCGTTTTTCCGACCATCGCGGCATTGCTGTGAGTAATAATGACACCATGCTCATCGACGACGGCAAACCATAGCACGCCTGGTTGTACGGCCATTTCCTCCAGGAGCGTCTGCTGCTGGGCATGATGCATGCGCATCCCCATGCCTACACGCGTACCAGACTCCAGAGCGCGAATGAGCACGCTGCCTTTTTCCAGTAGCGTTTGCCGCGCGGCGCCACTTTCCCGCCCATAGTCCCGAATAGTCATAATCGAAAACCAACCGACCAAAATCAGGATTGCCGCCAGCAAGAGTCGGCTCAACCACTTTGCCACCGTATCCTTATAAAGACGCATACGCTCTCCCTTCACCCCACTTGTTCCTTTCATCGTTGCAGGTATACAGCAGAAATCATGCCATTTTTTCCCCCAGATAACCCTGCCCTCAGACACAAACAGCTGAAAGTACCGGGTAAAAATGACTCGCAGGCGCGTTCTGGCGAGTCATTTTTACTCGTTTTCCTGCAAAGACGGCGGGTACGACGCCCGCAGGACTGGGATTGCCGCTTTGGCACGGAAGATGCAATAGGGAATGTAAGCTAACCAACAGGAGAACGAACGATGAAACGGAACAACAAACTGGCACTGATTGCACTTTCTCTGATCGCACTGGGCTCCACCCCGGTACTGGCGCAGAATCACTGGGGATATGGTGATGGTATGCAGCAACGGGGCGGCATACCAATGACCACCGAGCAGCAAGCTACCGCGCAGAAAATTTATGATGATTACTACTCACAGACCAGCGCGTTACGCCAACAGCTGACATCCAAACGTTATGAGTACAATGCACTATTAACGGCCAGCTCGCCGGACACAGCAAAAATTAATGCCGTTGCAAAAGAGATGGAAGCGTTGAATCAGTCTCTGGACGAGCAGCGTGTTAAACGCGATGTCGCAATGGCGCAGGCTGGCGTGCCGCGTGGCGCGGGAATAGGCTACGGCGGATGCGGCGGTGGCGGTAACCATCGCGGCGGCGGCCATATGGGAATGGGTCACTGGTAAAAGACTTAATGCCTGATGACGCCATACGGATCAGGCCTGCTGACTACCTGTCTTCAGGTTTTCAGAAAGTTTTGGCTGTAGGCTGCCAGTGACAAAAATCTTCATTGGCGACTAGCAGTAGCTGCGACCCTTCGGGCGCTTCCAGCCATGCCACACTCACCTCTACGGATGAATGTTTCTGGCGGCGCTCGATATGGTTTATCGCCCACGACTCCAGGTCTGGCTTCAGCGTTTCACCTTCACAGGTTGTGACCGTGTTATCCGCATGCCAACGTCCCTGACGCAATATCACCCGTCCCTGACGCAGCGCATCGCTGGTCTGGCGAATTTGATCGGCGCGATAGCGGTAAAGCGCGATTTGATCGCTGGAAAGCTGCTGCTTTTGCCCGTCGACTTCACGCTGCATGAAGCTCAGTTCGCCCCGGTCATCAAAGCGTATACGGACATGTTCAGCCGGTTTACTGTAAACGTTGAGTTCTATGAGAGAGAGCGAATCACCCTGCCAGCGGTATTCACTGGTAGTGGTTTCGCCTTTTCGCCACGGACTAAATACCGAGAGCAAGTGAACATCGTCACCGGAGTCTTTACGCCAAATGCGTACCGCCCCCTGATCGCCAACATAGCCGCTGGCCGTGAACGGAGGAAGCTCAGAATGGCTACCGCAGGCAGACAGTAACAGAACACCTGAAAGCCAAAGCGTATGACGCCAGATGGACAAAAGGGGCGAAACCGCCCCTTCGTTAAAACTGTTCACTGCCACGCGAATTACTTAACCGCGTCTTTCAGTGCTTTACCAGAAACAAATGCCGGTACGTTAGCTGCGGCAATTTTGATTTCTTTACCGGTCTGCGGGTTGCGGCCAGTGCGCTCAGCACGGTGGTTCACTTTGAAGGTACCGAAACCAACCAGTTGTACAGCATCGCCTTCTTTCAGAGACTCAGTAATAGCAGCCAGAGTGGATTCCAGAGCAGCTTTAGCCTGTGTTTTAGACAGTTCTGCTTTGTCTGCAATTACATCAATCAGTTGAGTCTTGTTCATAAGTTATCCTTACAATGTGTTTATCGCTTGCTAAGCATCGAGTGCGACGGAAATGCCAGAAAAGCACTCTCCTGCATACACGCACCGATAGCCACTTTTTTTCGCCCCCCAAATGTAGACCAGACCGGGGGCGGATGGGAAGCCTTCAGGCACGACAAATCAGGCGTTAAATCACGTTTTGTGGTGTCATTGCTGAAAATTTATACCAATATTGCTCTCGCCAGCCTCGCGCAGGTCTGCACGCAGCCCTTTTATCAGCTCAATATCGCGTTCTTCACAGTCGGCTAAAAGTCGGAAAATTTCCCACTGAATATCCCATTCTTGCTCAACGGCAGGGTTCTCTTTGAGCTCCTCATCGGTCATTTCGCGACCAGCCTGGGTCATTTCCAGCATCGCTACCGTCGTAATCGAAGCTTTACTAACTTCAATTGCATGCTCCAGCGTTTCACCGCTAAGACGTGAATGCATCAGTTCGCTTAATGCCACACAGGCATCAATCGCCGGATAAACGCCGTACAGATCGTAATCGTCTGCAGAAGGAATGGCCTCTTCAAACTTTTCCAACTGGCTGTCGAAATTGATTTTCGCGTCTTTAACCGTCAGCGCTTCCCAAATCAGATCCAGAATTCGGCGGTAAATCTGTCCATCGCCAAATTCAGTTTGCTTGCAGAACATGGCGTAATTCGGGTACATGCGTTCGCACAGACAGGCCATAAATGTGACGTGCTGCCAGCTTTCCAGCTTCTCCAGACGCAGGTGAATCGGATTTTGTAACATGATGAGTTCTCAAATACGGAAATTAGCCGCAGTTTACCCGATATGGGGCGCTTTTGCTGCAAGCCGCGTAAAAGCCGGGCGTTCGGATGCCACCGCATCTGCCCAGCGCGTTGGTTCCGGCAGACGATAGCCGTTCATACAGCGTTGTACCCACGCCAGTGCGCTGTCCATACTCACGCGGTGGCCCGTAGAGATAAACAACGGGTTACAGCGCGCTTTGCTGCGCCAGACCCATGCCAGCTGTTCGCCTTTATCCAGCAATGGCACTAGCGCACCGGGTTCAGCAGCGAGCGGTTCAAACTTGCCACACAGCCGTTTTTTCGCCACACCGATCGTTGGGACGTCCACCAGCAGGCCAAAATGGCTGGCCACGCCCAGACGGCGCGGGTGCGAAATGCCGTGCCCGTCAACGAACAGCAGATCTGGCTTGTGCGAGAGCAGTTGCCAGGCGGCCATCAGCGCGGGGGTTTCACGAAAGGAGAGAAAACCGGGAATGTAGGGCATGGTAGTGGCGATACGCGCCACCTTGTATTCAACCAGTTCAAGCGTGGGATACTTCAGTAAGACCATCGCGGCTCGCGTCACTTCGCCACCCTGCTCAAACCCAACGTCCGCCCCGCCGATCAGATCCGGCGGATCGTTCTTCAGACGATCCTCGCGGATCAATGAAGAGGCCAGTTCAAGCTGCTGCGCGCGTAATGACGCAAGATCCATAATGACTCCTTAGCGGTGGTACTGTTCGGACAAACGATGTACCGCCTCCACAAAGACACCCGCATGTTCTGGCGGGACGTCCTGATGAATGCCGTGGCCCAGGTTAAAGACATGCCCTTCGCCCTGACCGAATCCGGCCAGAATTGTCGCCACCTCTTCTTCGATGCGGGCTGGCGGTGCATACAGCATGGACGGATCCATATTGCCCTGTAGCGCCACTTTATGACCTACACGACGACGCGCATCGGCAATGTCAGTGGTCCAGTCGAGACCTAACGCATCACAGCCGGTTTCCGCCATCGCTTCCAGCCACTGACCACCGCCTTTGGTAAACAGGGTCACAGGTACGCGACGACCTTCGTTCTCGCGTAGCAGGCCATCGACGATTTTGTGCATGTAGTACAGGGAGAACTGCTGATAATCGCGACCGGTCAGCACACCGCCCCAGGTATCGAAAATCATCACCGACTGCGCGCCCGCTTTGATCTGCGCGTTCAGGTACAGCGTGACGCTCTTCGCCAGCTTATCAAGCAGCAGATGCAGCGCTTTAGGGTCGGCATACATCATCTTTTTAATCACGGTGAAGGCTTTGCTGCTGCCGCCTTCAACCATGTAAGTCGCCAGCGTCCACGGGCTACCGGAGAAGCCGATCAGCGGCACTTCGCCTTTCAGTTCACGGCGGATAGTGCGCACCGCGTTCATCACGTATCCAAGCCCATCTTCCGGGTCCGGGATCGGCAGTTTGTCGACGTCAGCCTTGCTGGTAATCGGAGAGGTGAAGCGTGGACCTTCTCCTGCTTCAAAATACAGCCCGAGTCCCATCGCATCCGGGATCGTCAGGATATCGGAGAAGAGGATCGCGGCATCAAGTTCATAGCGACGCAGCGGCTGCAGCGTGACTTCGCAGGCCAGCTCGGCATTTTTGCACAGCGCCATAAAATCGCCCGCTTCGGCACGGGTAGCTTTGTATTCCGGTAGATAACGGCCTGCCTGGCGCATCATCCATACCGGAGTGACATCAACGGGCTGGCGCAGCAGCGCACGCAGATAACGATCGTTCTTCAGTTCGGTCATTTTTGCAGTTCCTTATTGCGTCAGTCCATCAGTGTATCACCACTCGCTCTTTACTCGTACTCAGCCCGACACATTGCCACAGTATCTTCAATCAATCGACGCGCGACAGTACCCGGCGGGGGCAAGAGCGGTAAATCGTCATAGCGATACCAGTTCGCTTCCAGCAGCTCTTTCGGGTCGATGACGATTTCGCCGCTATCATACTCCGCCATAAATGCGGTCATCAAAGACTGTGGGAACGGCCACGGCTGAGAAGTGACATAACGCAGGTTTTTCACCTTGATGCCGCTCTCTTCCATGACTTCACGCGCCACCGCCTGCTCGAGGGTCTCGCCCACTTCGACAAAACCCGCCAGCACGGTATGCACGCCGTTGCGATGGCGAACATGTTGGGCGAGCAGGATGGAATCATCTCGGCGAATAGCGACGATTATGCAGGGAGCAATTTGAGGGTAATAACGTTCACGGCAGTGACTACAGAGCATCGCCCACTCCGTTTTACTCGGGTGCATGGGATGGCCGCAGTAACCGCAGAATTTATGCGAGCGGTAAAACTCCGCCAGCTGTACGCCTCGTCCGGCCAGTTGAAACAGGCCAACGTCCTGGTCAATGACCTGGCGCACCGACCCCATATCGTGTCGACGCTGCTGCTGCACCAGCCAGACAGTTTCCCCTTCCCACTCGCCTATTGGCAGCGCGCGCTGACCAATCAGATCAAAACGGGCTGCGTCGCCATAAGGTAGCTCGCCATGAGGTAACCATAACTTTTGCTCATGACTGACAATCCACCAGCCGCTATCTAATTTTTCAATTATACGATCCATATCTCTTGCGCAACCTTTGCTTCACAGGCATGTTGTTTACATTATTTTTACATTTACGGGTGAGCAGTTCCTAAACACCATCTTGCGGAGTCAATCATGCTAAACCAGCTGGAAAGCCTGACGGAGCACGTCGGAGGAAGTAATAAACTGGTTGATCGCTGGCTACATGTACGTAAGCACCTGCTCGTGGCTTACTACAATCTGGTTGGCATTAAGCCTGGCAAAGAATCGTACATGCGACTCAATGAAAAGGCGCTGGATGATTTTTGTCAGAGCCTGGTCGATTACCTCTCCACCGGACACTTCAGTATTTATGAACGTATTCTCCATAAATTGGAAGGGAACGGGCAGCTTTTAAAAGCCACAAAAATTTGGCCGCTGCTGGAAGCCAATACACAGCTGATCATGGACTACTATGACTCCAGCCTGGAAACTGCGATTGATCATGATAACTTCCTTGAGTTTCAAAAGGTTTTATCGGATCTCGGCGAAGCGCTGGAAGCCCGGTTCGTGCTCGAAGATAAGCTGATCATGCTGGTATTTGATGCGATGCACGAGAGTGGCACTCTCAAACGTCCTGCTTGAGATTTGTCGCATTAACGCGTAGTTTACATTCATTACCTCTAAGATAGAGGTTACTTCTTGTCGGAGTGCTTATTTTCCACAAAAGCATTCGTGATGCGTCAAGGCGGCAAGTCAGTGAATCTCCAGGAGCTTACCTAAGTAAGTGACTGGAGTGAGCGGACGAAGCCAACAAAGAGGCAGCGCGAAGGATGACGTGGAAAAGGCTGAGACCGTTAATTCGGGATCCGCGGAACCTGATCAGGTTAAGACCTGCGAAGGGAACAAGAGTCAATCTACAACCGTATCGCCCCTGGGCGATCGCCTCTCTTGCTTCATCCGTCGTCTGACAAGCCACGTCCTTACTTTTTTGGAATGAGCTATGTCTGCCACTACTAAACCATCACGCCGCGAACAGCGCGCGCAAGCCCAACACTTTATCGATACCCTGGAAGGGACCGCCTTCCCTAACTCAAAACGCATTTATATTACCGGTTCGCAGCCGGATATCCGCATTCCGATGCGCGAAATCCAGCTTAGCCCGACGCTGATTGGCGGCAGCAAAGACAACCCACAATTTGAAGACAACGAAGCCGTGCCGGTGTACGACACCTCCGGGCCGTATGGTGATCCTGACGTGGAGATTAACGTCCAGCAGGGCCTGGCGAAACTGCGCCAGCCGTGGATTGCGGCGCGTAACGACAGCGAAGAATTAGACGACCGCAGCTCCGCTTACACCAAAGAGCGCCTGGCCGACGATGGCCTGGACGAGCTGCGTTTCAGCGGCCTGCTGACGCCAAAGCGCGCCAAAGCCGGTAAGCGCGTGACCCAGTTGCACTACGCCCGTCAGGGGATCGTCACGCCAGAGATGGAGTTTATCGCCATCCGTGAAAATATGGGCCGCGAGCGTATTCGTAGTGAAGTGCTGCGCCACCAGCATCCGGGGATGAACTTTGGCGCTCGTCTGCCGGAAAATATCACCCCGGAATTCGTGCGTGATGAAGTCGCTGCGGGCCGGGCGATTATTCCTGCCAACATCAACCACCCGGAATCCGAGCCGATGATCATCGGCCGCAACTTCCTGGTGAAGGTGAATGCCAACATCGGTAACTCGGCGGTCACTTCCTCTATCGAAGAAGAGGTCGAAAAACTGGTGTGGTCGACCCGCTGGGGCGCAGATACGGTGATGGACCTTTCCACCGGTCGCTATATTCACGAAACCCGCGAGTGGATCCTGCGTAACAGCCCGGTGCCGATCGGCACCGTACCGATCTACCAGGCGCTGGAGAAGGTCAATGGGATCGCCGAAGATCTCACCTGGGAAGCGTTCCGCGATACGTTGCTGGAACAGGCCGAACAGGGCGTCGACTACTTCACTATCCATGCGGGCGTACTGCTGCGCTACGTGCCGATGACCGCTAAACGCCTGACCGGAATTGTCTCGCGCGGCGGTTCAATTATGGCGAAATGGTGCCTCTCGCATCACAAAGAAAACTTCCTGTTTGAACATTTCCGCGAAATTTGTGAAATCTGCGCCGCCTACGACGTCTCGCTCTCTCTCGGTGACGGCCTGCGCCCGGGTTCGATTCAGGATGCCAACGACGAAGCGCAGTTCTCCGAACTGCATACGCTGGGCGAGCTGACCAAAATCGCCTGGGAATACGACGTGCAGGTGATGATTGAAGGCCCAGGGCATGTGCCGATGCATATGATCCAACGCAACATGACCGAAGAGCTGGAGAGCTGCCACGAAGCGCCGTTCTACACCTTAGGGCCGTTGACGACAGATATCGCGCCGGGCTATGACCACTTCACCTCCGGCATTGGCGCGGCAATGATCGGCTGGTTTGGCTGCGCGATGCTGTGCTACGTGACGCCAAAAGAGCACCTCGGCCTGCCGAACAAAGAAGACGTGAAGCAAGGGCTGATTACCTACAAGATTGCCGCTCACGCCGCCGACCTGGCGAAGGGGCACCCGGGCGCGCAGATCCGCGACAACGCGATGTCGAAAGCGCGCTTCGAATTCCGCTGGGAAGACCAGTTTAACCTCGCACTCGACCCGTTCACCGCCCGCGCCTACCACGATGAAACCCTGCCACAGGAGTCCGGCAAGGTCGCCCATTTCTGCTCCATGTGCGGGCCGAAGTTCTGCTCGATGAAAATCAGCCAGGAAGTACGCGACTACGCCGCCGCGCAGACTATTGAAGTGGGAATGGCAGATATGTCGGAGAACTTCCGCGCCAAAGGCGGTGAAATCTACCTCAAAAAAGAGGAGGCATAATGTACCAGCCTGATTTCCCGACCGTGCCGTTCCGCCTCGGGCTTTACCCGGTGGTGGACAGCGTGGCGTGGATTGAACGCCTGCTGCTGGCGGGCGTACGCACGATCCAACTGCGCATTAAAGATAAGCGTGATGAAGAGGTCGAAGCCGACGTCATGGCCGCCATTGAACTGGGGCGTCGCTATGACGCCCGCCTGTTTATCAACGACTACTGGCGGCTGGCGATTAAGCACAACGCTTACGGCGTGCATCTGGGCCAGGAAGACCTTGAAACCACCGATCTGAAGGCGATTCAGGCGGCGGGGCTGCGCCTGGGTGTATCCACTCACGATGATATGGAGATCGACGTCGCGCTGGCGGCTAAGCCTTCTTATATCGCACTCGGCCACGTCTTCCCCACGCAAACCAAGCAGATGCCTTCCTCCCCGCAGGGGCTGACGCAGCTGGCAAGTCATATTGAACGACTGGCCGATTACCCAACCGTCGCCATTGGCGGCATCAGCCTGGAACGTGCGCCCGCGGTGCTGGCAACCGGCGTCGGCAGCATTGCCGTGGTCAGCGCCATTACCCAGGCGGCTGACTGGCAGGCAGCCACGGCGCAACTGCTGGATATCGCGGGAGTCGGCGATGAATGACCGCGACTTTATGCGCTACAGCCGGCAGATCCTGCTCGGCGATATCGCGATTGAGGGCCAACAAAAGCTGCTCGACAGCCATGTGCTGATTGTCGGTTTAGGCGGGTTAGGTTCGCCTGCCGCGCTGTATCTGGCGGGAGCAGGTATCGGCAAACTGACGCTGGTAGACGATGACGACATTCATTTGAGCAATCTGCAGCGCCAGATCCTGTTTACCACTGATGATATCGCGCGTTCAAAATCGCAGATTGCCCAGCAGCGCCTGACGCGGCTCAACCCGGATATCGAACTGGTATCGCTCCAGCAGCGACTGAAAGGCGATGCGCTCCGGCATGCGGTAGCGCGTGCCGATGTGGTGCTCGACTGTACCGACAACATGGCCACGCGTCAGGAAATTAACGCCGCCTGCGTGTCGCTCAACACCCCGCTCATCACCGCCAGCGCCGTCGGTTTCGGCGGCCAGTTGATGGTACTCACGCCACCGTGGGAACAAGGTTGTTACCGCTGCCTGTGGCCGGATGATGTCGAACCTGAGCGCAACTGCCGTACCGCCGGTATCGTCGGCCCGGTTGTCGGCGTGATGGGCACCTTGCAGGCGCTGGAAGCCATCAAGCTGCTTAGCGGCATTGCGACGCCCAGCGGCGAGTTACGCCTGTTTGACGGTAAAACCAGCCAATGGCGCAGCCTTGCGCTGCGTCGGGCCAATGGCTGCCCGGTATGTGGAGGGCAACATGCAGATTCAGTTCAATGATGAGCCGATGCAGTGCGCCGAGGGACAAACCGTCAGCGGGCTGCTCACCGAGCTTAATCAGCTTAAACCGGGCGCGGCGCTGGCGCTCAATCAGCAGATCCTGCCGCGCGAGCAGTGGCAGCAGCAAATCGTGCAGGAAGGCGACCAGATCCTGCTTTTTCAGGTTATTGCAGGGGGTTGATATGTTACGTATTGCCGACAAAACGTTTGATTCACATCTGTTCACCGGTACCGGAAAATTTGCCTCATCGCAGCTGATGGTCGAGGCGATTCGCGCCTCCGGCAGCCAGCTGGTGACGCTGGCCATGAAGCGCGTGGATTTGCGCCAGCATAACGATGCCATTCTGGCCCCGCTTATCGACGCGGGCGTGACGCTGCTGCCTAACACCTCCGGAGCGAAAACCGCTGAAGAGGCGATTTTCGCCGCCCAACTGGCGCGTGAAGCTCTGGGCACAAACTGGCTGAAATTAGAAATCCACCCGGATGCCCGCTGGCTATTGCCGGATCCGATTGAAACATTAAAAGCTGCCGAAGCGCTGGTGAAACAGGGCTTTGTGGTGCTGCCCTACTGCGGTGCGGACCCGGTACTGTGCAAGCGGCTGGAAGACGTGGGCTGCGCGGCGGTGATGCCGCTCGGCGCACCTATCGGCTCTAACCAGGGGCTGGAAACCAAAGCGATGCTGGAGATTATTATCCAACAGGCGACCGTGCCGGTGGTGGTTGATGCAGGCATCGGCGTCCCCAGCCACGCCACGCAGGCGCTGGAAATGGGCGCCGACGCGGTGCTGGTCAACACGGCAATCGCGGTAGCCGACAGCCCGGTGATGATGGCCACCGCTTTCCGTCTGGCAGTTGAAGCAGGTCTTTTGGCGCGCCAGGCGGTACCTGGAAGCAAAAGCTCGCAGGCAAATCCCACAAGCCCGCTAACCGGATTCCTGGAGGCCTTCGCATGAAAACGTTCAGCGATCGCTGGCGACAACTGGACTGGGACGACATCCGCCTGCGCATCAACGGTAAAACCGCCGCTGACGTGGAGCGCGCCCTCAACGCTTCGCATCTTAGTCGCGACGATCTGATGGCATTGCTCTCTCCTGCCGCCGCCGATTATCTGGAGCCGCTTGCGCAACGGGCGCAAAAGCTCACCCGCCAGCGTTTTGGCAACACGGTGAGCTTTTACGTGCCGTTGTATCTCTCCAACCTTTGTGCCAACGACTGCACCTACTGCGGTTTTTCGATGAGCAACCGTATCAAACGCAAAACGCTGGACGAAGATGAGATACAACGTGAGTGTGCGGCTATCCGTGAGCTGGGCTTTGAGCATCTGCTACTGGTCACCGGTGAACATCAGGCCAAAGTGGGGATGGATTACTTTCGTCGCCATTTGCCTGCCATTCGCCGCCAGTTTGCTTCTTTACAGATGGAAGTACAGCCGCTGTCAGAGGCTGAATATGCGGAGCTGAAGACGCTGGGGCTGGATGGCGTGATGGTGTATCAGGAGAGCTATCATGAGGCGATTTACGCCCGCCACCATCTGAAGGGGAAAAAGCAGGATTTCTTCTGGCGACTGGAAACGCCGGACCGGCTGGGCCGCGCAGGGATCGACAAAATCGGTCTTGGCGCGTTGATTGGTTTGTCCGACAGCTGGCGGGTTGACTGCTATATGGTAGCTGAACATCTGCTGTGGATGCAGCAGCATTACTGGCAGAGCCGCTACTCTATCTCCTTCCCTCGCCTGCGCCCATGCACCGGAGGCGTTGAGCCTGCATCGATCATGGATGAGCGACAGCTGGTCCAGACCATTTGCGCGTTTCGTTTACTCGCACCAGAAATTGAGCTGTCGCTCTCCACCCGCGAATCGCCATGGTTTCGTGACCATGTGATCCCGTTGGCAATCAACAACGTCAGCGCCTTCTCAAAAACCCAGCCCGGTGGTTATGCCGATAACCACCCCGAACTGGAACAGTTCTCCCCGCACGACGATCGTCGCCCGGAAGCCGTTGCTGAAGCACTGATGGCGCAGGGATTACAGCCCGTGTGGAAAGACTGGGACAGCTATCTGGGACGCGCTTAACAGGTACCGTAAGTCAGGAGCGATCGCATAAACAAAAAAACCCGCTTTCGCGGGTTTTTTCTTCACTGGTGCTTAACTGCTCGGGCTCTGGCCTTCATCGCTATCGTAAGCCTTCGTGAAATTATCGGCGTTTACAGCGCGACAACGTTAACAGCAGACGGGCCTTTAGCGCCATTCTCCACGGAGAACTCCACCTTTTGACCTTCGTCTAACGTTTTAAAATCGTTACTCTGGATAGCGGAAAAATGCACAAACACATCCTTGCTACCGTCCTGAGGAGTGATAAAGCCGAAGCCTTTATCAGAGTTAAACCATTTTACTAAACCAGTCATTTTGTTAGACATAGATACTTCCTTTCATGTTTTTGAGCCGCTTATGCAGCGAAGATGGCCTGTTTTGCAGAAATTAACTTATGGGGCACTTAGGGAGGAGGCTCATGAAGAAGAGTATCTGAGGATAACGCTTGAACTGAGAACTGCTTTACTAAAACTGCTTGCATAAGGTCTGTGTTCCAAACCGATGCCGCTATAGTAGACCTACTTCTAATCATTAAGCAAGCATTAATTTTTTTAATACCCACTGAGTGATGCAATGTTGAACCAACGCGGCTAAGCATCATGGATAACAGCTTGATCTACAATGAACAAAAGCCCCGACTATTGCAGTCAGGGCTTTACGTTACTACACACTTCAAATTTAACATTAATAAACTTAACGATTTAATACTGCTGATGGTACTACTTTAAAATGTACACGTTTACTACAGATAATATTGGATATTGATACTAACTAAAGCTTTCCTCTATTTACCGTTAAACACATTCCACCCGCTTGATAATAGAACTCAAGGCTGGTGACCTAAACAAGTACACTTCCCCTCGCGACATATACTCTTTGATGCGTTGCCTTATTTCCCTCGTGATAACCAAAAAGCAGAAATCACGAACAATTACTATTAAATCATGGCGTTACATCGTCGCGTTTTACTGATTTTTTGCGATTAGATATATCAACTACGTGGCCTGAAAGCATTGTCGAGGTGAAAAAATAGCGTTTTCAGCATCGACTATCCCATACAAAAAATACTTCGTGGCCTTTATCGCAAACCCCAATCAAGCTCTACTAACACTTACTACGTTAACAGCAAACTACAATTTCTCCGCTGTTAAGTATTAACATACGGGTTTAAAAAGCGCTGTCAATACTGTTTTTTATAACATGTCTTTATTGACAGTAATTATATATTCCAGCATGTGATAAGCGAGTCAAAAAGCCGCTGGTCCCGGTCCAGATCGCAGGGTTTGGCCTCTTTTTGTAACCGGTTTCAGAAAAAGCGGCTTTCTTTGTGATGCCTTGCACACAATCGTTGCAAAGCAGTTGTTGCTATAGCTGGCTCGCGATAATTATCAACTCACACATGTTGATCGAGACTGCTTATGAAAAACATCGTTTTATGCTGTGCCGCTGGAATGTCCACCAGCATGCTGGTGCAAAGGATGAAAGATGCCGCCCAGAAAAAAGGCGTCGACGTCACTATCAAAGCCGTCCCGGTGGCCGAGTTTGAAGAGAATATCGCTACAGCGGATATCGTTTTGCTCGGTCCACAGGTTAAGTATGAACAGGCCAAGCTACAGGCGATCGCCGACCCACTAGGCAAAAAGGTCGCCGTTATCGACATGATGGATTACGGCATGATGAAAGGCGATGCGGTACTGGACAAGGCGCTGAAACTACTGGAGTGATGGTATGGAAGAGTTAGAAACGATCATCATGGAGTTATTGGTAAACGCTGGTGCTGCACGCAGCCAGGCCCTGACGGCATTGCAACTGGCGCGTAAAGGTGATTTCTCCGGTGCAGAACAAGCGATGACGGAATCACGCGAGTACGTTAAACAAGCGCATAAAATCCAGACCCAGCTGATCGGAATTGACGAAGGAACCGGCAAGCTACCGGTTAATCTCATCACCGTCCATTCGCAGGATCACCTGATGAACGCGATGGTGATTCAGGATTTGGCGGGAGATATGATTGAGCTTTATCGGCGGTTACCGCCGGTAAATTAATGACACTGCCGGATGGCTTCGTAGCCTCGTAGACCTGATAAGCGTCATCAGAAATAAACCTGGACATAAAAAAACCCGCCGAAGCGGGTTTTTTATTATGGTCGGCAACGATTAATCGTTGTCAGAACCGCCCAGGCCTGCGTTCAGCAGTTCTGCCAGGCTGGCAGACGCATCTTCAGCAGTCACCTGCGGTGCAGCTGGCAGTTCGCCCGCTGCGCGACGGCGCATACGATCCTGGTGGTACGCGTAACCGGTACCTGCCGGGATCAGACGACCCACGATTACGTTCTCTTTCAGACCGCGCAGTTCATCACGTTTACCTGCAACAGCGGCTTCGGTCAGGACACGCGTGGTTTCCTGGAACGATGCTGCAGAGATGAAGGACTCGGTTGCCAGAGACGCTTTGGTGATACCCAGCAGATCGCGGGAGAACGTTGCACCCACTTTGCCGTTCGCTTCCAGCTCGCGGTTAGCGATCTTGACGCGGGAGTATTCAACCTGCTCGCCTTCCAGGAAGTCGGAGCTACCAGCGCTTTCGATGGTGGCTTTACGCAGCATCTGACGAACGATAACTTCGATGTGTTTATCGTTAATCTTAACACCCTGCAGACGGTATACGTCCTGAACTTCGTTAACAATGTAACGAGTTACAGCATGCACACCACGCAGACGCAGGATGTCGTGCGGCGCTTCCGGACCGTCGGAAACCACGTCACCACGTTCTACACGTTCACCTTCGAACACGTTGAGCTGACGCCATTTCGGGATCATCTCTTCGTACGGCTCGCTACCGTCTACCGGGGTGATAACCAGACGACGTTTACCTTTGGTTTCTTTACCGAAGGAAATGATGCCGCTGATTTCAGCCAGGATTGCCGGCTCTTTCGGACGACGTGCTTCGAACAGGTCAGCAACGCGCGGCAGACCACCGGTGATATCCTTGGTACCGCCGGATTCCTGCGGAACACGCGCCAGGGTGTCACCAGAACTGATCTGTACGCCATCTTCCAGCTGAACAATCGCTTTACCCGGCAGGAAGTACTGAGCAGGCATATCGGTGCCTGGGATCAGAACGTCGTTGCCCTGAGCATCAACAATTTTCAGTGCCGGACGCAGGTCTTTACCACCCGCAGTACGCTCTGCAGAATCCAGAACCACCAGAGAAGACAGACCGGTCAGCTCGTCGGTCTGACGAGTAATGGTCTGGCCGTCGATCATGTCAGTGAAGCGGACAAAACCACTCACTTCGGTGATAACCGGCATGGTGTGCGGATCCCAGTTTGCTACGGTTTCGCCGCCAGCAACCTGTTCGCCATCACCTTTCGCCATAACGGAGCCGTAAGGCACTTTATAGCTTTCTTTGGTACGGCCGAATTCGTCGATCAGTTTCAGTTCGGTGTTACGTGAGGTGATAACCAGTTTGCCGCTGGAGTTCACAACCGACTTCGCATTGCTCAGACGGATGCTACCTTTGTTTTTCACCTGAATGCTGGATTCAGCAGCCGCACGAGATGCCGCACCACCGATGTGGAACGTACGCATCGTCAGCTGTGTACCCGGTTCACCGATGGACTGTGCCGCGATAACGCCGATTGCTTCACCTTTGTTGATGATGTGGCCACGCGCCAGGTCACGACCGTAGCAGTGCGCACATACACCAAAGTCGGTGTCACAAGATACAACAGAACGGACTTTGACGGAGTCAACGGAGTTCTCTTCCAGCAGGTCACACCACTGTTCGTGCAGCAGCGTGTTGCGTGGAACCAGAATATCCGCCGTACCCGGCTTCAGAACGTCTTCAGCAGTCACACGACCCAGAACGCGATCGCGCAGCGGCTCTTTAACATCACCACCCTCGATAACCGGGGTCATGGTGATGCCTTCCAGAGTGCCGCAATCGTCTTCAGTAACAACCAGGTCCTGCGCAACGTCGACCAGACGACGAGTCAGATAACCGGAGTTCGCTGTTTTCAGTGCGGTATCCGCCAGACCTTTACGCGCACCGTGAGTAGAGATGAAGTACTGGAGTACGTTCAGACCTTCACGGAAGTTCGCGGTGATTGGCGTTTCGATGATGGAGCCATCTGGCTTCGCCATCAGACCACGCATACCGGCCAGCTGACGAATCTGTGCTGCAGAACCACGCGCACCGGAGTCGGCCATCATGTAGATGCTGTTGAAGGAAACCTGCTGCTCTTCTACGCCGTCACGGTTAATAACGGTTTCGGTTTGCAGGTTATCCATCATCGCTTTGGATACACGATCGTTCGCCGCAGCCCAGATATCGATAACTTTGTTATAGCGTTCGCCCGCGGTTACCAGACCAGACTGGAACTGCTCCTGAATCTCAGCAACTTCAGCTTCCGCTTCAGAGATGATCTCGTGTTTCTTCTCCGGGATGACCATGTCATCAATACCAACAGATGCACCTGAACGCGCTGCATAAGCAAAGCCGGTGTACATTGTCTGGTCAGCGAAGATAACAGTCGGCTTCAGGCCCAGAATGCGGTAACAGGTGTTCAGCATTTTGGAGATAGCTTTCTTGCCCAGCGCCTGGTTGACGATGGAGAAAGGCAGACCTTTCGGTACGATCATCCACAGAATGGCGCGACCAACGGTCGTGTCTTTCAGACTGGTGTGCGCAACGAATTCGCCGTTTTCATCTTTTTCGTATTCAGTGATACGCACTTTAACGCGCGCATGCAGAGAGGCCAGACCTGCGCGATAGATACGCTCAGCTTCTTTCGGGCCAGTCAACACCATGCCTTCGCCTTTGGCGTTAACACAGTCACGGGTCATGTAGTACAGACCCAATACAACGTCCTGAGACGGAACGATGATAGGTTCGCCGTTCGCCGGAGACAGGATGTTGTTGGTAGACATCATCAGCGCACGCGCTTCGAGCTGGGCTTCCAGCGTCAGCGGTACGTGAACAGCCATCTGGTCACCATCGAAGTCGGCGTTATATGCCGCACAAACCAGCGGGTGAAGCTGGATAGCTTTACCTTCGATCAGTACAGGTTCAAATGCCTGGATACCCAGACGGTGCAGTGTTGGTGCACGGTTCAGCAGTACCGGGTGTTCGCGGATAACTTCGTCCAGGATATCCCAAACGACAGCTTCTTCACGCTCAACCATTTTCTTAGCGGCTTTGATGGTGGTGGCCAGGCCACGCAGTTCCAGCTTGCCGTAGATGAACGGTTTGAACAGTTCCAGTGCCATTTTCTTCGGCAGGCCGCACTGATGCAGACGCAGGTATGGACCTACGGTGATTACAGAACGACCGGAGTAGTCAACACGCTTACCGAGCAGGTTCTGACGGAAACGACCCTGCTTACCTTTGATCATGTCGGCCAAAGATTTCAGAGGACGTTTGTTAGAACCGGTGATCGCACGACCGCGACGACCGTTATCCAGCAGGGCGTCAACCGCTTCCTGCAGCATACGTTTTTCGTTGCGTACGATGATGTCCGGCG
>OJKA01000258.1_pt1 | contig 23253 bp, 23 predicted proteins | sample 1596451 | NCBI WGS metagenome assembly OJKA01 (sample SAMEA4350155, study PRJEB24818) | metagenome | biome: human; feature: gut; material: faeces | place: Denmark | collected 2013-09 | reverse complement strand
AAGAGACAGCTACTGATTTGAATGTGAATAAAATTAAAAATGCCATTAAACGTATCGCAGGAAAAATCAAATGCGACATTGTGATTGTTCCTCAGGATAAGCACTTGTCTGAAAACCAGTCAAAGGGCTATCGCTGCGGTGATAACGGTATCTTTAAGGGAATGCCTCTTACAAAAGAGCAGCAAGAATTGTCTGCTATTGCACGTGATATTTATAGCTTCTACCCTTATGACGGGAAATATATCCTAGATGAAGCAAGACTCATTATTTGCCAAAGCAATGCTAAATCAGCTAAGCTCAGAGAGAAATATGAAGTTGCTGAAATCAATCCTCTGGGTGATTGGACTGGTGGTACCAATGTAGATACTGGCGCAACAAACAGAAAACTTGGCAGTGATATGGCTGATTCTGTAACTGGTGGCGGTCTTCATGGTAAGGACTTGTCAAAGGCAGATGTATCAGTAAATATTTATGCTTTTCTGAAAGCGCAAAGAACCGGAAAATCGGTCAGCTTATGCTGCGCTATTGGAGACGACACTATTGATGGCGTACCTTATAGCGAAATTGTAAAACAAGCAAAAGAATACATAGACTCCATTGGCGGATTTGAGAAGTTTGCCGAGTGGGGCCTTTTTTAGTGGAGGTGCATCATGAGTAAAACAACGACAGAAATGAAGTTGATTGAAACCTCTAAGTTAATTCCTTATGTGAATAATGCAAGAACCCATTCTCCGGCGCAGGTTATGAAGCTTCGCTCATCTCTACGCGAGTTCGGTTTTATCAATCCAGTTATTATTGATAGAGACCTGAATGTCATTGCAGGCCATGGAAGAATTATGGCAGCTAAAGAGGAAGGTATTAAGGAAATTCCATGTGTATTTGTGGACTACTTAACCGAGGCACAAAAGAAAGCGTATATCTTAGCTGACAACCGCATGGCAATTGACGCCGGATGGGATGAAGAGCTTCTGAAAATTGAAATCGAGGCTTTGCAGGCAGAAGCTTTTGATATTGGTCTTACTGGTTTTGATGAGAAAGAAATCGCAGATCTGTTTGTATCTGATGATGGTGTGGAGGATGACGATTTCGATGTGGATGCTGAGCTTGAAAATCCTATCTTTACGAAAACCGGTGATGTCTGGGTGTTGGGTAACCACCGCCTCGTTTGCGGCGATAGCACAAAGCAGGAAACATACGAGCTTTTGATGGAGGGCAAGAAGGCAAATCTTGTGGTAACAGATCCTCCATACAATGTCAATTATGAAGGTAGTGCAGGAAAAATTAAAAACGATAATATGGCAAACGATAAGTTTTATCAGTTCCTATTTGATGCCTACTCTTGTATGTATCAGGCTATGGCAGATGACGCCAGCATTTATGTATTCCATGCAGATACGGAAGGATTGAATTTTAGAAGGGCTTTTGCTGAGGCAGGTTTTTATCTTTCTGGTACATGTATTTGGAAGAAGCAGAGCTTGGTTTTAGGAAGAAGTCCATATCAGTGGCAGCATGAACCTTGCTTGTTTGGATGGAAGAAGTCAGGAAAGCATCAGTGGTATTCTGGTAGAAAAGAAACTACTATATGGGAATTTGATAAGCCAAAGAAAAATGGCGATCATCCAACTATGAAGCCAGTACCGTTGATAGCGTATCCGATTAAGAACTCAAGCATGACAAATTGTATTGTTTTGGATCCATTTGGCGGCAGCGGTTCCACACTTATCGCCTGTGAACAGACCGGCAGATACTGCAGAACAATAGAACTGGATGAGAAATTCTGCGACGTCATTGTAAAAAGGTATATTGAACAGGTCGGCTCTTCTGAACAGGTTTTTGTTATTAGAGATGGTGAAACGATTCCCTTTGAGGCCTTAGAAGAAGTGGTTTCCCCTTCTGAAGTCTAAGAAAAGGGTGATACGTAATGGCACTGAAAAAATATAAACCAACAAAATTCATGGCAAAAGACAGTTATTATGATGAGGATACTGCAGATTTTGCTGTGATGTTTATTGAAAGTCTTTGCCATACTAAGGGCACTTGGGCCGGAAAACCCTTCAAGCTTTTAGTATGGCAGGAGCAGATTATTCGAGACATATTCGGAACCTTAAAACCAAACGGTTATAGACAATTTAATACGGCATACATTGAGGTGCCCAAAAAGAATGGAAAGAGTGAACTTGCTGCGGCAGTCGCTCTTTTACTTTGTTGTGGAGATGGAGAGCAACGTGCAGAAATTTATGGCTGTGCTGCTGATAGGGGCCAGGCAACTATCGTATTTGATGTTGCTGCTGATATGGTGCGCATGTGTCCAGCCTTAAATAAAAGGTGCAAGATACTAGCATCCCAGAAGAGAATTGTATATCTTCCTACGAATAGCTTTTATCAGGTGTTATCTGCAGAAGCCTATTCGAAGCATGGCTTTAACATTCATGGTGTTGTATTTGATGAGCTGCACACACAGCCCAACCGAAAACTCTTTGACGTTATGACAAAGGGTTCCGGTGACGCTCGTATGCAGCCGTTGTATTTTTTGATCACGACTGCTGGCACTGATACAAATTCCATCTGTTACGAAACACACCAAAAGGCGCTGGATATTTTAGAAGGTAGAAAAAAAGATAGCACCTTCTACCCTGTTATATATGGAGCTACAACAGAAGAAGATTGGACAGATCCTAAAGTATGGAAAAAGGCCAATCCGTCTCTTGGTGAAACAATCGGTATTGATAAGGTGCAAGCTGCATGTGAGTCGGCAAGACAAAATCCTGGTGAAGAGAATGCCTTCAGGCAGCTTCGTCTGAATCAATGGGTTAAGCAAGCGGTGCGCTGGATGCCTATGGAAAAATGGGATGCATGTGCATTTGCAGTATCTGAGGAGGCATTGGAGGGTAGAGTTTGTTATGGAGGACTTGACCTTTCTAGTACAACGGATATTACTGCGTTTGTCTTGGTGTTCCCGCCTGAAGATGAAGACGATAAATTTGTGGTCCTTCCGTACTTTTGGATTCCGGAGGATACCTTAGAGCTTCGTGTAAGGCGTGACCATGTTCCATATGATGTGTGGGAGCGACAAGGTTTTTTACAAACCACAGAAGGTAACGTTGTTCATTATGGTTACATTGAAAAGTTTATCGAGAGACTTGGAGAAAAATACAATATCCGAGAAATTGCATTTGACCGTTGGGGCGCTGTGCAGATGGTACAGAATTTAGAAGGTATGGGATTTACGGTAGTTCCATTTGGTCAGGGCTTTAAGGATATGTCACCACCTACTAAAGAGCTCATGAAGCTAACTCTGGAAGGAAAGCTAGCACATGGAGGTCATCCAGTATTGCGATGGATGATGGATAATATCTTTATTCGTACAGATCCGGCTGGAAACATTAAAGCAGACAAAGAAAAGTCCACAGAAAAAATCGACGGTGCTGTGGCAACGATTATGGGATTAGATCGTGCAATCCGTTGTGGTAACAATAACACTGCCAGCGTTTATGATGAACGCGGCATACTGTTCATATAGAAGGGAGTGTGATTCCTATGGGAATTTTAGCTGGAATATTTAAGGCAAGAGATAAGCCCACAAATGCAACTGCAGGAAGCGCCTATCGTTTTCTGTTCGGAGGCTCTACCTCAGGTAAAACGGTAACGGAGCGTTCTGCCATGCAAATGACCGCAGTGTATTCCTGTGTGCGTATTTTAGCAGAAGCTGTAGCAGGCTTGCCATTACACGTTTACCGTTATACAGATAGCGGAGGTAAAGAAAAAGCTATCGAGCATCCGTTATATACCTTGCTGCATGATGAACCAAATCCTGAAATGACCTCATTTGTATTCAGGGAAACTTTAATGACACATCTGCTTTTGTGGGGTAATGCCTATGCGCAGATTATTCGTAATGGAAAGGGTGAAGTCGTGGCGCTTTATCCCCTAATGCCAAATCGAATGGTGGTAGATAGAGATGACAGTGGCCAGCTTTACTACACCTATTATCGAGGTAATGATGAGGCGATTAAAAATAAAGATGCCGCAGTTGTACTTCGAGCAAGTGATGTACTTCATATTCCAGGGCTTGGTTTTGATGGACTTGTAGGTTATAGCCCAATTGCTATGGCTAAGAACGCTATTGGAATGGCCATTGCCTGTGAGGAATATGGTGCTAAGTTTTTTGCTAACGGTGCAACACCGGGTGGTATCTTAGAACACCCTGGTACTATCAAAGATCCACAAAGGGTGCGCGAAAGCTGGCAGTCCACATTTGGTGGCAGCGGCAACGCAAATAAAGTAGCTGTTCTGGAGGAGGGAATGAAATATACGCCTATTTCCATTTCACCAGAGCAGGCACAGTTTCTTGAAACACGTAAATTTCAAATCAATGAAATAGCTCGAATTTTCAGAATCCCTCCACATATGGTGGGTGATCTTGAAAAATCGAGCTTTTCTAATATCGAGCAGCAGTCTTTAGAGTTTGTGAAGTACACCTTAGAACCATGGCTTGTAAGGTGGGAGCAATCAATGATTCGTGCATTGGTTTCACAGTCTGAGAAGGCTGCTTATTTTATTAAGTTCAACGTAGACGGATTGCTTCGTGGCGATTATCAAAGCCGTATGAACGGTTACGCTATCGGCAGACAAAATGGTTGGATGAGTGCCAATGATATACGTGAACTTGAAAACTTAGACCGTATCCCCGCTGAAGAAGGCGGTGATTTATACCTTATCAACGGCAATATGACAAAGCTCAAGGATGCGGGCATTTTCGCGGGAAAGGAGGAAACACAGAATGAAGAAGTTCTGGAACTGGAAAAATCAGATGGTAACCAATCAGGAGACACAGGAGATGACGATGGAGAGGATTCTGTTTCTAAATGGCACGATAGCCGAAGAAAGCTGGTTTGATGATGATGTCACACCGCAGCTTTTCAAAGAAGAGCTAAATGCCGGAAGCGGAGATATCACCGTTTGGATTAACTCTCCGGGAGGTGACTGCATTGCAGCAGCACAGATTTATAACATGCTGATGGATTACAAAGGAAATGTAACAGTTAAGATTGATGGCATTGCGGCTTCGGCTGCATCTGTTATTGCTATGGCAGGTACGAAGGTCCTTGTATCCCCTGTATCCATGTTGATGATTCATAATCCGATGACTGTGGCTTTTGGAAACTCTGCGGAAATGCAGAAGGCAATTGACATGCTTGGCAGTGTAAAGGATTCCATTTTAAATGCTTATGAAATCAAGACTGGTCTTAGTCGTACCAAGCTTTCTCATCTTATGGATGCAGAAACCTGGATGGATGCAAATAAGGCTATCGAGCTTGGCTTTGCAGACGAAATTATGCAAAGAAGCGCTGTAACAGATGAAATTCCTGTGCCACAGGTCAGCATGATGTTTTCTAATGCAGCGATTATGAACTCTTTAATGGATAAGCTGGCCGCTAAATGTGAAATCAAAGCAAAGCCTGAAAAGGCAGAAACAAAAATCAAAGCCGACTCCTTAATGGATAGGCTCAATCTTATCAAAAATTGGAGGTAATTTATTATGACTATTTTAGAACTTAGAGAAAAGCGTAACAAAGCATGGGAAGCAGCTAAGGCGTTTGTAGAAACAAAGCGTGATAAAGACGGTTTGCTTTCTGCTGAAGATGCAAAGACCTACGCAGAAATGGAACAGAAGGTACAGAATTACACTTCTGAAATTGAACGTATGCAGGCAATGGAAATGATGGAGGCAGAGCTTAATAAGCCTGTGAATACTCCTATCACTCATAAACCTATGAATGGTGGCAAGGACAACGGTGATAGCAAGGCAAAAACTGGCCGCGCTTCTGATGCGTATAAGGCAGGAATGCTTAAGGCCCTTCGTACAAACTTCCGTACTATCAACGATGTACTTTCTGAAGGTATCGATGAAAATGGCGGATACCTTGTACCAGAGGAATATGATTCTCGTCTTATCGATGTGTTGACTGAGGAGAATATCTTCAGAGATCTTGCAAATGTAATCACTACTAGCGGACAGCACAAGATTAATATTGCTGGTGCAAAGCCTGCAGCTGCATGGATTGAAGAAGGTGGAGAGCTTACTTTTGGTGATGCTACTTTTAGCCAGATTAATCTTGATGCCCACAAACTTCATGTTGCAGTAAAGGTAACGGAAGAGCTCTTGTACGACAATGCCTTCAAGCTTGAAAACTATATTATCAAGCAGTTTGGTAAGGCATTGGCAAATGCAGAAGAGGATGCCTTCCTCAACGGCGATGGTGTAGGAAAGCCTCTTGGTATTTTTGCTGAAACTGGTGGAGCCGAAATTGGTGTAACAGCAGCAAGTGCAACGGAAATTACTTCTGACGAAATCATCAACCTTGTATATGCATTGAAGCGTCCTTATCGTAAGAGTGCAAAGTTTATTATGAATGACCAGACAATTGCGGTTATTAGAAAGTTGAAGGATGAAAACGGACAGTATCTCTGGCAGCCTTCTAACCAGGCTGGTGAACCTGGCAAGTTGTTCGGCTATGACGTTTTGACTTCTCCTTTTGTACCTACTGTTGCTGCCGGTAAGCCTGTTATCGCCTTTGGTGATTTCAGTTACTACAACATCGGTGATCGTGGTACTCGTTCCTTTGCAGAGCTTCGTGAACTTTATGCCGGAAACGGTATGGTAGGCTTTGTTGCGAAAGAACGTGTAGACGGTAAGTTGGTACTTCCTGAAGCAGTTCAGGTGCTTAAGATGGGTGCCTAATTAACGGGAGGTGGTAGTGATGAATGAGCTTTTAGGTAAGGTCAAAGAAAATCTGATTCTGGAACACTCGGCAGATGATGGACTGATAGAGCATTTCATCACTGCCGCCATTTCATATGCGGAAAGCTATCAGCATATTTCCAAGGGATATTACACAGAAAATACGATGCCAGCCACCACAGAACAAGCGGTGATTATGCTGGCATCGCATTTTTATGAATCCAGAGACGGTTCCACAGGTGGCTTCTTTACAGATAATGTGCAGGCTGGACAGCAGGTCTGGAATACAGTAAATCTGCTATTACGTTTGGACCGAGATTGGAAGGTGTGATATGAGTTTTGGAAAAATGAACACCTTTATTGACCTTGTTGAAAAAAAGAAAGTTTTAGATGACGAGGGCTTTTCTTCGATTGCTGATATAGTAGTAGCTTCGGTGAGAGCTTATAGAGAAGGCAGACATGGAAGTGAAAAATGGGCTAACCGTAGCACCTTTTCTGATGCTACAGACCTTTTTCGATTTCGCACTATTCCCTGTGTAAAAATTACAACAGAAATGGTGCTGGTTTGTGAGGATGGAAGATACGAAATCACCTCTGTGGAGGATGTGAAAGGTCGCGGTATGTATGTAGAAGTCCTAGCAAAGGAGGTTGTTTCCAGTGGCACGAGTTGATGTAAAAATGCCTGATGAATTTTTAGAGCACATGTCCCGTCTTGGAAGTAATTTTGACTCCATTGCAGAAGTAGTACTACAGGCTGGTGGTGAGGTAGTGCTGGAGAAAACAAAAAGTAATCTATCCTCCGCCATTGGCAGTGGCACCAAGTATGATTCCAGGTCAACTGGTGAGCTGGAGGACTCTCTTGGTTTAACAAGTGTAAAAATGGACCGCAACGGAAACTTCAACATTAAAGTGGGTTTTTCTGAACCAAGAAGTGACGGCGGAAGTAATGCAAAACTTGCCAATATCATCGAGTATGGCAAAAGCGGTCAGCCTGCAAAGCCATTTTTAAAGCCTGCAAAATCTGCCTCTAAGAAGAAATGTATTGAGGCTATGAAGCAGACATTTGAGATGGAGGTGGAAAAGCTTTGAGCATATTGAAAGAATGTAAAGAATTAATGGAGGGCCTTGTACTACCAGTAGAGACTGGTGTATTTGAAGGAACAGCACCAGAGAACTATGTGGTTATCGTGCCGCTAACGGATTCATTTGAACTGCATGCAGATAATGTGCCAAAACTTGAGGTACAGGAAGTAAGGCTCTCGCTCTTTTGTAAGGGCAACTATATAAAAATCAAAAACAGTATTGTTCGAGCGTTACTTGCTTCGGATTTTACGATAACTGACAGAAGGTACATCGAGCGTGAAAACGACACCGGGTACCATCATTATGCCATTGATGTGGCAAAATTTTATGAATTGGAGGAATGATTATGGCTACAATTGGTCTTGATAAATTGTACTATGCAAAAATTACCGAGGATGAGTCTGGTAACGAAACTTACGATACACCAGTTCCGCTTGCGAAAGCTATCTCGGCTGAGCTTTCTGTAGAGCTTGCAGAGGCAACGCTTTATGCAGATGACGGTGCTGCGGAAATTGTAAAGGAATTTAAGTCTGGAACTCTTGCACTTGGTATCGATGATATCGGTTCTACAGCAGCATCTGATCTTACCGGTGCAGTGATTGATGATAATCACGTGCTTATTTCCGGTGGCGAGGATGGTGGTTCTCCGGTTGCTATCGGTTTTAGAGCAAAGAAATCTAACGGTAAATATAAGTATTATTGGTTGTATCGTGTGAAGTTTGGTATTCCTGCCACAAACCTTGCGACTAAGGGTGACAGCATTACCTTCTCTACACCTACCATCGAGGGTACCGTACTTACTCGTAATAAAGTGGATGCCAGAGGTAGACATCCTTGGAAAGCAGAAGTAACAGAGGGTGAAAACAGTGTATCTAATGAAACTATTACAAATTGGTACAAAAACGTATATGAGCCTGTGATTACAGGTGCTACGGGTGAGGAGGGCTAATAAATGGATATGGAACGCAGTGCAAATATTGCTATTGGTGGAGAGGAGTATGAACTTATTCTTACAACTAGAGCAACCAAGGAAATTGCTGGTCGCTATGGTGGACTTGAAAACTTGGGCGAAAAACTGATGAAGAGTGAGAACTTTGAAATGGCCATCGGTGAAATCGTATGGCTCATTACTTTGATGGCAAATCAGTCCATTCTTATTCACAACATTAAGAATAAGGACAGACAGCGTGATTTGCTTACTGAGGAGATTGTGGAGCTTCTGACTTCGCCTTTGGATCTTGCAGAGTATAAATCAGCTATTACAGAAGCCCTTTATAAAGGAACCAAAAGAAACGTAGTAAGTGAGGACAATTCAAAAAACGCGGTGGTCGAGTAAGTGACGAGGAGTTATTTACTCGACTTTTATATTACGGCATCGCCCAGCTTCATCTTTCAATGGAGGAGGTCTGGTTGATGCCGTTTGGCTTATTGTTAGACCTTTGGGAATGTCATAAGCAGTATAACGGTATGGCTAAGCCTAAACGCGAAATGTATATCGATGATATTATCCCGGACGGAATCTAAGGAGGTGGTTTGATGGCGGATAATTTTGGTTTGAAGATTGGTCTTGAAGGAGAAAAGGAATTCAAGAAGGCCTTGTCCGAAATCAACCAGTCTTTTAAGGTGCTAGGCTCGGAAATGAAGGTTGTGACCTCGCAGTTTGATAAAAATGATAGCTCTGTGCAGGCGCTAACTGCTAGGAACCAAGTATTGAACAAAGAGATCGAGGCACAGAAGCAGAAAATCGAAACACTCCGCGCGGCACTTTCTAATGCAGCTGAATCATTTGGTGAAAATGATCGTCGTACTCAGAATTGGCAAATTCAGTTGAATAACGCCACAGCAGCATTAAATGATATGGAGCGTGAGTTGGACCGTAACAACGCTGCCTTAGATGAAGCTGAACGAGAAATGGACGATGTTGCTGATAGTGCAGATGATATGAGTGAGGAAATTGACGATGCAGGTGATGCTGCCGATAAATCCTCCGGTAAGTTTGAGAAGTTTGGTAGTGTCTTAAAAGGTATTGGAACCGCTATGGGTGCCGTTGCAGTGGCGGCTGGTGCAGCTGCAGTCTCTCTTGGTAAAGAGGTCATTGCCGCTTATGCAGATTACGAGCAGTTAGTTGGTGGCGTTGATACACTTTTTAAGGAGTCCTCACAGGAGCTTCAGACCTATGCTGCTAATGCGTACAAAACTGCCGGTATGTCTGCGAATGATTATATGGAGACCGTTACTTCCTTTTCAGCTTCACTGATCCAGTCTCTTGGTGGTGATACTGAGGCAGCGGTTAAGTATGCAGACATGGCGATTACGGATATGTCTGATAACGCTAACAAAATGGGTACGGACATTTCCCTAATTCAAAATGCTTATCAGGGGTTTGCAAAACAAAACTATACGATGCTGGATAACTTGAAGTTGGGTTACGGCGGTACTAAGACTGAGATGGAACGACTTCTTGCTGATGCACAGGCCATTTCGGGAATTAAGTATGATATTTCTTCCTATGCCGATGTGGTCGAGGCTATTCATGTTATTCAAGATAGTATGGGTGTAGCTGGTGCAACTGCTGCTGAAGCAGAAAATACTATCTCTGGCTCCATTAACTCCTTGCAGGCAGCGCTGCAAAATCTGCTTGTGGGTTTTGGTAATGCAGATGCAGATATGGAAATGTTGTGTCAGAACATGGTAGATGCCTTACAGAACGTGATTCGTAACGTAACTCCAGTTATTGAAAATATGGTAAAGGTATTGCCGACGGTGACGGATGCACTCCTAACTGCTTTTGCAGATTTACTCCCGACTCTATTAGATACAGTGACACAGTTGTTTACACAGCTTTTAAATACCATATTGACGTTACTGCCACAACTTATTCCAGCAGCAGTAGAAGCTATTATGACGATTGTGCAGGCACTTATTGAAAACCTACCGCTTCTGGTGGATGCTGCAGTTCAGCTAGTAGTGGCCTTGGTAGAAGGAATTGGGATTGCTTTACCGCAGCTACTCCCAGCGGCAGTACAAGCAATCGTTACCATTGTACAAGGACTTATTGAAAATCTACCTATGATATTGGATGCAGCACTACAGCTGATTATGGGACTCGCAGAAGGTTTACTTACAGCAATACCGATGTTAATTGAGGCATTACCAACGATTATTTTGGCTATCGTAGATTTTATTATTGCCGCGATTCCACAGATTATAGAAGCTGGAATTCAGCTTTTAACATCTTTGGTATCTGCGTTACCGGAAATTATCATAGCAATCGTAGCCGCAATACCACAAATCATTGAAGGTATTATTACTGCGGTGCTGGATAGTATTCCGCAGCTGATTCAAGCGGGGATTGATTTGCTTGTGGCGTTAATTCAGGCATTACCAGAAATCATTACGACCATTGTGGCTGCAATACCAGAAATTATTGGTTCCATTGTAAATGCATTGATTAACAGCATTCCGCAGATTGTGCAAGCTGGTGTAACGTTACTTATTTCCTTAATCAAGAACCTGCCGACTATCATAAAAGAGATTGTAAAGGCAGTACCGCAGATTTTAAGTGGCTTAGTATCTGCATTTGGCAAAGGTGTATCGCAGCTTGCAGATGTTGGTGCAAATTTGGTACGAGGTTTATGGCAAGGTATCCAGTCCCTTGCTTCTTGGCTTTGGAATAAGGTGTCCGGTTGGATTTCTTCCATCTGGGATGGTATTTGTGACTTCTTTGGTATTGCATCTCCATCCAAGGAAATGGGCTGGGTTGGTGAAATGCTAGTAGAAGGTTTAGCAGGTGCAATTAACTCAAATGGTAAAGATGCAGTATTGGCGGCAGAAGGTATGGCAGACGACATTAATTCTGTTATGAATGGTCTTGCTAAGGACATGGAGACTTCTATTCCGACAGACTTTTCTATTGATGCCGGTGCAACGGAAGCTATAACAGAAAGCAGTGCGACTGGTCGCTCTACCATTATGGATGGTATGTATGGTTCGCTTGTTACTGTACAGCAAATGGTGGTACGAAGCGAAGATGATATCCGCAAAATATCACAGGAGCTTTATAACTTAATGCAGACCGGTTCTCGTGCCCAGGGCCGCGTTCTGACAGCATAAGGAGGTGGCAGTTTTGGGGTTTCAGTTTAATGGAATTTCGTCAAAAAATATGAAAATTAAAGCAAGGCTGACCACTTGGCAGGTTTCCCCCGTTTTACGTAACTTTTATGAAACCGTACCTGGTAAAGCAGGTTTAGCAGATTTTGGATGTGATAGCGGTGAGCGTATGATTACGCTTACCTGCTATATCTATCCACAGAAGGATTTTGCGGCGCTTGTTTCTGTATTAGATGAAATGGCGGAATGGTTAGATCCTACAAAAGGACTAAAACAGCTCGTGCTGGATGAAGTGCCGGATAGATATTTTAAGGCACGTCTATCAGAAGCGGTGGATTGTGAACGACTACTTCGTTCTTCTGGAACATTTACACTTAAATTTATCTGTCCAGATCCATATGGGTATGCTTTAGAGGATGAAACATTTGTTGTCTCGGAAGAAGGAGAACATGAAATTTTACGCACCACAGGAAATACTGCATCAGAGCCGGTATATTCCATTCAGGGTATAGTTACTTCTGGTACCGATAGTTATATTTCTATCATTACAGGCGGAGATGAGCTTCGTGTCAGTGGCGCACTTTCTGAAGGAGAAACGCTTATTGTAGATACATCTCTTGTGACTGCAAAGGTGGTGGACTCTTCTGGAAATACTCTGCGAAATGGTCTGCCTCTTTTATATGAGCTAAACTTTCCGGTTTTGGAAACTGGAAGCAATACGGTGGTGGTTACTACCTCGAATGCAACCTTTACGGAATTAAATATTCAGGCAAACAGCAGATGGAGGTGATGATGTGGCTGTTAAAAGTATTCTTACAAGTCAGACGGATTTTACTGGTGAGTTTCCTTATGTTGAAGGGATGAGTGGCTTATGGCGTTTTAATGAGTCAGCACCGGATGCTGATAACAAACTCATCGACTCCTCCGGCAATGATAGAAAGATGACTATTATAAACTGGAGTGGCACAACTGCAAGTCTTAAAAGTAGTCAAAAGGGCAGACAGTTTCGTATGAACATCAATAACCCTACCACAGAGAAAACACACCTTCAGGTAATTAATGACGGTAGTATCTTTGCTAATTTAGGAGAACGTATTGTTGTTGGCGGCTGGATGAACCCAACGACATATTCTGTCGGTAATACCTTCTGTCCGATTTTTAATACCCGTTATGGGCCCGGACAGCCAATTTTATATTTATCGCTTTATTCAGGGAAGCCAAGAATTATGCTGTACAATTCGTCAGGTTCTCTTATTCTGGACAAGACAGTAACACCATCTTTTACTTTGAAGAATGGCGGTTGGTATTTTATTGCAGGAGTTATTGAGCCGGATAATAAAAAGTTTACGTATGTTTTGGGCGATCGTGATAGTGGCGAGGTGTGGACCTCTGAAGTATTAACTTTTACTGGTGAATTGAATCGTTCTTGTACAGCCGATATTGTTATGGGGATGCACGCAGGAAGCTATTACTATGCAGGTGGCTTTGATGATTGGTTCTTGGACTGTGCTTCAGATTTGACTGCGGCAGATTTGGCAGAGTATTTCTTGTCGTCTCGTTATGCAAATGCGGGAGATATGTCAGCAAATGTCGATGGGCTCACAGAGCCAGGTACAGTAACACTTCGAGCAACGGATGGTGTTTACCCTGAAAGTGGGCAGCTTACAACCATACCTACCTCTTGTGCATTAGCTGGCAGCGGTAGAGTTTCCGTAACTAGTGAATATACCGCTGGTGTAAATGCGGTATCATTGGTGGAAACCTCGACTTCTTATGATTTAGTAGATTGGTCTGCGTGGCAGTCGATTGGCACCAATGGAGAACTCCAGTCGCCAAATCAAAAGTACATCCGATATCGTATTACGCTTACGACAACAGATACAAGTAAGACACCAAAGGTGCAGGATATCCAACTACATGATATTCCAAAGGCGCCTTATGATAGATTGGGTTTTGCACGTCCGGTTGTACTGGATAAAAACGGTGCGTGGGAAGCTGTGCTTGAAAACGCATTTGATATTGTTGTTACAAGTGAAGTAAATGGCGCAGATACCTTAGAGTTCAAGCTGCCATTCCAGGATACAAAGCGACTCTCCATTGATAACGAAAAGCAGGTACAGATTGTAAATGATGTGTATCGCATTCGTACCATGACGGATGATAAAACTACAGATGGAAGAGTGGTAACCAGTGTTTATGCTGAAGCAGCTTTTTATGATCTGGCATTTTCTGAGGTAAAGAAAACTGTCAGCTTTAACGCAGATACCGCAGAGGCACCGATGACACATGCACTTGCAGGCACAGAATGGTCTGTTGGTACAGTAAATGTAACTAGTAAACGAACCTGGGAATTCAGCGAGAAAAATGCACTTGCAATCCTTCGTCAGACTCAGGTGATTCATGGCGGAGATCTTGTGTTTGACTGCGCAAATCGTCTGGTGCATTTGCTTACATTTAGCGGAAATGATAACGGTGTTTTATTCTGTTATCGAAAAAATATGAAAACTATTCAAAGAATTGTAGACACCAGAAGCCTTGTTACGAAACTATACGCTTATGGTAAGGATGGAATGACATTTGCATCCATCAATGGCGGCAATGATTATGTACAGGATACTACTTATACTGACGAAATCCGTATTGCCACGCTTGATTGCTCGAACTTCACTAATCCTTATCAGATGTTGGAATATACCCAAGGGAAACTAGAAGAGTATGCGCATCCGCGTATTTCTTATGTTCTTTCAGCAATGGACTTGTCGGTACTAACAGGTTATGAGCATGAAGCCTGGGCTCTAGGCGATATTGTAACAGTAGATGATAAAGATCTGAATTTATCTGTCAAAACGCGTGTGGTTCGCAGGCAGTATAATTTGCAGCAGCCTTGGAATACGGTGTTAGAGCTTTCGACCACTCTTCGCGAGTTGGGTGATTCCTCAGCACAGTGGGATAAAGCTGCTGATGTGCTGGCTTCTACAGACGTTATCGATAGACAAGAAGTAAAGGACCTTGTTCCTTTTAATCATCTTCGTAACTCCAGAGGCGATAGTGGTTTATCCTATTGGGTAAACTCTGGTTTTGAAGTAGATGCAACAACAGGTGTTTCCGGTACGGCCTCTTTTAAGGCCGAGGGTGAATCAGGAATGACGAAAAGTCTTATGCAAACCGTCTATCCAGCTAACAGAAGTAGCTATACCTTTTCTGCTCAGATTGCATCGGAAAATCTGGAAAAAGGTGCTTCTGGTCAGGTTGGTATTGAGGTGGTCTTTGAATATGAGGATGGAACAACAGAAACAAGATTCATTGATTTGTTTTAAGGAGGCGTTATGGCATATTTTACACAAACAGCACATGACCTCTCTCCAAAAGGTTACGGCAGATTAAAATCTATTACAGTAAGAGTTTGCGTAACTGATTGCACTGGTACAGTATATATCACAGATATGCTACTGCAAGGTGGATCAATTGCTACCGGCTGGGTTGGCCATGTTAGTGAAATACTGTGGACACTAGATGGGTAGGTGTTGTGATGGCTGAATTTACAAGATTTGCAGAGACCATTACGGTTAAAGAGGATTTACGTGTGGTTAGTGTTACAGTGAAGCCTATCATCAGTGATTGCACAGGGAGGATTTGGATTACTGATCTTATGTTGCAAGAGGGCGATAGATTAACTGGATACATTATCAATACAGAAACGCTACTTCAAAGGTATCGTGAAGGTGATGCTATTGTGGCACCGCGATTTTATAATGGGATTGTTCGAACTAGCGGTACTGTTGTTATATTCAACCTTGGTAGTACAACTGCTGGATTAGATATTGAAGTAGAACCAACTCAAAACATGGCAGCCGGAAGTATTATGCTTTCACAAGGTGTTGGCTCGCATAAAGCAGTTTTTCTTGATAAAGCCAATGCGGGTGACCTGTTTTCCTTGCGTGCTTCTACAAGAGAGTGCTTAAAAAACGGTACTGCTACAAGGAAAGATGGCTTTTATCAGTATTCTGCTGCTGGTGATAGCAAGCACCCGATTACACTGGAAAAAGGAAAATCGGCAAAGCTGTATATAGAATTTCAAGAAATGCAGGATGGAGGTGATGTGCTGTGAGAGATTATTTGGAAGGCAAGCGATGTATGGTCTGGTCCTTTATGGGAAACTCCAGAATGTATCAAGCCCTCCGAGATTATGGTGATAGATTAGACACTGTTGGAATTTTTACTTTTGAGGTGGATGCTACCGGAACAATTTCTGAAACAGGAACTAGCATATCTACAATGCTAACATATATCAACAAATGGCCTCATATCAAATGGATGCTTACCGTTATGAATCATGGTACAGCATCCATTTTTACTGCGCTTCGAAATAATACGAATGGCGCAAAGGATAAGTTTTTGACAGAGCTAGTACGCATTATGAAAAAGTATCCATGGTGCGCAGGTGTAGATATTGACCTTGAACGCGGTGGTGAATATGAAAATAGAGATGCGGCAAACGCACTGTTTCGAGATATTTATAACGCGGTGAAGGCTTACGATTCTACTAAGTTGGTAAATGTTTGTCTTCCGGGCATGACCTCTGTCAATGGTTCAGTTGGTGGCGAGAATTGGTGCGTATATGCGGATATTGATAAATACTGCGATACCGCTGCGATTATGAGTTATGGTATGGCTTGGGCCGGCTCTGCACCAGGGCCTGTTTCCCCTCGTGACTGGTTAGAAGGAATATATGATTATGCTTCATCGGTTATGGATCCGAAGAAGATATTTTTAGGACTTCCTGGCTATGGCTGGAACTGGCAGATATATGACACACCTGAAAATCTCGGAAAGACATATCGAGGAACTTCAAACACCTACTATGCTGCGAAGTTGTGGATGACAGGTGGTTATAATTTTACAGGAGACGCACCACCACAGCCCATGATCCCAATACTTGCTTATTGGGATGACTACGACAAGGTGCCTTGGGCACTGCCTCAGGTTTACGATTTTATGGAGGGCCAAGACGCAGTATATAAGGAATATCCGTTAATGGGAGAAGTGTATAATCGAAGAAGATACTTAACTGCCTATGCAAAGCAGCAGGATACCAATTTTGGAAGTATTATCGTAGATCGTAGAGCTGGTGATGTAGATGATTATTCGGGCGTTGTATCGGTTTCGGATTATATGATTACACTTGGTGATGAGGGCTCTGCTTCTTATGAATTTACGATTGATAAAGCAGGCACTTATGATGTGGCAGTACAGATTTGCTATCCCTTCTGGGATAAAAATCGTATTCATGTATCGGTGGATGGAGTATCAAAGATATTTTCTGAAAACCGATTATGGTGGCCGTATTGGAGAAGCACTTGCTGGCTTAGCCTGGTATCGGGCCATAGCTTTTCTGCTGGAACACATACGTTGACAGTTGATGTGGGCGTTAATGGCGTGCAGTTTTATGGATTTCGTGTTTGTACTGATTTTTCTGAAAAGCCGACTGCGGGAACTGCACAGTTTACCTTATCCCCTCGTCAATTTGTGGATGTGAATGGTAGCCTATGCCACCCAGATAAAGGCTTCAAGTTAACTTGTGAAATATTGAGAAGAAAACCGGATTCGGCACTTATTTGGTATGAGGATTTTAGAGATGATACGATTCTTCCGTCCAGCTACTGGACCACACTTTCTGGTGAGTGGGATGTGTGGCAGAAATCCTTACCTTATGGAGATACCAGTAGACCATATTCGCAGCTTGAGGGCGAAGGTGAACTTGCATGGTTGTATAGCGGATTTGATGATATCCATCTTCGCGCAAGGTTAGCTTTTCCTGCCGATGGCGGTGGAAGAGCCGGTGTCTTTTGTGGTAATTTGTTCTGCTGCTTAAATTACGCTTCACAGAGAGTAGAACTATATAATGGTTCTACGCTTATTGGTAGTTATAGCAGTAGTTTTTCTAAAACAGCCAACGCAGACCTACGAACCGATCCTAATATGTATACAGTAGAAATGCGCATTAGAGGAAATAAAGTGCGCGTGTATTCTGGAAATTCTCATACGCTCCGTTTTACAGCAACGGTCAGTGGCTTTAGCGGCGGTTACGCAGGCTTTCGTTCTGATAAACATGTGGTATGTGAGTTATTACGCTTGGGAGACGCTTGGACATACGAGCCTTATGAGCGTTTTGATGTGACCTTTCCGAATGGTTCTGTTGTCGAATATGGTCGAATTAACCGCAGCAGTGCTAAATGGGATGAAGAATTTCAGGTCTTCACATTGACCAGTGATGTAGAAGAAATCTCCACTCGCAGCGAAGACATCTCTCTTGACTATGAGTTTTATCATTCTGAATTACTTTCGTTGGAGTATGGAAACGATTATACCGTTACTGTTACACCAAAGGATATCAATGTCTGGGTATCGAGACTGTTTCTGGGTGACGCAGACGGTTTTTCTATTTTGTATTATCAGGATGTGGACTCCTTGGTTTATTGGGCCAATGAAGCGGCGTACCGATGGAAGCTTCGAGGGATTGCAATATGGTCGTTAGGCCAGGAGGATATGAGGTTGTGGGAAGCACTACCAAAACAAATATAACTTTGAAACAGAGGGCTGTTTACCGATTTTGGTAGGCAGTCTTTTGCAATATGAAAAAGAAATGGAGGATTTCATTATGAAGGAATTATGGACAACACTTCAGTTAGTCTTTGCTGGCATCGGAGGTTGGCTTGGATATTTCTTAGGTGGCTGGGACGGACTGCTTTATGCGTTGATTGCATTTACGGTGGTGGATTATATCACAGGCGTGATGTGTGCCATTGTAGATAAAAAGTTATCCAGCTCAGTTGGATTTAAAGGTATCTGCCGCAAGGTGCTAATTTTTACGCTTGTGGGCATTGCAAATATCATTGATGTAGCAGTGATTGGAACTGGCTCTGTACTTAGAACCGCAGTTATTTTCTTTTATCTTTCTAACGAGGGTGTTTCTCTTTTAGAGAATGCAGCGCATTTGGGCCTGCCTATTCCTACAAAGATGAGAGATATTTTAGAACAGCTTCATGATAGAGCTGAAAATACGGAAAGTGAGGGCAAGTAATATGAAGATAGTAGAAGCAATTCTTACGAAAAATCCATGCTATACGGCAGGAAAGAAGATTACAGTCAAAGGTCTGATGCTACATTCTGTAGGCTGCCCTCAGCCAAGTGCAGCAGTATTTATTAAGAACTGGAATAGTGCCAGTTATGACAGAGCCTGTGTACATGCATTTATTGATGGCAATGACGGAACTGTGTATCAAACACTTCCTTGGAACCATCGTGGCTGGCATGGAGGCGGGGCTTCCAATAATACGCATATCGGTGTAGAAATGTGTGAGCCGGCTTGTATCAAATACATTGGTGGCGCCACCTTCACCTGCTCTGATATAACGGAAGCAAAAGCAGTAGCTAAACGTACTTATGAAGCGGCAGTCGAGCTCTTTGCGTCTCTTTGCAAAGAATACAGCCTGGATCCACTTGCTGATGGCGTAATCATCAGTCATGCAGAGGGTTATAAGCGTGGCATTGCCAGCAATCATGGTGATCCAGAGCATTTGTGGAAACAGCTAAATACAGGATATACAATGGACGGTTTTAGAAAAGCAGTTAAGGCTGCTATGAAAACGGAGACCTCCACTGATAGCAACGAAAACAAAGAATATCCGGAGAAGCTGGCTTCTGGTTATTATCGCGTTCGTAAAGCCTGGAAGGATACAAAGTCCCAGCTTGGTGCTTATCGTATTCTTTCTAATGCGAAAGCAAAAGTTGATGAAAACGCGGGTTATTCCGTTTTTGATAACGATGGAAATGTGGTTTATACGAAAACTGTAGTGGAAGCGCAAGCTAAACCGGAAGTAACTTTTGAGCCATATCGTGTGCGTGTTAGCATTACGAATCTGAATATCAGAAAAGGTCCTGGTATCAATTATGACAAGGTTGGCCAGTATACTGGTGTTGGTGTATTTACTATTGTAGATGTAGCAGAGGGTGACGGCGCCACAAAGTGGGGCTTGCTTAAGTCCTATGCTGCAAAGCGTAACGGTTGGATTTCCTTAGATTATGCAAAAGAACTGTAATTAAATATGTAGGCGTAGTGCCCGTCAGAGATTTATTTCTTTGGCGGGCATTATTTTTTTTGCTCAAAAACCGGAATTTTCCTAGCTCAAACCCCTTAGGAAGTTAGAAGGAAAAACCTTCAAACGATAAGGAGGGACTTGAAAATGACCGATCAAGAAAAGCAGCAGATTGCTATATACCGTAATCAGGGCCTTAGCTATACAGCGATTTCAAATAGAATGGAGATTTCCGTCAACAGCATCAAAACCTACTGTAAGAGAAATGGTCTGGGTGGCGTTAGAGCCTTTGAAAAGACGAATGGCGCAGATGTATGTGCCTGTGAAAACTGTGGCACACCGGTAAAGCAGAATCCGGGGAGGAAGAAAAAACGCTTCTGTTCAGATAAGTGTAGAAACGCCTGGTGGAACGTACATCAAGATGAGGTTAATAAGAAGGCAAATTACGAGTGCGTTTGTACCTATTGTAATAAGCCATTTATCTCTTATGGCAATAAACATCGCAAGTACTGCAGCCATCAGTGCTATATCGAGGACAGATTTGGAGGTGCGTATTAATGCAGGTATTTAAAGAACCAGCTATCAACCTCCAGGTAGCACCCAGAGTGATGACACAGGAAGCCATGCAAAAGGATTTCGAGTATGAGATGGCGCAAAAGCTTACCAGAAATCTTTATGAAAAAGGCATCATTTCTGTTGATGAAATGCACAGAATTTTTGCATTGAACAAAGAAAACTTCTCCCCATTTTATGCGGAAATTCTGGACTAATTAACTTGATATTATCGCCCGTCAGAGTGATATATAGTACTGACCAAACTAGGAGGTGAAACGGTGGCAAAGATAACAAAAATTGAAGCTACACAAGCGATAAAAAAGAAGATACGAGTTGCTGCCTATGCCAGAGTTTCAACCAGCTCTGACGAGCAGCTATTAAGCCTGGAAACGCAAAAAGAACATTATGAGAGCTTCATCAAAGCAAATCCAGACATGGAATATGCAGGGCTTTATTATGATGAAGGTATTAGCGGAACCAAGGTGGAAAAGCGTGATGGCTTGCTTAGGCTTTTGAAGGATTGTGAAGACGGTAAGATAGACCGCGTAATCACAAAATCCATTAGTCGCTTTTCCAGAAATACGACTGATTGTCTTGAAATGGTAAGAAGCCTGTCAAGACTTGGTGTTTACTTATACTTTGAAAAGGAAAACATCGATACGGAGCACATGAGCTCAGAACTTATGCTTTCCATTCTAAGTTCGATTGCAGAAAGTGAGTCCAGATCTATTTCGGAAAACACCAAATGGTCCATCAAACATCGTTATGAAGAAGGGACATTTATTATTGCCTATCCACCATACGGTTATGAAAATGTGGATGGTATGATGGTGATAGTACCTGAAGAGGCCGAGGTGGTAAAGGAAATCTTTCAGCGTACCATTTCTGGACAGGGATCATACGTCATTGCAAAATGGCTGAACGAAGCTGGCATTCCGTCCAAGCGTGGAAATGTGTGGCATTCCTCGACAGTTAAGGGCATTCTTAAAAATGAGAAATATACCGGTGACGTGATTTTTCAGAAAACCTATACAGATGACAACTTCAATCGCCATACGAACTACGGTGAGCGAAATATGTATTTATGTAAAAAACACCATGAGCCGATTATAAGCTATGAGATTTTTGAAATGACTGCAGAAGTTATGGCTCAGCGTGGCAAGGAAAAAGGCATCGAGGCTGGTGATGCAAAATACCTGAACCGATATGCCTTATCTGGGAAAATCATCTGCGGTGAGTGCGGCGCTACCTTTAAACGCAGAACTCACTACAAGCCAAGTGGCGATTACATTGCCTGGACCTGTTGCAGCCATATCAAGGATAAAGCTTCCTGCAGCATGCTTTATATCAAGGATGAAGATGTGAAAAGGGCGTTAGTGCGAATGATGAGAAAACTACAAACCTGCCATGAACAGATATTAAAGCCTTTTGTGGTTGGGCTCAAAGGCACAAATAACAAAGAACGCCTTCACCAAGTATTAGAGTTGGAATCACAGATTGAGAAAAATCTAGAGCAGCAAAATGTAATGGTTAACCTTATGAGTGCCGGATACATTGAACCAGAGCTTTACCATGCAGAAAGGAATGCACTTCTAATGGAAGCAGATAGGTTAAATAAAGAAAAAGACTTCATCGCCAAAAGTATTAATGGCGACTTGACACATTTGGATGAGGCTCAGAAGCTGCTTAGATTTATGGCTAAGAAAACCAATACCATAGAATATGAGGATGCCTTAATCCAGGATTACGTTGAGCGCGTTATTATTCAGTCTAGAAATGAAGCTTGCTTTGAACTGAAGTGCGGATTGAAGCTAACAGAAAGGTTGGTGTGAATATGATGCATACGCCATACGGGTATAAAATTGAAAAGGGGCAAGCAGTCATTGACGAGCCGGTTGCAGAGAAAGTAAGACAGCTTTTCGTAGAGTTTCTGAATTGCGGTTCTATGAGGGCCGCAGCGGTTAAGGTTGGAATTGAAAAAACACACTCCGTCATTGGTAGGCTTCTAAAAAATGAAGTGTACTTGGGCGATGAGTATTACACGCAGCTGATTGATGAAGAGCTTTTCCATAAAGTGCAGGAACTGCGAAACAATAATGCCAGATCTCAAAACCGAATTCGTGATTATATAAAGCAGGCGCCTGTTGCAGAAAACATTCAATATCGCATTGGAAAAGTTCAGCAGCGTTATGAAAACCCATACCAACAAGCAGAATACGCCTATGGGTTAATCGAGGAGGAAAAATATGAATGAGAACGTAACCTTAATTCCGGCCAGAAAAAGGCCCGGTAATAGAATCTCAAAAGCGGTAGAAAAGCCAAAGCTAAAGGTCGCAGCGTACTGTCGAGTAAGTACTGACAGCGATGAACAGGCTGGAAGTTATGAAGTTCAGGTAGAACACTATACTGACTTTATTAACAGAAATAGAGAATGGGAGCTTGCAGGCATATACACCGATGACGGTATCTCCGGCACCAACACCAAAAAGCGAGAGGGCTTCAATGACATGATTGATGATTGCATGGCTGGAAAGATCGACTTGGTTATTACTAAGTCCATCAGCCGATTTGCCCGAAATACAATTGATTGCCTGAAATATGTAAGGCAGCTAAGAGAAAAGAATATTCCGATTATTTTTGAGAAAGAGAATATTAACACTCTGGAAG
>OJKA01000255.1_pt1 | contig 23476 bp, 17 predicted proteins | sample 1596451 | NCBI WGS metagenome assembly OJKA01 (sample SAMEA4350155, study PRJEB24818) | metagenome | biome: human; feature: gut; material: faeces | place: Denmark | collected 2013-09 | reverse complement strand
GGAGAACGCAGAGCATTTCATACAGCAGGTTGGCGGCCAGCTGGGACGTGTTGCCGCTGACGTCATAGGGGGGCGAGACCTCGACCAGGTCGCAGCCAATCAGGTTCAGACCGCGGCAGCCGCGCACAATTTCCAGCGCCTGTATTGACGTCAGGCCGCCTACTTCCGGGGTTCCGGTGCCGGGGGCCCAGATCGGATCGAGGCTATCGATATCAAAACTGAGATAAACCGGGCCATCTCCCATTTGTTGACGCACTTCGGCCATCAGCGGGGCCAGGGATTTGTGCCAGCACTGCTCCGCCTGAACCAGACGAAAGCCCCGATCGACGCCCCACTGGAAGTCGCCGGCGGCGTAGCCCTGCGCGCGCTGGCCAATCTGGACGACGCGTTTAAGATCCAGCAGCCCCTCTTCGACGGCGCGGCGGAAGGTGGTGCCGTGGGCAATCTTTTCGCCGAACATCTCATCGTTGGTATCGGTGTGGGCGTCGACGTGAATCAGACCTACCGGACCGTGCTTTTTGGTCAACGCGCGCAGAATCGGCAGGGTAATGGTGTGATCGCCTCCGAGCGTCAGGGGGATGAGCGAAAAACTATTCAAACTGGTGTAGTAATCCTCGATAATCTGCACCGATTTGAGCAGGCTATAGGTGTTAATCGGTACGTCGCCGATATCCGCCACCGACAGTGAATCAAAAGGCGCGGCGCCGGTAGCCATGTTGTACGGGCGAATCATCACCGATTCGGTACGAATATAGCGCGGTCCGTAGCGCGTTCCGGAACGCTGCGAGGTCCCGATATCCAGAGGGATGCCGACAAATGCGGCATCAAGCTCCTGTAAATCCTCAATAAATGGCAGGCGCATCATCGTGGCGCGGCCGCCAAAACGCGGCATCTCATTGCCACCCTGCGGTTGATGAAAGACGTTATCCATTTCTGCTCCTGAATCTGATATTCAAAACTCAACAGCAGGGATAGTGCGCAAGATGTGCTGGACTTTAAATCGTCCGCCGCAAATACTTAGTTCATTTATCAGTGAACTAAACGCCATGCTTAACGACGCGACGCTAAACATTCGACAGCTCCAGGTTTTTGAGGCGGTGGCCCGCCTTGAGAGCTATGGCCGGGCCCAGCAGGAGCTGGGGATTTCCGTTTCCGCGATCAGCAACTCGATGTCGCAGCTGGAGGGCCAGCTGGGCTTTAGCCTGTGCCAGCGCGGACGCGGCGGCTTTGCGTTAACGGAGAAAGGGCAGCATTTTTTACAGCAGGCGATCCGCGTGCTGAGCGAACTGAACGAGCTGGAGCGCCAGTCGGCGCTGCTGAAAGGCGAGCATAGCGGCACGATTTGCATCTCAACGCTTGACTCCATCGAAACGGAAACCGCGCTGTCGCTGCCGGTGGTGCTGCGCAGTTTTAGCGATAAGTTTCCTAACGTACACATCAAGCTGATTATTCGCACCCCGGCGGAACAGCTGAACGGCGTACTGAATAACCATATCGATCTCGCCATCGGTAGCTACAATTCGCGGGTGCATAACATCATCAGCGAACCGCTCTACCGCGAGCAGCACTGGCTCTACTGCAGCGACCTGCATCCGATGTTCTTTAGTCGCCAGCTCGATAAAGATCTCATCAGCCAGTGTCCACTGGTGACGCGCAGCTACTGGAATACCAGCGATCTGCGGCGGCGCGGGTTCAGCAAGGGCAGCGCCACGGTTGAAACCGTCGATGCGCAGCTGCTGTTGATCCTGTCCGGGAAATACATCGGCTATCTTCCAGAACACTACGCCTGGCCGTGGATTAAAGAGAATCGCCTGCGCGTGCTGCTACCCAATGAGTTTGGCTTTCAATCTCCCTTCTCGGCGATCTGCAAGCGCGGGCGCAGCAATGAACCTTATCTCAAGGAGTTTCGCAATCTTCTGAAGAAGAATACCGTAGCCAGGCCGAAGTGGAGTGCATGAGTTTAGTAATGAATGAGAAACAGCTTATGCCTGATTTTATTGGGAAATAGACCGCTTAATATCAGGCATATAGCAGACGGCACATCATTAACTATATGTTATTAAGAAAAAAATCAGATAAAAATATCGCCTGGTTCCAGGATAATTCCCACTCTGTAATTGGTCAAAAAATAACCTTTTTATGTGTTTTTTCTGAATTACGAGTAAATCCAACCTGTAACGTTGTTTGTTAATTTTTTTTCTGCTGGAATCGAGAAATATATTTTTTTGTGCACTATTTTTCTAATGGATGGGAAAATGATAAGAAATAGCTTATTGGCATTGGTGTGTATTTCTGTGGGTGTATTGCAGGGGTGTACTAATATTAAAAAAACAGATAGCGCACTAATAAAGAAAGATGTGAGTCAAACCGAACAGCCTGCACAAGTTCCTGCTTTACAGCAGTGTATCCAGGATGCGGATGCTTTAGTTAAGCTGGATAACAAGTTCCAGAAAGATTCAAGTGAACTCTATGGCTTAATTAACGACGCTAAGTTTTATGCCTCTGTTTCTGGGCAAACCTCAGCCAGCGTAAAATCAACCATTACCCCGCTTTTTGAATATAAGATAAATGATAAGTGTAATAGTATTTCTCAGAAATTAATCAAAGAGTTCGAAACCCGCGCCCGGAAAGCCGATCTTAAAGATGGGCTGACCAGATGATGAGCCTTAAGGGGAAACTGAAATTATACGATCTCAGAGGTCTTGCGATTGTATTTGCTCTCTCTACCCTTTTTGTCATGCTCCCTGCTCGTTCCGAGGGGGGAGACTTCCTTGATAATATCAAGAAACTTGAAATTAAGAATCCGCCGGCCTCAGGCGCCGCTAGCGCGGAGTCGGCCTCGTCTGATCTGAATAACGAGAGCCGTGATAAAAAAATGCCGCCGAAGCAGGATGGCGTCAGCAAAAGAATAAATCAGAGCAATAAAACGCAAAGTACTATTAACGCTCTGCGCAAACAGAATGCGGAGCTGAGCGCGGCAGCCAAAGCGGCGGAGAAAAAACTCGCTGAAACAACGCGCGAACTGTCGGCGCAGATCGCCGCGCTGAAGGCACAGAGTAGCCAGGGTGTACAGAAAGAGAGTGGCGATCCTGCCGCGGTGAGCGCGCTGACTAAAAAGAACCTCGAACTGGCCGCCACTGCCGAAGCGGTGCAGCAAAAGCTGGATGAAACCACTCGCACGCTGTCGGCGCAGATTGCGGCGTTAAAGGCGCAGCGTGCACAGGACGAAAACGGGCATAAGAGTGCTCTTGAAGCACTGCGCAAAAAGAACGCTGAACTGAACTCCGCTGCCGAAGCGGCGCAGAAAAAGCTGGATGATACGACCCGCACGCTGTCGGTGCAGATCGCCGCGTTGAAAACTCAGAAAGGGCAGAGTGAGAACGCTCAGAAATCAACGATAGACACGCTGATGGGCAAGAACCTTGAACTGAGCGCTGCCGCCGCAATGGCGCAGAAAACGCTGGATGAGACCACCCGCACGCTGTCGGCGCAGATTGCCGCGCTGCAAAAGCAGAACGCCCAGGATAAAAGCCAGCAGAAATCCGCGCTCGACGCGCTGAACAAAAAGAATGGCGAACTGACCGCCGCTGCCGAAGCGGCGCAGAAAAAGCTGGATGAGACCACCCGCACGCTGTCGGCGCAGATTGCCGCGCTGCAAAAGCGGAACGCCCAGGGCGAAAGTCAGCACAAATCCGCGCTCGACGCGCTGAACAAAAAGAATGGCGAACTGACCGCCGCTGCCGAAGCGGCGCAGAAAAAGCTGGATGAGACCACCCGCACGCTGTCGGCGCAGATCGCCGCGCTGCAAAAGCAGAACACCCAGGGCGAAAGTCAGCACAAATCCGCGCTCGACGCGCTGAGCAAAAAAAATGCTGAGCTGAGCGCCGCAGCCGAAGCGGCGCAGAAAAAATATGCTGAGTCAGTTGCTGCTTTGAACAATCAAAAGCAGAAATTACAGTCTGCCCTTGATAGCCAGGCCATAAAGGAAAGTGAGTTAAAGCTTACTGATAAAAGCATTAAAAATGCCTACGCACTCGGCGTTTTCTATCTGACTCAGGCGCTATCGGATGTGAATAAAATGGCTGACAATGATGTGAAGCTGTCGCCTTCGGCGCTGGTTTCAGGCTTTAACGATGCTTACCATAAAAAGCTGAAAATCAAAGAAGGTGAAATAGAAACCATCGTTAACACCCTTAATGAACAAATGTCATCTAAGTACGTTGATATTGAAAAAAGAATCATGGCCAAAATTAAAAATAAAAAATATGAGGTTTTGCCTAATGGTGTCTATTTCGTGATTGATAAACAAGGGAAGCAAGCTTACAAGCAGAATGAGTCCTTATCCCTGAATATACTGGAGAAAAAGCTTGATGGTACCCCAATACTCAATACGATGAATTCCAGGATGATATACGACAAACAAATCGATCCCCTGATGGCCAAAGTTTTATCTGCGGGCTTAAAAGGCGGCGCGGTCACGCTATATGGTCAGGCTGGTTCGCTGTACAGCACGACGCCCGCTGACATAAATCCTGATACGTTAATCTCAATTACCTTTGAACTCATTCCCTGATCGTCGATAGCGGGCCCCGGCAGATTGGCGCATTCGCAGGGTGGCAGGCCGAATACGTAAGATTCATACCCGTAACCGATATAAGACTGTAGCCCGAAAGCGCGCCGGTGAGGATCCCGGCGAAGACCCCCATCTTAAGCACCTGGCCGCCCAGCATCATGCTCTGGCCGGCTGCTTTCATCTGTTCCGGCGCCGCGAGCTGGCCCTGCAGCTGCAGTGTGATATTCATGGCGTTGATAAAGACGATAAACGTCACCAGGCCAATGAGCGCCGCGTAGCCTTTATCGCGGGCGGCCAGGCCTACGGGGATCCCAATGGCGAAGATCAGCGCCAGGTTCACCAGTACCGATACCGCTGATTTAGCAATGAGCTGGCCGATATTCTGAATTAAAGGATGGGCGAGCAAGGGCAGATATTCCGCAAGGTTGCCGTCGCCCAACACGTTGCCAAAAGCGATAAACAGACCCACTATCGGCAAGATAAGTACCGGCCCATAGAGGGATTTTCCAAAGTTTTGTAGGGCGTTCACAGCTCGTTTCATGGTTATCTCTCTTATAGAACTGCGCACAGGGTGCGTCACAGGCATAAAACTAGCAGGATGAAGGGGCGGTAAGCCATTTATCTAATTGTTTTAAAAACAAATGACGCGGAAAGTAGCATGTGACCTTCCGCGGTGTGAACGAGGTAACAGCAGATTAATCAGAGAAATTTTTGTCGGGATAGAGGTATGTGAGTATGACAAGCTGAAAGTAGGGGGAATTAATGAGCGGGTTGTATGTTTAAAACAAAAATCTGCTCATCATCCTCCGTGCAGGAACAGGAAAATCCGAGTTTGTTCAGTAAATTTATTGAGGGAAGATTATCTGCCACAACGCCGGCTTTTACGGCTAAAAAACCTTGCTGCTTACACCAGTCAATGACCGCCATCGCAGTTTCAAGGGCGTAACCCTGACCTGCATACCGCGGGCTAACGGTGTAGCCAAGCCAGATGATGTCGTTTTCTTGTTTTAAGTAGAGATCGCCAATCAAAGTCCCGGTCGCGGTATCGATCGCCGCGAGCTGCATGCCCTGTGTAAGAGAAGCGTTTCCCAGCAACGCCTCGGCATAAGCTTCCTTTGTCAGGCCCTTAAACCCCTGGTACTGCATCCATTCGGCATCGTTGCGATATGCCATAAAAGGCTCGATATCATCGGCGTTAAACGGTCGTATCACGCAGCGTTTTGAGTAAATATTCAAAATTGATCCTGTGAAAATGGGGCGTGTAACGTCTTTTTCGCCATCCTGCGACATAAAGCCCGTGCAATGCCGATGAGTGCCAGAGAGCATAATCGAATCTCAACTCATGATTGTCTTTTATTTGCGTCAATAAATGCAATGTGAAGCCGTCCCTTTTCATCTGGAAACGGAAGGTAGACGAATACAGGATTGAGAAGCAGGCCGCCACCAGGCTTCTCATCAGGGGCGGATCAATGTGGTCTCCGGTTCCGGAGCATGCTGAACCGCTGCAGTAACGAGTGTCGCGGCCACTTGTGGTGCGGAAACAGGCAGGATGAACAGCGGGGAAGTATGCAACCAGCGTTACTGGTAAGGATTTCGAAATAAAAGAGCGAATGTGGCGAACGGCCAGAGCGTAAACCCGCTGGATTTGATGATTAGCTCAAGGCCATCCCCATCAGGAAAAATTATCCGCCCCTCTTACCAATATCCGATGAAGGTTATTATGTTTAATCTGGCTCAGCCTCAATACTTTTTCTATACTCCTCTAGTCGAATTTTTACTTTCTCTAACGACATTTCATAATTAATCACATCTTCTTTACTATAACCGGTTGGATTAAGCCATAGATTAACTTTTTGCTCACAAATTCGCGCGAAGTAGGGATCTATACGCCTGACTTTTCCAGCGGCAAACCGCCAGCGTTCCATAATTTTCTGCTCCAGTTCATACGATTCAGGGCTATCACTTATTATTATCCCTCTTTTTAAGCCTGCATAATATTTTTCAACTTCCACAACGCCTGCGTATAATGCATCGATAGCTTCATATGTTAGATCAACCCTATTAAAAATAAGGTCAGTAAGCCGTTTCAACCATGGTATCGGATTCACTGTTTTCTCCTATAAAGATAACACCAGTATGATAGTGGTTTTCGCTGAATAATCTATAGTCTGCTTGTTTTTTTTGAAAGATAATGTGTGTTAATTCTGTTAATTGCCCGCCCTTTTCATCTGTTCTCCATGGTATTGCTCCATGCCGTATGTACTGGAAGTGACATCGCCGTCTGAGTTACCGATGACGTCGCAATAGTTACCATTATTGTCTAAACCGTTAACGAAGTTGCTATAAGGAGGACTGGATTATGAAGGCCCGTAATCATTTCTCACGCGACAATCAGTTATTTTGATAGTTTCATGCTTGGGAAAATACTACGCTCTAGAACAACTAATTATTACTATCATTAATAAAAAGTTGACGTCGAATATGATTATAATTGTTATTGCCTGCATTGGTGTTTTATATCGAAGTCTATCAGTTATGTGTTTTTTTTGATTTTCTTATGATTTCAAAAAAGAACCAATATGCAATCCAAAATATATTGGTGTTAAGTGAGTTTTAATGTTTCAATCTTTAGTTGAAAAGGTTGCTTTGCAAAAAAATAAGTATTGATATTGGTCTTCTATTTGCTTAAAAATAAGAAAGTGTTCTGATGGTAATATAATAGTTCACTTCTAAGAAAAAATGTTTGCGGAGTGAAAGTGTAAAATTTAATTTATAGTTCTTAGTGTATAAAAACCGTCTGGTCGCCCAGACGGTTTTTATCTTTTTATATACTTTATTAGTATGATAAATAATCATACAAACATAATAATCGTCGGTAATGAGTGTCTATTTTGTGTGGTTTAGATGTGAGATATTGTCGGAGTTGTGCCAAAGAGATAGTGTTATTAAGTACGCAATACATAATTGTATTAGGGACTTTATATTCTTTTGTGGTTTCTAGTATTTCCTCTATAGTTGTAGCATCACATTTACAAGCTTTAATTCTTGCAAGTTGGCTTATTATTTTATCCAGTTGTCTTTCTTTGTATAATTGAGTGTTCTCAAGTTCTGGACATATAAAACTAAATGCATAAATTGGAAAGTGCTCATGATTTGCGATAGTTTGTTTATTTAAGAGAGCAATAAGTTGTGTGTTGGCCTCATCAACAATTTTAAAGTAGTTTTGCATCATTTCAGACTTAGTCTGGTATTCGTAGGTCACTGTCCTTTCGGAACCAACAGCGATTACCATTTCTTCGTTGCGCAATTCATCGAGGTTTTCCGTAATTTTAACTTTGATTTCGCCACCGCTCTTTATTGTGCTCCAGACTTTTTGTACTTTTCTTATATCCATCGCGGACACTGGTAGAACAAGATTAGATATAGCATCATATACAGCTTTGTAATTATCTGTTTTAATTTTATTGATTCTTATTATTGATAATCCTTCAATGTTAATGTCATGTTCAGAGATGACTGTAGACATATTTCCCTTCTCGTATTCAACAAGAAGAAAGTTATTTTTTATTTTCGTTGCTAGTTCGGTGTTTAAATCTACGTAGGAAAAAATTGTCTGCAGAAGATATTTTATATTCTTATCACTAATGCTATATCCTATGAAGATAATTGGGTTATGGATAAAGATGGACAATAGTTGTGCGCGTATTAATTCATACTTATCATCAAAATTTTTATAGTCATCAGATGTTATTATTATATTGTTAGGGTCGCTAACACATCCGTGAATTTTATATACTGAGCCGTATGGATTGCTTAGCAATATGTTATTGCCTATTAATGGGATGAAATCGAAAAAATTTTCGATGAGTTGATCATAATTGGTAGTAATGATAGAGCCGATATTTTTCCTGGTTTTTATTAAACTATTGATCTCTTCTCTTAAATTCTCTTTTAGAGGTAAATCTTTTAAAATTGAAGTTAGATATATTTTAAATCGGCTTAGTTTTTTTCCATCCCTCATATTTGCATAGAAAATATCATTTATATTTTCAAACTTCCCGTTTCTATCTTCAGCAAGATTTTTATTAAATACCTCTTCTAATTTCGTTGCAAGTGTGTCGTATCTGTATTCATCACCTTCGATACTCTCAGCTTTTAGGTCATAATAAAATTCAGGATTGCCAGTTAAATCTACGGCAACCTTCATCAATAGCCCATCCCAGCTAAATGAGTTTTGCAGATATCTCAAGCTAAAACCTGTCCCTATAAAAAGAACAGGGTGGTTCTTGTACTGACTGACAAACTCTTGGATTTCCATACTGACTCTCGAAGTAGACTTTTGTTAGCTCTATAAAACCAAATAGTGGCAAAAAATTCCAACAGTCTTTAAAAAAATCGGCTCATAGTCTTGTAGAAGGAGGATTAGAGCAACGTAACTATGTTGATGCCCTCTCAGTTGTCCACAGTAAGGGGGGAGGGGAAATGGTCTTACTAAAGTTATTGTGTAAATATCATTATTAAACATACCGTTAACATTATTCTAAATAACCGGATGTGTTGGTTAAGAAGTCTTAAGGACTTAAGTTCCATACATTTGGCTATTCCGCCAAGGTCCCTAACAGTATCAGCGCCAAGAGCAATCGCGAACTTCCGCTCAAAGTCTCTAATAATCCCTGCACATTTTCTATCTTGCTGGATTAAGGGCTTGACCAGTCTGACATCGCAGCTAGGCTCAGTCCTCTAAGGTCCTGACTGTCTCGTGTGCAGCCCCAAGACTACGGTAGTTACCGTAAAAATAGCATAGAGGATGTCATGGTTAAGCTGGTTTTTTTCATAATGAAATGAAAGTAAAGGACTTTATTTTGTGATCCAGTGTAGTTCATGAGCACCAGACGGTGTCAGGTGAATGCCTCGGCTGGAAGGATTACTGAATGAGTTGTGAATTCAATGCTAAGTATACGTTGTGATGGTGTTTTACATATCTGGCGATAATTATCTTGAAATGCCGCCCGCAAAGGCTCGCTAAAGCGAGCCTTTGCGGGCGTAGATTTTAAATTTTTCTGATGGTTCAAACCACGCTATCTCAGCTGTACCTAAAATACTTAAACGAACAGAGTGGGGATGCAGAATGATACAACGCACCATGCGGAATGTTACTGTGATGCCGGGCGCAGTTCCCGGTATGAACCGGAAACATGGGTAACACTTTAGACCGGATACATGGGTAACAGTTATAACTGGCATAGAAGAGGAGACTCGCTATGCCCTGGACTGAGACCCGACCTATGCAACGCCTTGATTTCATCCGTGCCTGCCATGCAGGTACGGGCTCCTTCTCTGCGCTTTGCCGTCTTTTCGGCATCAGCCGAAAAACGGGCTATAAATGGCTTGAACGTTTTGACCCTTCTGACCTCTCATCTCTCGCTGACCGGTCACGCGCCCCTCACTCCCACTCCCGCACGGTTCCTGATGATATCGTCGGACATCTGACGGCCCTGCGTCAAAAACGCCCTGACTGGGGGCCTAAAAAACTGCGGATGTGGTTGCTCAATCACCGTGTCGATTTTACCGTACCTGCTGCCAGCACTGTCGGCGATATCCTCAAGCGTGAAGGCCTGGTCCCGGATAAAAAGAGAAAACGCAGAACACCGGGTAATCGCCAGCCCCTGACCCTCATCACTGAAAATAATCAGGTCTGGAGCGCTGATTTTAAAGGCAAGTTCAGGTTGCTGAGCAGAGAGTACTGCCATCCCTTCACTCTGACCGACAATCACAGCCGATATCTGCTGAGCTGCCGCGGAACATTCCGGGAGAGTGAGTCCTTTGTCAGAGAGTGCCTGACTGATGCGTTCCTGGAATATGGCCTGCCGGAAGTCCTCAGAACTGATAACGGTCAGCCCTTCGCGGGAACAGGTATAGCCGGATTAAGTCGTCTTGCCGTCTGGCTAATCAAGCTGGGCATCAGACCGGAACGTATCAGAAAGGGTCATCCGGAAGAAAATGGCCGCCATGAGCGAATGCATCGCTCCCTGAAAAGTGCAGTGAAATGTGGCAATACCTTCATGACGATGGCTGAACAACAGCAGTGGTTCAGTGACTACCGGGAAGAGTTTAACCACGAGAGGCCATATGAAGCCCTGGCAGGCGCAACGCCCGGAACGGTGTGGCAACCGTCGGGCCGACAATGGGATGGCAGTGTTCCAGAATATGCGTATCCGGCAGGAGGCACGGTCTACAGGGTGAAATCGAGGGGAACACTTTATATGGGTAAAAAAGGGGCAGTGTTCCTGAGTGAAGCGCTGACTGACGAGTACATTATGCTGAAAGAACAAGATGATGGCCTGGAGGCCATCATCTTTAATGGCATAACGCTTGCGTACTACGACCAGAAAACCCAGAGTGTGCTCCGGATAGACTAAAAGTGTTACCTATGTTCCCGGTCTGATCTGTCACCTATGTATCCGGTCATACATCCCTCTGATCCATAAACGAAAAAACATGCCAGTTCTCCCAGGCAAGAAGAAAATCAGGAAGAGCTAAACAAAACGAATTGACAGCCACAATGGTGCAGTTCTCTCCCTTACCCTTAAAGGCCCTTTAGCGAGCCTTTGCGGGCGTGCATTATTCGAGCTAAAGCTGGCTGAAATCCGGCCACCCCAGCGTATTTAAATCCCGCCAGGTAAATGATTTCTCGGTCGCAAATTCCATCCAGTGATGCAGCAAAGGAATGACATATCGCTGGTGGGTCATTTCATGGAAAAAGGTGGCAATGGTGGCGAACGCCTGTTCATCGTCGCTGTTCAGAATCGTCGGCAACAGGGCGTTCAGGTTTTGTCGCTGGGCTTCAGGCAGACGCGTTAACAGCGTGGTGGACGCCAGCCATTCCAGAAACGCCGGAACCGAAAGGGTATCGAGCATAAAGTTGCTGAGCCAGATATCCGCAGGGGGACGCGGCTGGCTGTTAAAGCTGTCAAATGCGTCAATCCGTATTTCGGCGCGAATATGCCAGCGCTCAAGCAGGCGGTGAATCGCCCCGGCAAGTTCCACCAGTTCCGGCTGCTGAAAGGTGCTGATGATAACCGGCTGACGCAGGTTAAACGGCGCGGTGACCCCGCCAAAATCCACCGGGCGGTGGTTCCACTGCGGGAGCATGCCCTGCGCAACGGAGAGGATGCGTGCGTATTCGTCGGGAAGCTGTGTCTGGCTGAGGAGTTCGACAGGTTGTAGCAGGTAATTGATAAACCGTCTTCCGGCCTCATCTGCAAAGGCCCCGTCACCGTCGAGCAGCACAAAGCAGCAGCCCTGCTCCAGACTACGCTCGTTGAGCGGGCGGTCATCCTGCGCCTCTTCGCCCCGCAGCAGGGGAATAAAGCTCATGCTGATAGGCTCCGGAGCCCAGGTGAAAATGGTGATCTCATCCAGTCCGGGCCTCGCCTGGTGCCAGTGTTGATTGCGCCGCAGGACCATAAAGTTGTCGCTGTGCTCCTGCAGGTGGAAAGTGTCGGTACAGCGGATGTGTCCGTACTGGTAATCGAACAGCATCGTCGGCTGGGTGGCGAGCAGGCCGCGCTGAACGGCGCTGGCATCCAGCTCATTGCCATCGGCAAAGCGGGCGGTGGATTTCAGCCAGAACTCCCAGCGGGTAAAGTCGTCGTTGTGGGTCCAGTAGTGGGCGATATCGGGGACGATCCTGCCCTGAACGGCGTCATAGCGCGTCAGAATGCGGTATCGATCGCACCTACATAGTGGAATTGAGCGAGGAGTAAGGAACCCCACGCTTGTTGTTATTTGTGCAATTTCGGACGGTTTGGGGATGGATCTCAGCCATTTATTTATGTTTGACGATGATGCAGAAAAGGACAGCGAAACAACGGATTGTGACTCATAGTCCGTGGTCTGATAGACAACGTAAGTTCATTTTATCTGGATGAAAAATACATCCAGCATTCAGGCGCAGTTTGGTGCGCATCTCAAAAAGCTCAGACTCCAGTCAGGCTTATCTCAGGAAGCATTTGCGGATAAGTGTGGGCTTGATCGTACTTATGTGAGTGGTATTGAGAGAGGGGTAAGGAATCCAACCCTTGAGGTGATAAATGTTTTGGCTCAAGGGTTAGAGGTTAAGATTAATATATTACTAGATTTTGAATAATTAATATTTATTTTAATGACTTATTAAAGGTTGTGCCTTCTTAATATTGTTTTCCATTTCCAAAATATATCCATCTATACGGTAACCCCATCTGGCATCTACATATTTTCTCATGTCTTCATCAAAATCATCTATATTGATAAGTTCAAGGCGTTTTGATACTTGATCTGCTTTTTTAGCATCTCTTGTAAAGTCATTGCTTGTTATTATCACTGATTTTGTTGCATTGGTTATATTCAATAACCCAAGAGTTCTTCTTGCTACTTCAACGCCTATTTTATTTCTATGAAGTTTACATTCCACGTAAAGTACTTCATGATCTCTATTGCTCCCTTTTTCAGCAATGAAATCAAAACCTCCATCTCTTGTTTTTTTGGTTATATTAATTTTATATCCTTTTCGCTTGTATAAGTAAGCGCAAAGGATTTCAAATTTATGTGGAGTAAGTTCATGTATGTGTTCTTTTGTTGGCAAAGAATTATTAATGAATTTTGCTTGTATTAATGAGATAATATCTTCACATCTATAAATACTATTGTCAGACATATAGATGCAGTGTGCTGTAATGTAAGAACGTACCACATCAATGGCCTTGTGAGGATGGGTTGGTAATAACTCCATAATCCAAGAAATGGATTGCCATGGTGGATTTTTTTCATTCACGCAAATCAATCTTCTTAGGAAGGATTCATGTTTAAGAATTGTGTTGATATCAAATCTACCGCTATCAAATACCCAATCCATAAGACTTCTGTCATTACCTAAAAAAGCTGATGGAATAATAAATTGATAAATTAAATCCTTTACCTCATCCTCTGTGTATTTTTCTATGTTACTTATGTATTCTTCAAGGTGTTTAGTTGTTGGGAGCTGAAAATCCATTATAACATAATCTCTATTGTTTTTATCTATGGAGATCATGTGTAGCCATTCTTGGAGTGATAGTTGCGTTGCATCTATTATTTTAAGATTGTCTGATAATTTCTTTTTCATAATTTTTGTATAATATATTGGCTGTGAGTCAATTATACTATTTCTGTACCGTGTTGGGTATGTTGAGATGGTCTTTTAAGGGCAAGCTCGTTCCCCTTATTCTCCCTTCCCTTAAGCCTTTTCCTTTCTAGTCCCTTTTCGCCATTTTCAGTTCTTCTGTTTCTGAGGTGGTACAGGTGGGACAAGTGGTAAAACCGCGCCAGCCGTGGCCTTGCGCTGTACCACCTGAAAAATACCAGCCTGAAAAGTGGGACAGATTCAGCAACGGCTGTCCCACCCTGTACCACCTTTATTTAAGACACGCGAGATGGCCCTCAGATACTGAGGATGCGGGAGGTAAGGCGGTAGACCCTGGCTTTGCCGATCTCCGGCAGGCGAACCTGCGACTGGTATTTCCCTTCGCTGCCGGGCAACAGGCATTCTGCTTCCTGGCATAATCTCGCCGCTCTGGCGGGACTGAATCCCCGACACATTTCCCGCCAGCCCTCCGGCAGGATGTGAAACAGTGTGTATTCCTCACCCGTCAGCGGATCTTTTTCCACCCGGCGAAAGCCCACCATATTCAGCGGGCGGTCCGGGCCATCCCAGGAGGCAAAACGGCTGTACTGGTGCGCGGTGATGAACCGTTTGATCTGCGCCAGCACGCCTTCATCCTCCTGGTTGGCAATATGGCCGCGCTCGTTCAGCCAGGCGTGCAGGCAGATCTGCACCGCCTCATACGCCGTGCCTTCCTGCCAGCCCGTAATGCCGTGCAGCGTTGCCATCTCTCCGGCCACCGCCAGCAGGTCAAAACGGGCCACGATGCGCTGCACCTGGTTTCCGGCATTCTCCGGCATCAGGGCGGTCTGGTAGCGGCGAAGTAACTCTCTCGCCAGGGTGGTGCTGGCGTCCAGGTCGCTGGTGAGGAAGGCCAGCCAGGCACGAAAGGCGGTGCCGTGGAAGCGGGCCACCCGGTCGCAGAGGGCATCCGCAAATTGCTGGCCGCTGGTAAAGCCGTGTAGCTGCTCAAACGCGCCATGATGCCCGGTGCCGCTGGGGATTTGAACCATGCGCACGTCCATTCCGGCGTAGAGGCGCTCCCCGGCACGTTCGATATGTTCCGCCAGCGACAGCTCCCCAGTGGAGAACAGTAGCAGCGTCCAGTGCCTGCGGTTACGCACTTCGCCGTCGGTGCGGGCGCGCCCTTGCCTTGGCCGTTCGCCAGCATATAGGCAATCATCCCTGCTTCCCGCGGGTCCACCTCGCGCAGTTCATCGAGCGGCAGCAGGGCATCGTTGTGTCGGCTGGTAATTCCCTCCAGTGCATTCCCGGTGGCCCGCCAGGAGTGCCAGTAATCTGTTCCGCCACAGACGGAAGCGGCCACCTTCATCACCGTGGTTTTACCGTCAGTGGACTCACCGCGCAGATGAAAACCTCCGCCACCCGTTCCGGTCAGGCGCAGCAGCGGGGCGGCCAGCGCACAGCAGACGGCAAAGACCAGCCGCGAGTTCTCTGCACAGGGTGCGGCGACCTGCTCCTGCCACTCTGTCAGCGTCCCTGCCTGTGCAAAGCCGCCAGTCAGGTAGTGGCTGCCCTGAAGGATGACATTGTCGCCATCGGGACCGATAACTTCATCCGGGAGCACGTACACGCCATTGTGCCAGCCGGTTTTCTCCACGCTGGTGACCCGGCGTCCGGGGAGTGACCGCGAGATGTACTCGCACAGCAGGCTGCGCAGGGGGGGTGGAGATGTAGGTCAGACCATTCTCCAGCAGAATGCGCCGCATTTCCTCGCCGTTGCCGCTGAGCATTGCTATCGGCATGGCCCAGCGCCGTAACTGCCCGGTGGTGGTGTGCCATTCCAGCAGTCGGACATAGCTGCCATCATGGCTGTCGCAGGTGATGGCGGTGACGCGCAGAGGGGAACTGATGCGCTGGGGCTGGATGTCGCTTTCGCCGTCGCGTCGCTCGGTCAGCTTGTCAAACCACAGTGCTTCTTCATCGAGGCGGAAGTTATCCGGCAGGATGTCGGAAGGCCTTTCCTGTCGCAGGCGTGCAAACTGACCGCTCCAGTCCTCCAGCAACTCACTGTCAGGTCTCATCAGCCGTGCCATCTGTACATCTGCGTGTGCCAGTTTTACGGCGATTTTCAGCAGGTCTTCTTCGCGGATATCGCCGGTGCGGAATACCCGGACGTAGAGTGTGTCGGGTCTTATAATGGTAAGGTTATCCAGATCGGCCAGTTCATCCGGGCCGAGTACCACCGGGGGAACATCATCTTCCCGGTCAGGATCTTTCCGCCAGTCACGTGAGGTCTCCCATGCCAGGCTTCCGGCAAGGTCACCACTTCGAGCGTGCGGTCCGGATACTGCTTACAGAGAAAGGGGGCGCGTTTCATGATGAGGTATCAGTCGGCTCATCCCTGAGCGTGGATTAACGGATGGCGGTACGGCGCTGCTGCCACTGGCGGATTTCAGCGGCATCGAAGACCACCAGTCGGGAAGAGAGGTGGACGGGGCGGGGAAAGTCGGTGTTTTTAATCAGGCGGTAAACCGACGATTCGCTCATCGCCAGAAACTGGACCACCTGCCGCATACGCACGTTGCCGCTTTCGGGAAAAGCATCATTGCTGTCAGCACTGGTTTTCATGATTGCACCTCACGGGAACAGAGTGTCGATACGGTTATAGCGCGGAACGGGGAGGGGAGGTATAGGTCCGGATGAAAAAGGGGAGTCCGGATAGAAAGTAATGAGTCCGGGAATAAGTTTTTTGCTACCAGAACTGATGATTTTTCAATACTTTGTTGAAAGTAAACGGTTTTATTTTGATTTCGTTTAATCCAGCACCTACATGCTGTGGTTAACGAATGGCAACGCACGACTACAAACACTTCACAGTAGCTGTCGCTATCCCACAGTCAACTGAGCGTGAAGTGTGATATCTCTTAACGGGAATAGCTCGTTTTCTAAGATACTTACAGTTGCATCTTGGTCGTAGCGGAGCATTAATTCTGGACCGGACAGTGGCTAATTGTGGGTAAGCGCCAGAATGTTGCCAACAACATATACAAGCGCTTCGACTTAGAAGTGCGTTACTATGCTGTGTTACTTGGTACTAGTTCACAATGACGGAGCCAAATCAGGTGTGGTACAGCGGTGTGTTCTTTATCTGAACTCGAAGATGCAAAGGGTAACTTGTAACTGTTCCTGCTATGTTTGCCAGAAAGTATGTGGCTAAGGCCGTGTCATGATCCCCAGAGATGCCTTCTCATACATGCCAAATTTGAATCCGCACGAGTAACTCAAAAAAGAGTATGTTTTCATCGTGTTGAAACGCTACGATATAACCATCAGGATTATTCTGGGCATCACTAAACACAGTTGGAATTTACGCTTATCGTAATCGGATATTGGCAAAATGGAGTCGCTGAATGAGCGTGTTGAGCTGGGCAATAGGCCTGTGCAGGAAGACGGAAGCATGGTTGGTTAAGCACCAGGCAAAAGATCAGCTACAGCGTGCAGAGCAGGGGCTGAGTCTGACGGAAGGAGAGTTAGATGGCTGCTATGACACCTTAGCGCCGAAAACTATCAATGATGCCAGTATGCGAGAGTATTTCATTGCCCTGAAATACGCTTTGTCGCAGAAAGATGTGAGAAACATTGCCATTACAGGTAGCTACGGAGCAGGGAAAAGTACGGTTATTTCATCATTTATGAAATATCACTGCGATGATAAGTACATCAATGTATCACTTGCCGGATTCGATATGACGGAAAATGAAACAACCGTCAGCCCAACTCATCAGGAGGTTGAACTCAGTATCCTGCAACAAATTCTTTATAAAGAGAATAGAGAGAAACTTCCCGACTCAAGGATAGACAGAATAATCGATAGAGGTCCCCACTATGTCAGAGGAACCTACTGGGCCTTACTTAAAGTCATTGCGCCCATCGCGGTTGCCGCATTTATTATCTATTTCAAAAAAATTGCAGAGTTTCTAAGCCTTCCACTATCCTGGACCGAGGTATTTAATGCACACTATATTATAAAAAGCATTATATTAGTTTTGCTGGCTTTTACGGCGCTATACTTTATAACTGCCAGTGCATCACGAATCGGTATTTTTGATAAGAAACTTAAATTGAGCAAGATCGCCCTTTTAAGCGGGGATGTTGAAGCAAGCGACCAAGAGACGCCATCTTTATTGAATAACTGCCTTGACGAGATTGTGTATTTTTTTACCAAGTTGGAATATAAAGTGGTTATCTTTGAAGATCTTGACAGGCTAGGAACGCCTGAGATTTTCGTTAAGTTGCGTGAAATTAACAAAATAGTTAATAACAATATTGTTGATGGCAATCCAGTCAGGTTTGTTTATGCGGTAAGAGACGACCTGTTCCTGGGGGCTGATGCCAGAACTAAATTCTTTGATTTCATTCTTCCCGTTATTCCATTTATGGATAGCAGAAATGCGTTTACTCTATTAAAGAGGAAAATGTCGCTCGATACGCATAATGATAAATACCTGAAAGACATTTCGGCATATATAAATGATATGCGCAGCCTGCAAAATTTGGTCAATGAATATCATGTATTCAGCAATGTTGTTGATAACGGAAATGATAAAATCAAACTGTTGTCGCTGGTTTTTTATAAAAATATCTACGCCTTAGACTATTTTCTTACCGATAAGAAAACAGGAGTTTTATATTCATTTATTCGCGACTATCGTACTCGCAAACTTCACCGTAATCATTTCGACTCTCTGGAAAAAAAACTGGATCTTTTACAGTCCGAAATAGAACATCTTAATCATGAACCTATGTATGATCATAGGGGAATTAGAGAGGAAATAGTTTGTCGATATATTCCGAAAATCCTCTGGGATGGCATTCATTTTGGTGCGTGGAATGGATACAGTAATTTTTACCCCCTAACAACTTTGGCTTTAATCGATGATGAAAATGGTTTTTTAGAATTTTTATCGCAAAAGGAAAATTTATATATAGGCTACTTTGTTAGCCATCAGAGATATTCACTCTCACTTTTTGATAGGGCATTAAGAGAACAACTAAAAGAAGAATACCTGAAACGAAAAACAAAAATGGGTAAAGATAAAAACTCGGCTTTTAGTAAGCTGCAGATAAAAATAAAGAAACTTAAAGAGTCAATAAAATTAAAAAATGCCCTTTCGCTGCGAGAACTTACGCTAATCATCGGGCGTGAAAAATTTGAAGATATTGCTCAGGGGTATCTTGAGGCGATGGAGGGTCATGACTTCGTCTCTGATCAGCAGCTCCATGCTTTGCGTACTGATATGCGCAATGGCGGGTTAGACGCCTTGTATCTGCTTCTGTCTGATGGTCTGGTGATGCAGGACTTCATGGCCTACCGCTCTATTTTCCATGAAGGATCGATGACCGTAAATGATAACGACTTCCTGAAAGCCGTTGGTCAGGATCTGAGCTACGCAACCTCAAACGGTGAATATTTTATCGATGATGAGAACAGAGTCATCAGCGAACTGGTTGAACATAACCGTATTTATGCCGATGGAGCGCTACATTATCAACTGGTGACACATCTGATTGATAACCAGGATGAACATCTGGCTGGTATGATCACTTCGCTATTCAGCAAGTCTGATGAACATATCCTTGCTGTTTTTTCTGAGCTTTATAGCAGATTTGGCAAACCCGAGACCTTCGATAAGTTAATCGTTACTGCACTGCAAAAAAATGGTTATCTTGACAGAATGGTTGCCGTTCTCGCAGGCCAGCCGGGTGAAAAATTCACCAACGATATTGCTATAAGTGTGATAGCCTGCGTATCGCCTGAACATGCGCTAGATAAATCGCAATACCGCCAGCTTATTCATTCGCTGGGCTGTCGTATCATCTCCCAGCTCACCGAGGAGAATCAGGAAGAGTTCATGCGTCACGTACAACAGGCGGATGCATGTTATGACGAGCTGTTCGAACCAATGACGCTAACGGAGCGGTATTGCCTGCAATTTATTGCACAAAACAGTCTTTATCAGTTAACTCGGCACAATGTTGGCATTGCCGTTTCGTGTCTTATTGAAAACATAACGCCTGAAGAGGCGGAAAGGAAACCTTGGACGCTCGCCTATGAGCATAAACTCAATGCGGTTTTTGATTACTTCAGTCAAAACATCGATACATTCGTAAGGGATGTGTTTATCTCCTCTGCTGAGGATGCCGAATGTATTCGCTACGTTCTGACCTGCACCTCCCTAAGCGATGGTTCCAAAGGCGATATCGTCAGAAAAATGACCTTCTCGTTTGCTGATCTGTCCGGGATATCGGCTAAAGAAGAATTTACCGAAGACCAGCTAACGATCTCCTATCACGACCTGTTTTACCGTTATGACCGCGTCGTGCCGGGATGGGGCGCGCTTATAGACTATATCTGTGAAGACTGCAACATGGCGATACTGACGGCGTATGTGACAAAGCATGTAGCTGCATTAGGTCAGTCCCCGCTAGAAGTCTATGATGGCGACCGCTATGACCTGTTGTACATGAAAATTATCTGTAATGATGACCTAGACGAGTGGACTTATCAGAACCTAGTTGCACCGATTGAGATTAACATGCGGAAAATTGATGAGCACCTCAGCGCCCGTAATTTCTGCACCTTGATAGCTATGTTGAAACTGCCTCTCGACGCGGATGTGTATGAAAAAATTGCGGCTCAATACGCGGATCTGGATGAGAAAATCAGTGATGCCTTCGTCTATTGGTTCAGTCAGTATAAAATTGAATTTTTGGCGCAACCCGAGTTCTATTTAAGAAAAGAAAAAGATGCGCGCTTCTTTAAAGCCATGCTCACAAAAGTCATGACTTACGCACTCTTTACTGTGCAAGAGAGAGCGAACCTGGTATCGCTATTTATTCATTATTTCATTGCGTCTGATATCGCTGACCTTAATTTCCCAAATAATGTCCTGCTGCAGGTGTTTAATACCACTAATAATGAAGAATTCAAGCGCATGCTGTTTACACGATTTATTGTGACAGGTCTCAATAAACATCAACTGGCCGGGCTTTGTCATCATTTAGGTGAAGATGAATTAAGAAATATATTCCTTAATCGAACCCGAGCGACAATTGCTGTTGCAAACAGGGAGCGCGTGATATCAATTCTTGAGCATCTGCAAGCAGTACGTATCATCAGAGATTTCAAGGAGCGTGATGATGGGAAATTCTCTGTCGTTATCGAACCTAACTCAGAGGATGAAGATTAGCTATTTAACCTTTGCTGGCCGGGACCGGTAGGTCTCTGCCGGTCTTTGTTAATCTGTTAACGAACCTAGATTGTCTCTATACATGTTAGATTTTTTAGCAATTGTTGCGGAATAGTCCGCTGGCACAAAGCCGACTATACACCTAAGGTTTCGGAGCTTAATCGGTTCACTACACTCGACACTGGGAGCGACTACTTACATTCTCTTCTCCCGCCCCATCTTCAACACCTCATAAACGTCCCCCCGGCCAAGCCCGTCTGACGGCAATCCCCGCTTCTGTGCCAGCGCTCTCAGCTTTCGAAGTATCCCATCCGAAGCCGGTTTATCAGACGTCCCATACCGTCTATCAGTCTCCTCAACCAGAAGCTGAACCATTAGCCAGCAGAGTCGGGCAGTATTCTCCCGAGCCTTGTCGCGTTTATGCATCCCACGTTGGGAAGGTTGTGCTGAAGCAGTGAGATCCGGTAGCGCGTCGTCGCCGAGCGTCTTCAGCCATTTGCGCCCACGGCTGTTGCGTGACAGTTTCATCACTGCCTTCAGGCTGCGGGCCTTAATTTCTGGCGGCGTGAGTTCGTCATCAATATGCCGCCAGGCCAGCGCGAACATTTCATCGGCATAGAACATGCGTTTGTTAGCCGGGGCGCTGACCATGCCTGTAGCTTTGATGGTGCGGCTGATGGCGTCGTGCAGGATACGGTAATTCTCCTGATTTTCTTCCGGCAGGGCATTTGCCGGTTGGGAAGCATCGAGGCCTAGAAGCAAAAGAGCGAGATGCCGCGCTTCCAGCAGCGGCATATCACATTCCCGTTCCAACAGATTCTGACGAATGGGACTGGCCACATTATTCTCCTTCCACGATCCGCAGCGGTTCTTCTTCACCGAGCAATGCCTGCCGTCTGGCGGCATCAACGTAGTTTCCCCACCATTGCATGAGCGGCCGCCTTTGTTCCAGATAGTCGCTGCGGTTGTAGGCCGCTTCGATCTCATCTTCTTTCTGGTGCGCCAGCGCAGATTCCAGGACTTCACGGGGGAAATGACCTGCGCCCGCCGTTCTGGCGATGCTGCGCATGCCGTGGGCGACCAGCTCGCCGCCAAACCCCATACGGATAAGCGCGGCGTTCGCGGTCTGCTGGTGCATATGCTCCAGCGGTTTGCGGATGCTGGGGAAGACCCATGGGCGATGGCGGCTGACGGGCTCCATGATCTGAAGAACGCGCAGCGCCTGTTTGCTGAGCGGCACCGTATGCGAACGGTTCATCTTCATAAAGGTGTCAGGGATGCGCCATTCCGCTTTTTTCATATCGATGTCGCACCAGCGGGCGCTGACGGCCTCACCGGGGCGAACCCAGGTCAGTAGTTCCCATTCGATAAGGCAGCGGGTTTCCTTGCGGATAGAGGCGTTCTGTAGCGCCATCATCAGCCTGCCCAGTTCACTAGGGTGAAGGGCGGGCATGTTCTGCTTTTTTGGTTTCTTGAAGCGGGCGACCAGGTTGTCAGCCGGATTGAACTCGATGAGCTCTTCGGAGATGGCAAAACGGAAGATTTCATTGAGCCGTGAGATAACCCGGCGCAGCGTTTCGAGGATACCCTGTTCTTCCAGCGGTGTGAGGTGCTCCTTGAGCATCTTAGGGCGGATCTCGGTGACGGGCGTACTGCCCAGAGAAGGGAAGACGTGCATCTCCAGCGAACGCCAGACATCTTTGGCGTGATCTTCGCTAAGGTCGCTGGTCTGTTTCTTCTCTTTGAGCCACTGTTCCGCAACTTTTTCCAGCGTGCATTCATTCTGGATGCGTTTTTCTTCGGCTATTCCTGCTAAGTGTTGACGGGGATCGATGCCCTGCCAGAGCAGTCGTCTGTATTTCGTGCGAGTTTCGCGAGCCATGGCCAGTGTAACTACCGGGTAAGGGCCAAGGCTGGTTTTGGTGCGCTTTTTGGTGACGGGATGATAATACTCGAAATGCCAGGCTTTCCTCCCTGAAGTCTTAACCAGCAAGTACAGGCCTTCACCGTCCCGTAGCTCATAATCCGTGCTACGAGGCTTCGCGCCAGCGATCTCCACTTTTGTTAAGGGTTTCAGGTGCTTAGGCATGTTTTAGCACCACGCTTTTTTAGCCCCACGATACCGTGGTGCTAAACATGGTGCCAAAAGGTCAAGATTCATATAGAGATCATGACCACACATGCAACAAAAAAGCCCGCAGAGCTTGTGCTGTGCGGGCTTAGTAGACTTCATTGAACTTCAAGCAACTAAAAAGTGGTGGAGCTGGCGGGAGTTGAACCCGCGTCCGAAATTCCTACATCCTCGGTACTACATGCTTAGTCTGTCTTTACATTCGCCTGGCACCTGCGGACGGACACGCCACTACCAGACTAGCCTGATTAGTTTTAACGCTTCAACCCCAGGCAGGGCCTCCACGCGATCTCTTTTGGGTTTGACCTCTCTTTGATCCCCGTCTTAAGAGCGGAAGCTAGGGAGAGAGGGCTCAGAGCAGGTTATTAAGCTGCTAAAGC
>OJKA01000254.1_pt1:10000-23611 | contig 23611 bp, 14 predicted proteins | sample 1596451 | NCBI WGS metagenome assembly OJKA01 (sample SAMEA4350155, study PRJEB24818) | metagenome | biome: human; feature: gut; material: faeces | place: Denmark | collected 2013-09 | reverse complement strand
AGTGGGATTGCCATCGCTCAACGGATAAAAGCTACCCTGGGGATAACAGGCTTATCACTCCCAAGAGTTCACATCGACGGAGTGGTTTGGCACCTCGATGTCGGCTCATCGCATCCTGGGGCTGTAGTAGGTCCCAAGGGTTGGGCTGTTCGCCCATTAAAGCGGTACGCGAGCTGGGTTCAGAACGTCGTGAGACAGTTCGGTCCCTATCCGGCGTAGGCGTAGGATATTTGAGAGGAGCTGACCTTAGTACGAGAGGACCGGGTTGGACGAACCTCTGGTGTATCGGTTGCATTACCAAGTGCATGGCCGAGTAGCCAAGTTTGGAAGGGATAAACGCTGAAGGCATCTAAGCGTGAAGCCCCCCTCAAGATAAGATATCCCATAGCACAAGCTAGTAAGACCCCTGAAAGACGATCAGGTTGATAGGACAGAGATGGAAGTGTGGTAACACATGCAGTTGACTGTTACTAATAGGTCGAGGGCTTAACCAAAAGAATGAATCTGACAAAAATTCAATGTGTAGTTTTGAAGATATAAGAGAAGGAAAGCTATTAATCATAAAGATTAGTGGCTTTTTTGCATGTGATCAATGACATAAACGTAATCAGTTACTTATATATGATTAGTTAGTTATATATAATCAGTTACGTATATGTGGTAAGTTATTTATAAGAGTGATTAGTTAATTGAAATAATTAGATAATGAAAACACGTAACCATTCGGTTAGGTGTTTTTTGAAAATGGGAACTAATTTGTGCATAGATGAAGTAAATGGGTAATAAATAGTTAATGAAATACGTAACCATATGGAAGATGTATTTGGGATAATAAGGAAAAATATTCTAAAATAGACGAGCAAATCGGTAAATGATATGATATTATACCCAAAGAATGAAACTATTTACCGATATGAAAGTCAAAATATTTTTGATAAAATAAAGATACTTATCAGTAACTTATGATAAAGCGTAGGCGGAGTAATCTTAATTGAGTAATCTTAATCAGGATCGGAGGGAACAATGAAGAGGTTAATTAAGCGTAAAGATTTAAAAGAGAATATGATTATTTATGGAGATGTATTAACTACCTATGGTACTATTTTAGTCAATAGTGGAACTGTGGTTGACAATCGTGTTTTAAAACTACTAGAAAACAATAATGTCTATGAAGTAAGGATATTGGATACATCCAATGAGGATAGAAGGTTAGAAGGGTTAGAAACACATCTTAAGGAAATTCGTAAGACTACTAAATTTAAAGAGATTAACCATAAGTACACACTATGCTACTCTAACATTCAAGGTCAATTTAATGATGTAATTGCTCGTGACAAAAAGGTGAATAAAGAAGAGATCATTAGTGGGATAAATACTGTCTTACATAAAGTTGATAACACAAATGAATTATTTGATGCCTTATATGGTATGCAGTTGAAACAAAATCGAATGTATATGCATAGCTTGAATACAGCATTAATATCCAATGTTTTGGCCAAATGGCTAAAGTTTTCAGAGAAAGAAATTAACGATATTACTCTTGCCGGGTTGTTTCATGATATAGGAATGTTAATGATGCCAGAAGAAATTCTACAAAAGAAGGAAGATGAACTTACCAATGAGGATAAGGATTTGTTACAAAAACATACGATATACGGATATCGTTATCTAATGAAACGCGAACTTAATCGTCAAATTGGATTGACAGCATTAACACATCATGAGAAAGTTGACGGTACAGGGTATCCATTACAGATTATGAGTCCCACGATATGTACATATTCAAAGATAGTAACAATAGCGGATGCCTATGATGAATTAACATTGACAGAAGATGGAGCAAGAAATCCTTTTTCATTAATTCGGGAATTTGAAAAAGATGGTATGTCAAAGTATGATACACAGTATATAATGGTATTCCTAACAGGGATTATGGATACGTATATAGGATGTGATGTGCTTCTTAGTGATAACCGAGTAGGCAGAATTATATATATTAATAAGTCTGATATGTCTAGGCCGACTTTAAAATGCGGTGAAGAATTTATTAATTTATCAGAGAAAAAAGAATTACAAATTATAAAATTTGTATAAGAGATACATAATTTATAGTCAAAAAATCATAACAAAAGCCGGAATTTAAATAGAAGAAATTCCGGCTATATTTTTGCTTTAATCAGCAAGAATGTGCAAATTTTCGCATGGTTTACAGTATGTTTTCTTAGGAGGCATCGGTATAATTTTACTAGAGGAGTATAATAAAATATAAGTTTTCTAGAGGAGGAATGAACAGTGAAATATGGATATTTTGATGTAGACAAAAAGGAATATTGTATTGAAAGAGTGGATTTACCAACTTCTTGGACAAATTATCTTGGGGTAAAAGATCTTTGTGTGGTAGTTAATCATACGGCAGGAGGATATGCATTTTACAAATCCCCAGAATACCATCGTATGACTAGATTCCGAGGTAATAGTGTACCAATGGATCGACCAGGACATTATGTATATATAAGAGATGAGGAATCAAAGGATTATTGGAGCGTTTCTTGGCAGCCAACAAATAAGCCATTGGATGAATATTCATATACTTGTAGACATGGTATGTCATATTCTGTATATGAGTGTGAACATGATAAGATCAAAGCAAAACAAACACTAGTAGTCCCAATTGAGGATAATGTTGAATTATGGGATGTAACAATTAAGAACGAAGACGATAAGGTAAGAGAGCTAAGCTTATTCTCTTATTGTGAATTCTCTTATCACCATATTATGATTGACAATCAGAATTATCAGATGAGTCTATATTGTGCAGGCTCTAACTATAAAGATTCAGTGATCGAATATGATTTATTCTATGAAGAGTTTGGATATCAGTATTTTACGGCGAATTTTGAACCAGATAGTTATGATTGCTTACGAGATAAATTCTTAGGATTATATCATACAGAAGATAATCCGGTTGCGGTTGAACGAGGATACTGTAGTAATTCATCAGAATTAGGTAACAACCATTGTGGATCTCTTCACAAAAAGATAATCTTACAACCAGGCGAAGAAATAAGAGTAATCTATATGCTTGGAGAAGGAAATCGTGAAGAAGGACTAAAAATTAGAGAAAAATATAGTGATTTAAAAAATGTAGATGCTGTATATACCGACTTAAGAAATTATTGGGATAACAAATTCAAACGTTTACAAATACAAACACCGAATGAAGGAATGAATGTATTAATAAATACATGGAATTTGTACCAATCGGAAATTAACGTAATGTTCTCAAGATTTGCCTCTTTTATTGAAGTAGGTGGAAGAACAGGATTAGGATTCAGAGATACGGCACAAGATGCTATGACAATTCCTCATTCAAATCCGGAAAAATGTAAAGAGCGTATTATTCAATTACTACAAGGTGTTGTATCAGAAGGGTATGGTCTTCACTTATTCCAACCAGAATGGTTTAAGAAAGAAAGCAAAGAAGATAAAAAGCCATTCAAATCTCCAACCGTTGTACCAACAGCATCTAAAGAAAGCATAGTACATGGAATTGAAGATGCATGCTCAGATGATGCGTTATGGTTAATAGCATCGATTGTAGAGTACATAAAAGAAACTGGAGACAAAGAATTTGTAGATCAGATTATTACCTATGCAGATGGTGGAGAAGGTACTATATATGAACATATGGAGAAAATACTTGATTTTTCATACAAGCAAGTTGGTAGTACAGGAATCTGTAAGGGACTAAGAGCAGACTGGAATGACTGTCTAAACCTTGGTGGAGGAGAAAGTGCTATGGTATCTTTCCTTCATTATTGGGCAATTGATAAATTCTTGCAATTATCTGAAGTGCTTGGACGTCAGGCAGAAATAGATAAATATACAAAGATGTCGCAGGAAGTTAAAACTGTTTGTAATGATGTTCTATGGGATGGCGACTGGTTTATACGAGGAATCACAAAAGAAGGCGTTAAGATTGGAACAAGTAAGGATTTAGAAGGAAAAGTACATCTAGAATCCAATACCTGGGCAGTTTTATCAGGTGCAGCAAATGATGAAAAAGCAACAAAAGCTATGGATAGTGTGTATGAATATTTGTTTACTCCTTATGGCATACGATTGAATGCACCATCTTATACAAAGCCAGATGATTCTATTGGTTTTGTAACAAGAGTTTACCCAGGATTAAAAGAGAATGGAGCAATCTTCTCCCATCCAAATCCTTGGGCATGGGCGGCAGAATGTATGATCGGTCGTGGAGACCGCGCAGTAGAATTTTACAATGCGTTATGCCCATATTATCAAAATGATAAGATTGAAGTTAGGGAAGCAGAGCCATATTCATATTGTCAATTCGTAGTTGGTCCGGATCATACAGCCTTTGGTAGAGCAAGGCATCCTTTCATGACAGGTACAGGGGGTTGGGCGTATTTCTCTGCAACTAGATATATATTAGGTGTGCGACCAAACTTTGATTACCTCGAAATAGATCCATGTATTCCAAGTGATTGGAAGGAATTCGATGTTACAAGAGTATGGAGAGAGGCTACTTATAATATCCATGTAACGAATCCAAACGGTGTAATGAAAGGTGTTAAGAAAATAATTGTAGATGGTAAGGAAGTAGAACAAATTAATGTACAAGAACCAAATACAACCCATACAGTTGAGATTATAATGGGATAAATATGAAGGAAAGGAGCATGATTATATAATGATTAAGTTTGGTACTGGTGGATGGCGTGCAGTAATAGGAGACGAATTTACGAAAGAAAATATTCAATTATTAGCAAGAGCCATGGTAGAGAAGATGAAAGATGAAGGAGTGGAGGAAGACGGTATTGTAATCGGATATGACCGTCGTTTCTTAGCAAAGGAAGCAATGCAGTGGGCAGCACAGATTTTTGCAGCAGAAGGGATTACAGCATATCTAATAAATCGTTCGGTACCAACTCCACTTGTAATGTACTATGTTATGAATCATCAGTTGCATTATGGTATGATGGTAACAGCAAGTCATAATCCAGCCATATATAACGGAATCAAAGTGTTTACATATGGTGGTAGAGATGCCAATGAAGAGCAAACAGAAGATATTGAACGCTACATTAATAAAATTACACTAGATGACATCGTTGAGATGGAATATGAAGTAGGGAAAAAAGCAGGTAAGATTGTTGAAATCTTTCCGCTCAATGAGTACTTGGATAGCATAATTAAAGCAGTTGATATGAATGCAATTCGTGAGAAAAATCTAAGAATTGCGTTGGATCCAATGTATGGGGTTAGTGAAACTTCACTCAATATGATTCTACATACGGCTCGTTGTGATGTGAAAACCATTCATGAACGTCATGACACTTTATTCGGAGGTAAATTACCTTCGCCATCTGCAGCAACCTTAAGAAGTTTGCAAAATACCGTAGTAGAAGGACATTATGATATTGGTATAGCTACAGACGGCGATGCTGACCGTATAGGAATTATTGATGATACGGGAAGATTCTTACATTCCAATGAAATCTTAGTTGTTTTGTATTATTATTTGACAAGATACAAGGGCTGGGAAGGACCTGTTGTAAGAAATATTGCAACAACTCATATGCTTGATAAAGTGGCACATAGATTTGGTCAAGAGTGCTATGAAGTTCCTGTTGGGTTTAAGCATATCTCAGCTAAGATGACAGAGACGAACGCAATCATTGGAGGTGAATCCTCAGGTGGTTTAACTGTACAAGGGCACATACACGGCAAAGATGGTATCTATGCGGCAATGTTACTTGTTGAGATGATTGCTGTTACAGGCAAGAAGTTATCTGAGATTAGTAAAGAAGTAGAAGAAGAATTTGGAAGTAACTACATGGAGGAACGAGATTATCGCTTCTCTAGAGAGAAGAAGGAGGCTATGTATGATTTACTTATGGAAGAGAAAGAAATTCCAGACCTTCCATATGAAATTGATCATGTATCTTATATAGATGGTAGTAAAGTATACTTTAAGAATGGTGGCTGGGTAATCACCCGGTTTTCTGGAACAGAGCCTTTATTACGTATCTTCTGTGAAATGCCGACAGAGAAAGAAGCCAAGAATATCTGCGATATTTATGCTGAATTCTTACATCTATGTGATGATAAGAATACATTGATTTCCACCTGCTAGTATTGATATAATCTAAGTATAAGATAAACAATATCCCTAATAATAAACCATGAGAATTTACAAACACACGTAAATTACATCATAATTGTTGCCATAGCAAATGTGATGTATTGTACGTGTGTATTTGTACTATAAGGATGCAAAATGGAATAAGGGGTATGGGAGGAAAACTATGCAGATAGATTATGAAAAAGAAAATGAAAAGAAACAACCTCTTCAATGGAGTATGATACGAATGCTTGTTTTATGTTGGCTGTTACCGCTAGCATTACTAGTATTTATCATGCTTTTTTTCATGTCAACTAAGTTAAGTGGACAGACAGAGGACACTATTATCTCTTCATCGGATAAAGCGGTTGAGATTTGTCTGATGCAGATGGAGGGGGCGAGACTTGCATCAAGGAATGCGTCGTATATATCTACTATTCGAGATAGTTATTACACTTACCAAAAAGACCAAGATAAGAGAAAGTTTTATGATACGGTTAATCAATTCTTATCCCAACAATATAAATATAACGAAAGCTTTCTAAGTACCATGCTGGTGTTCTTAGATGATCCTAACATGGTTTACTATACATATAGTAATACACAGAAAGCAACCTATACAAGTGTACTCGAGTTTAAGCGAATAGGACTATCGAAAGTACTTGATAAGGCAGTGAATATTGATACGAATATTGAATTACTTAATATTGAGGGACATTTATATATGATTCGTAACCTAGTAAAATCTAATTTTGAACCTTATGCTGTAATTGTAATGGAGATTAACACGAATTCCATGTTTAAGAGTTTAAAGAGCATTTGGGGATATCAGATAGGAGAAATCTATATGGATGGAGAACCGCTATTAAATAGTAATATAGACAATATCTTATCAAGGGATGAGCTTACTACTGTTACGGATGAGAGTATTTATCACAATAGAGATTCAAAAGATGTTGTCTACCGCGTTAGTAAATTGGATCAACATAAGCTAGCATTTGTTATACAATTGGATTCGAATGCAATTATTGGGGAACTAGATATGGTCATATACATAGGGGCTATCGTACTGATTTTTATGATTCCATTAGTTATGATGGTAATCACTTTCTTTAACCGTAAAGTAACTAGGCCAATTAAATCCCTTGTAGAAGCGGCACATAAGATTACCAATAAAAAGTATGGATTTCAGGTAACAAAGTTAAGTACTAGTTATGAGTTTGATTACTTAGGAAATGTTTTTAACGAAATGTCATTGGAGCTACAGTATCAGTTTGAGCAAATCTATATGGAAGAATTAGCATTGAGGGATGCTAAGATTAAAGCGCTACAATCGCAGATTAATCCACATTTTCTTAATAATACCTTAGAGATTATTAATTGGGAGGCGAGACTTGGTGGAAATCAACGTGTAAGTGGAATGATTGAAGCATTGTCTACGATGTTAAATGCAACGATGAACCGAAAGAATCAACATGTTATTCCATTAGAAGAAGAGTTAAGTTACGTGGATTCGTATCTATATATTATAAAACAGAGATTTCAAGATAAAATTGAAGTAGTTAAGAATATTGATGAACAACTATTAACATATGAAGTCCCAAGGCTGATAATACAACCAATTGTTGAGAATGCTATAGAACATGGAACTAGTACCTTAAGGCAAGGGGAGATTATTATATCAATCTATGAAGATAATGAGGATATTGTTGTAGACATTGAAGATAATGGGACATTAACAGACCAGGACATTAAAAAGATCAATCAGATACTAAATTCCGAGGGTGTATTAGGTTCAGAAACAAGTTTGAACCTAGGAATACGTAATGTTAACCAGCGTTTGAGGATTTTGTATGGAGAAAGGTATGGTTTGACTATAAATATTAATCAAAATAACCATACGGTTAGTAGGATTCGAATAGGTAAAGTAGTATTACACAACAATATTATACAATAAATAGCAACGCTAATCATTAACCTTTTGTTGAATTTGTACTATTCTATTAGTAGATGATATGTATTAAATATCAGTTAACATTATCTCGAGAGGTGTTTACAAATTAATACGTTTCATCAATAAAAAAAGGGAGGAATAAGAAATGAAGAAAGTTATATCAATTATGCTAGTTTTAGTACTTACATTTTCGTTAGCAGCATGTGGTAAGGACAAAAACAATGCAAAGAACACAAGTACTAAAAGTGACACAACGGAGACAACAGAGACAACAGATAAGACAGAAACAACTACACCAGAGGAACCAAAAAAACCAGTATCCATTAATGTTACAACAACTTACGCAGGTAATGATGGAAACGCTCAAAACTTCCAAGATGCAGTAAAAGCTTGGGAAAAAGAAACTGGTAACAAGGTTAACGATTCATCTGCAACATCTGATGAAACATTCAAAGCTCGTGTTCTTGCTGACTTCGAAGCTGGAGCAGAACCAGATGTATTATTCTTCTTCAATGGTGTAGATTCCAATACTCTTATTGAAGGAAACAAAGTAGTATCAATCGATGAAATTAGAGCAGAATACCCAGATTATGCAAGCAATATGAAAGATGCTATGATGGGAGCATCTCCAGTAGATGGAAAGAATTATTCAGTTCCTGTAAATGGTTATTGGGAAGGAATGTTCGTTAATAAAACAGTAATTGAAGCAGCAGGAGTTAAGATACCAGATGCAACAACTACTTGGGATGAATTCTTAGAAATCTGCCAAAAAATTAAAGATGCAGGATTTACACCTATTGCAGCTTCTCTAGCAACAGTACCTCATTATTGGTTTGAGTACAGTATCTATAATTTCTCAGAGCCAAATAAACACAATGTATTAGCTAATGAAGTTTCAGATAAGCAAGGCGAAGCTTGGTTCAACGGACTCAGTGATATTAAGACATTATATGAAAAAGGATTTTTCCCAGATAATACACTTACAGGAACTGATGATGATACCGTACAGGCATTTATAGAAGGAAAATCAGCATTCTTAATTGATGGTTCATGGAAAGTTGGTGGTATCGAAGGATTAACTGATAAGGTTGATGACTTCACAGTTACATATGTTCCAGGAAAGAATACTCGTAAGAGTACAGACATTATTGGTGGTTTATCTTCAGGTTACTATATTACTCGTAAAGCATGGGATGATCCTGATAAGAGAGCTGCTGCTGTAGACTTTATCACTCATATGACTACAGATGAATTGGTATCTCAATTTGCTCAATATACAGCAACTGCATTAAAGAATGGTGTTACTGTAGATGAAAGTCAATTATCTTCGTTAGCACAAGACGGTATAAAGATGGCAGCTGGTGCTACATCTATGACTGGTGCTTTACAAGATCTTATTCCTACAGAATGTAGAGTTCCTGTATTTGATGGAATGCCAAATCTTGTATCAGGTACAGTAGATATTAAAGACGCTATCCAACAAGTATTAGATTTATTAGCTGCACGATAATAGTATAATTAAAAGGGCTGTTAGCTATCTATGCAATGGCCCTTTTCATAACAAGAAGGTGAGACTATGAATTCAAACATATACAAAAAGAAAACACCTATTTTTGTTTTTTTAATCCCAGCATTCATCTTTATGACAATCTTTCTCTATTATCCATTCATTCGAAATATTGTAAACAGTTTTCAGAGTATTACGGGATTGGGTACAGCAGCGAAAGGTTTTAATGAACCATGGTATGCTAACTATAAAACAATGATAGAAGATCCTAATATGAGGATTGCAATTAAGAATACAATAATCATGATCATTGCGACATTAGTTGGTCAGGTAGGGATGGCCTTACTATTAGCATTACTAGTAGATAATATAGGGAGAGGAAAAAAATTCTTTCAAACTGTATATTTCTTGCCAATTGTAATATCAGCAACGGCTTTAGGTCTATTGTTTAACTTAATCTTCCTTTATGATAAAGGAATGTTAAATCAGTTTTTGGAAATATTAGGTTTCTCAGGTTTGATTGACTGGAAAGATCAACATCATGCAATGATGACTCTGCTCATTCCTGTAATGTGGCAATATGTAGGATTTTATTTTGTAATACTAATCACAGGGTTGAATACGATTTCAGAAGAATTGTACGAAGCAGCAGTTGTGGATGGTGCTACGAAACTACAACAAGTATTTTACATCTCTATACCACTTCTTAGAAACGTGGTTTGTACATGTATTATATTGGCTGTTACAGGTGCACTGAAAGTATTTGATTTACCATGGATTATGTTCCCAAAAGGAATGCCGGTTAATTCGACATTTTTAACGGGTACTTACATGTATTATCAGACATTTAATTCAAACAACGTGGATTATGGTTCAGCCATAGCGGTTGTTATTGTAGTACTTGGAATTATACTTTCCAAGGTAGCAAATAAACTATTTAAAGAAAAAGACTATTAAGCAGGGGGTAACGATATGAGTAAGAGTGGTAAGCGAAAGAAACCCTCAATCGGAAAAATGTTTGCATATGTATTCTTGAGTTTATGGGCAATAACTACGTTATATCCACTTGTATGGGTAGTTATTAATGCATTCAAGGATCGTAGATTAATTCTAACGGATTCCTTCACAATTCCTGTTGGAGCTAAAGCAACATTAGATAATTTTAGATTGGCTTTCAATAAATTGAATATATTAGGAGCGTATAAGAATAGTTTAATTATATCTTGTACGGTAATGTTTGTAGTAATGTTATTCGCGGGTTTTGCAGCCTTCGCGCTAGTAAGATACCATTTTAGAGGAAAACAATTCTTATATAACTTGGTAATTGCAGGTATGATGTTTCCTATATTCTCAACAATCATTCCGGTATTCCGTATGATGAATTCATGGGGAATCGTTAATACAGAGAGTACAGCTTTGTCATTAATGGCAACTGCATTACCGCAAATTGCAGGTAATATGTCATTTGCAATTGTAGTACTGATAGGGTATATAAAAAGTCTACCTATTGATTTAGAAGAAGCAGCATACATAGAAGGTTGTAATGTATATAAAATCTATTTTAAAGTAGTTGTGCCTTTGACAAAACCTTCTTTTGCAACAGTAGCAATATTCACGTTCCTATGGAGCTATAATGATTTATTTACACAGATGTTCACGTTACGTTTGAAAAATCAATGGGCAATTACTCGTTTATTAGGTGAGTTAACTTCCATGGAAGGTACAAATTATGGATTGATGGCTTCAGCAGTTACTTTAGTAATAATACCTGTTTTGATAATTTATCTATGTTTACAAAAATATATAGTAAAAGGTTTGACGGCAGGTGCATTAAAGGGATAGAATATAAGGTATAAAGTTACTTAGTGGGGGCGAATCTATGTATAAAGTTATGATTATTGATGATGAACCCATTATAGTGGAAGGACTGCAGAAGATCGTTCCTTGGGAGAAGTGGAATTGTAAAGTAGATGCAGTTGCCTATAATGGGGCAGATGGATTAGAACTAATTAACGGAGTAAGACCTGATATAATTGTCTCAGATATTAGCATGCCACAAATGGATGGGCTAAGTATGATAGCCAGTGTTAAATCACAATTTCCTGATTTAGAAGTTATTATACTAACGGGGTATCGGAATTTTGATTACGCTAGACAGGCAATAAATCTCGGCGTAACAAGATTCTTATTAAAGCCCTCAAAGATGGATGAGATTGAAGAAGCACTGTCCTTTATCACAAATCATTTGAGTGATAAGAAAGCACAGTCTAGTAACTTACTTGATGATGAAAAAGAAGAAGAACATATCGATGAAAATCCAGCAGGAAAGTTTATAGTTAAGAATGCAGTTCGGTATATTGAAGAGCATTATCAAGAGAAACTAAAATTAAGCGATGTGGCAGATCAGGTTTATGTTAGCCAATGGCATCTTAGTAAGTTATTAAATAGGCATATGGAACAGAATTTTTCGGAGATATTAAACAATGTGCGAATTGAAAAAGCTAGAGTGTTATTACAAGATCCAGCACTTCGAATTGGAGACATTGCTGAACAAGTTGGTTTTTTAGATATAGCACATTTTTCAAGAGTATTCAAAAAGCAGGTAGGCAAATCAGCCAATGATTATAGGAATACTGTATTAGGTAATAAATGATGGAGAAAATGAGAATATTAATTCAAATAGAAGGAAGTCGCACGATTTAGAATACGTGCGACTTCCTTCTATATTGTCTATATAGTCATTGGCGAACTCTTTTGAATGTCGACAACAAATCTGTGTTATGATGCTGCCTTACACAATTCAAGAGAAGAATTTTATTTGAATAGCTTACCATCTTTTATAATGTGACGAATCTGTAGATCCTTTGATACAACTAGCAAATTGGCTTTTTTATTAGGTGTTATACTACCATAGGTATCATATAGACCAAGTGCTTTGATTGGATTTTCACAAGCTGCTTTAATCGCACTTTCAAGTGGAATTCCCATCTTGACCGCCCGGCACATACAATCATATAGATTGGTAGTACTGCCGGCTAACGTTTGGTCCTCAAGTTCGGCAACAGAATCTTTCACATATACATCTTGCCCACCTAAGGAGTACTTACCATCAGGCATTCCTGTAGCACACATACTATCACTAACAAGGATAACACGGTCATCACTAAATAATTGAAATGTTAAACGAACCACACTAGGGTGAATATGATTACCATCTGCAATTAATTCAACATGACTATGGGGACTATCAAAAGCAGCTCCAATTACACCAGGGGAACGGTGATGCAAACTAGGCATAGCATTGAATAGATGAGTAACTTGCCTTGCACCAACATTAAAGGCCTGCATACATGTATCGTAATCACTAATTGTATGTGCAATGGTAAAAGTAACCTCATTATGAAATCGTTCAATTAACTCTAGTGCATTGCTTTCTTCAGGGGCAATCGCTACAAACTTTATCAGTCCGTGGGCAGCAGTGGTTAATTTCTCATATAAAGAAACATTTGGCGCTACCATATGAGTACTATCTTGAGCACCCTTTTTTGATTTTGAAAGGAAAGGACCTTCAAGATATATGCCCAAAACATCTGCGTGATTTGGGTCAGAATGTGTTGTTTTATAGTTATGTATTGTAGATAGAATTGATAGTAATTCTTCCTCGGGTAATGTCATTGTTGTTGGACAAATAGTAGTGATACCGTGGGACAATTCATAAGAAGCAATTGTTTCTATAGCATCAATAGCAGAATCGCATGCATCAAATCCAACACAACCATGAAAATGTAAATCAGTTAGTCCAGGTATTACGTAGCAGTCTGTTGCATCAATTACTTGATGGTTAGTCGAATCATAACGCTGTGCTCCATCTTCATTAATCGACAGTTGTTGTATCGTATCATTCTCTGTTATGATATCTAAGGGAACAAAAGAGTTCTGATCAGAATAGATCATTCCATTCTTAATAATCATATAGAATCCCTCACTTTCAAAAAAGCA
>OJKA01000254.1_pt1:0-5000 | contig 23611 bp, 14 predicted proteins | sample 1596451 | NCBI WGS metagenome assembly OJKA01 (sample SAMEA4350155, study PRJEB24818) | metagenome | biome: human; feature: gut; material: faeces | place: Denmark | collected 2013-09 | reverse complement strand
TTCTTAGATCGCCGAAGCTGTACCGTAAGGAGCAGTGGAGAGCTAAGAAGAGAGAATGCCGGAATGAGTAGCGAGATAGAAGTGAGAATCTTCTAGGCCGAATATCTAAGGTTTCCAGAGTAAAGCTGATCTGCTCTGGGTAAGTCGGGACCTAAGGCGAGGTCGAAAGACGTAGTCGATGGATAACAGGTTGAAATTCCTGTACTGCATAATAACAGAACTGTGGGGACGCAGAGAGAAAGCATAAGCCGGGAATGGAAAAACCGGTACAAGCGAGGTACCAGTCTAGTAGGCAAATCCGCTAGGCAATGGGAAGGCGTGACGTGGACCGAAATTAAAGTAGGGAAGTATGTGAGCTAGCTGCCAAGAAAAGCCGCTATTGTTTATTATGTACCCGTACCGTAAACCGACACAGGTGGATGAGGAGAGAATCCTAAGGCCGACGGGAGAAGCATTGTTAAGGAACTCGGCAAAATGACCCCGTAACTTCGGGAGAAGGGGTGCCTGCAGAAATGCAGGCCGCAGAGAATAGGCTCAAGCAACTGTTTAGCAAAAACACAGGTCTATGCAAAACCGAAAGGTGAAGTATATGGGCTGACGCCTGCCCGGTGCTGGAAGGTTAAGGGGAGGAGTTAGAGGTAACTCGAAGCTCTGAACTTAAGCCCCAGTAAACGGCGGCCGTAACTATAACGGTCCTAAGGTAGCGAAATTCCTTGTCGGGTAAGTTCCGACCCGCACGAAAGGCGTAATGATTTGAGCACTGTCTCGACAATGCACCCGGTGAAATTGAAATACCAGTGAAGATGCTGGTTACCTGCGCCAGGACGGAAAGACCCCATGGAGCTTTACTCCAGCTTGATACTGAAATTTGGTATTACATGTACAGGATAGGTGGGAGACTGTGATCCGGTTACGCCAGTAGCCGAGGAGTCGATGTTGGGATACCACCCTTGTAGTATTAGGTTTCTAACTCGTGTTCATTATCTGGGCAGAGGACAATGTCAGGCGGGGAGTTTGACTGGGGCGGTCGCCTCCGAAAGGGTATCGGAGGCGCTCAAAGGTCTCCTCAGAATGGTTGGAAACCATTCGCAGAGTGCAAAGGCATAAGGAGGCTTGACTGTGACACCGACGGGTGGAGCAGGTACGAAAGTAGGACTTAGTGATCCGGTGGTATAAAGTGGGATTGCCATCGCTCAACGGATAAAAGCTACCCTGGGGATAACAGGCTTATCACTCCCAAGAGTTCACATCGACGGAGTGGTTTGGCACCTCGATGTCGGCTCATCGCATCCTGGGGCTGTAGTAGGTCCCAAGGGTTGGGCTGTTCGCCCATTAAAGCGGTACGCGAGCTGGGTTCAGAACGTCGTGAGACAGTTCGGTCCCTATCCGGCGTGGGCGTAGGATATTTGAGAGGAGCTGTCCTTAGTACGAGAGGACCGGGATGGACTGACCTCTGGTGTATCTGTTGGTGATCAACACCATGGCAGAGTAGCCAAGTCGGGAAGGGATAAACGCTGAAGGCATCTAAGCGTGAAGCCCCCCTCAAGATGAGATATCCCATCGCAAGAGTAAGACCCCTTGAAGACGACGAGGTAGATAGGGCAGAGGTGGAAGCATGGCAACATGTGCAGCTGACTGTCACTAATAGGTCGAGGGCTTAACCAAGTTGGTTTAGGTCGCCAGAGCACTTAACGAGGTATTTTCGAGTTTAGTGCGAGGCATATCAAAACACTTAGCGAGGTATTATCGAGCTTAGTATTTTGATTAAGAGGAAAGAACGGATGAAAGATATATAACAATGTGTGGTTTTGAGGGTATATGCCTCAGATATTGCAGCAATGCAGTAATCCTCGATAGCTCAGTCGGTAGAGCAAACGGCTGTTAACCGTTGGGTCGTAGGTTCAAGTCCTACTCGGGGAGTTCGTGATACTCAGCTAGATAGACTGTGAGGAAACGAAATTTAAGTAAGGCCCCATGGTCAAGCGGTTAAGACATCGCCCTTTCACGGCGGTAACACGAGTTCGAATCTCGTTGGGGTCACTGAATGTAAGTAGTTCAGATTTATAATTTAATGGCGACATAGCCAAGTGGTAAGGCGTGGGTCTGCAACACCCTGATCGACAGTTCAAATCTGTCTGTCGCCTCTCTTAGAGAAAGCTCTAGTTCTTGTATTAACAAGAATTAGGGCTTTTTGCTTATTGTTACGGCTCTTTCATCATTGTACTACTACCGCCGCTACTGTAATTTCATTATTATATGGCTTTTCATAGATGCTATAATTTCATACTCTCCTTCCTGTTTTAGAATAAGAAATAATCCCTCTTTTAATGAAGCTATTTATACTTAATTCAATATAGTAAGAGAAATTTATTGAAAAATATAAGCACATAAAGATAATATGTATTTTAGAAAGCAGAAAATGCATCTTACTTGAATAGGGGTTGCGATTTTAGTCAATAGTGATATACTGAGTTCAGGAGGTGGGAATAAATGTTAGTACATACAGAGAAGATAGAATCTGGTGAGGACGAAGTCATTATTCGTTATAAAGTTATGACAAAACAGGTTAAAGATATAATTGAGTATATGAATGTACAAGTACCTCCAATTCTAGGATCGATAGATAAAGAACAATATATTCTCTTGCAAAATGATATCTATTATTTTGAAAGTGTTGATAATACAGTTTTTGCTTATACTAAGAACAATTCCTATGAAACAAAACACACGCTTAATGAATTAGAAAGTGTAGTATCCGATAGGCGTTTTTTTCGATGTAATAAGTCTGTTATAGTGAATATTAATAAGATTCAGTCTTTGAAAAGTAACGTGGGTAATAGGATAGATGCGACCCTAGATAATCAAGAACATATCATCATATCCCGAAGATATGCTAAAGAATTTAGGAGGTGCTTGAATGGAGAGAATTAAACATTATATTAAGAATGAGATGGATGTAGAGTTTTTTGGATCTGTACATGGCTTAGCTATAATCTTTGTATTTGGTTTTTTTGGATGGCTGAATCATGTAGACAGTGTTCCTTTCAAATTCATATTACAAATGTGGATTGTTGGTTATATAATAGCATGGTTCCAAAAAGCATTGTTTCTTGGTAATCGGGTATATAAGAAGTCTCAATATAAGATTTGCACAGTGTTATGGAATATTGGCCCTATAGTAATACTTTTTTTGTCACAGATGATCTTAGGATGGTTCAATAATGCACCCATATGGGTTATGATTGCATTTGTTATAACTATGATTGCATATTTTATAATGCTGTGGATATTTCTAAATTTATTCTATAAAGACGATACTAATGAATTAAATCAATTACTTAATGATTTCAAGCAATCTTCAAATTAATGATAGGAGGAGTATAAGATGGCTAAATGTATTGAAACTGCCAATTTAACGAAATTTTATGGAAAAGCAAGAGGTATTACAGATATTAACCTCACAGTGGAGGAAGGAGAAATATTTGGCTTTATTGGACCTAACGGTGCAGGTAAGAGTACAACAATTAGGTCATTATTAGGTCTTATTACACCAACGTCAGGAAGGGCCCGTGTATTTGATATGGAAGTAAGGGCCAATCGAACTAAGATTCTTAATGACATTGGATATATGCCTTCTGAGGCAATGTTCTATAATGGAATGCGTGTCGCGGAGATTATTAAATACTCTGCTGACTTACATAAGATGGATTGTAGCAGTGAAGCAAATATACTATGTGAAAGACTTAAACTTGACGTGAAGAAGAAAGTAGAAGAGCTATCACTAGGAAATCGAAAAAAGGTTTCTATTGTATGTGCGATGCAACATAATCCTAAGCTATATATATTAGATGAACCAACTAGTGGTTTAGATCCTCTCATGCAGAAAGAGTTCTTTGCATTATTAGAAGAGAAGCATACCTCCGGTGCTACGATTTTCCTATCTTCTCATGTATTATCTGAGATTCAACATTATTGTACGAAGGCAGCAATTATACGTGAAGGCAAAATAATTGTGTGTGATACGGTAGAAGCGTTATCAAAGACCAATACAAGAAGAATCCACATAACAGGTGATGAAAAGGTTTATCCTATCATTATAGAACAATTAAGCAGCCCAATAGAGGATTTACAAAGCAGTAATAGAGGAATAGAGTTTTTATATACTGGTGATATAAATGAACTGTTACATATTATAAGTCAATTTACAATACAGGATATACGAATAACAGAACCAGATTTGGAAGAAATATTTATGCACTATTATGTAAATGGGGAGGAACAATAATGGTAGTTTATAGACAAGAAATGAAACAAAATAGAAAGACATTACTTATATGGACACTATCGGTTAGTTTTATGAGTTTTATCTGTTTACTATTGTTTTCTGAAATGAAATCCATGGTTGGGGAAATGGATGAGGTGTTTGCATCGATGGGGAATTTCACAAAAGCATTTGGAATGGATCAGATGAGTATGGGAACTATAACAGGATTCTATGGAATTGAATGTGGTAATATATTAGGTATCGGTGGAGCCTTCTTAGCATCTTTGCTGGCTATTAATATGCTTAGTAAGGAGGAGGGAAGTCGGACAGCAGAATTCCTATTAACACACCCGATCAGTCGTGTTCGTGTTATTACGGAGAAATTACTTTCTATTATTACTCAACTTGCTATATTTAATATTGTTTTCTTCCTGTTATCTTGTATAGGAATAGCAATACTAGGTGAAAAGGTTGAATGGGGACATTTCCTACTCTATCATGTAGCAAATTATATGTTACAATTAGAAATTGCCAGTATCTGTTATGGAATCTCAGCATTTATTAGAAGAGGAAGTCTTGGTATAGGACTCGGGCTAGCAGCAATGTTCTATTTTCTTAATATTATTGCTAATATTAGCGATAAAGCAAAGCTAGTAAAATACCTTACACCTTTTAGCTATACGGATGCTTCTGATATCTTAACCATAGGTAAAATAGATGTTAATTACTTAATAAT
>OJKA01000250.1_pt1 | contig 23924 bp, 20 predicted proteins | sample 1596451 | NCBI WGS metagenome assembly OJKA01 (sample SAMEA4350155, study PRJEB24818) | metagenome | biome: human; feature: gut; material: faeces | place: Denmark | collected 2013-09 | reverse complement strand
ATAAGAGACAGGAAGATAGTAAGGCAGATGCATTTGAAATGGTTGGTGCTTTAGATAAAAGGGATAAAAAGATTCTTTTAAAGCAGCTTGCTAGGGAACTTGGAATGCATGTCGGCGAGATTGAATATAACGATGAAGTTGCATTAACAGCAGAAGAAGAGGTATTTAATCCAGATGAATGGATTTCATCAGAGTTTCCAATACATAAGGTTCGAAATATTGAAAGTCTGCTTCAGCATGTTAGAGAGCAATTTTTCTGTGCTGATCCAGTCAAATATCAGCCTATATTACGACAAATTCGTGTTAGCAAATCACCAAAAATTGTGCGTTCCTATGCACTTGGTATGTATACAAATGAAAGTAACGTACATATATGCCAGATATGTAAAGAACCCTCACCATATATTGATGTAACCGAAATAGCAAACTACGGAATAGAACTACCACAGCTAAATTTGTGTCTTTGCAAGAATTGCTCCAGCAAATATAAAGCAATTAGAGATACAAATAAAGAAAAATATAAGAATCAAATGAAACAAGTATTGAAAAGTGCTGATTTAGATTATGATGCTGATGAATTTGAGGTCACTTTAAACTCAGAGACCACAGTATACTTTACACAGACACACCTTGCAGAAGTACAAGCTATATTGTCATTGATTGATGAATATGGATTGCCAAACGAACAGTTTGACGAGGAACATTATGAATCTGAAAGTATAACTAGTGGACCATTGGGATATTTTTCAAGAACAGAAAGAGAAGTAAAAGAAGAAAAGATTGAAAAGCCAAAGCAGATTTCAGATGCAGGAGCAAAAGTAAATCATAGGGTTTATGGTAATGGTATAGTTTCCAGTTGTTTCGGAGATAGAATTACTGTCAACTTTGACAATGGGAAAGAAACAACATTTGATCTGAAGGTTTGTCAAAGATCTGGTTTAATTAAATTGGTGTAATGGAGGAAATATAATGGCTCAACATATATCTGTTAGAGTTCCATGGCATGATAATGGTTGGAATGGGGAAGTCTGTAAACAGCCAGCATGCAATAGCTCATGCCTAAGACTTGTAAATATATATGAAAATAGAAAAGATTCTATAGAAGATAGTATTTGTGGGGAATGTATGGCTGGACACGAGGCAGATTTGCCTTGTATTGGGGAGGGCTCTGCTTTCATGTCTTCGGTAGAGTTGGTAAAAACTACAATTCACCCTTACAAAAAATATAAATCAGCTGAACATATGCATTTTACAGAAACTGATATTACATATCTTCCTTATTCATTTGTAGCAAAGCCATTTGGGTGGATGATGAAGGATAGAATTGAAGCGATTTGTGAAGAGTATGGAATTGCTTATAATGGAAGAAAAGAGCCTGTTTTGAAATGGAATACAAACTGGGTTCAGGAAGCAAGTAACCATAGAGCTATTTTCAACTATTTTTATGGAGATGTCATTCCAAATCAATCTTTATGTGTTGCATATGCTAAGCAGGTACCTTTTATAGAAGATAGTAGGCGTGTAGTTGTTGCTATGGGTTATGTAAAAAATATTGCACCAGCAGTTGAGCATAATCATACAGAAGAGGGCACACTTCGTTCAATGACATGGGAAACAATGGTATGCCATTCTATTCGTCAAGATCATAAGGAAGGGTTTGTAATTCCATACAAAGAAATGATGGAATATGCGGAAAATCATCCTGAATTTGATATGGCAGATATTACGGTATTCGCGCCAGAGGATTCCTTTGCAGAATTCTCTTATGCGACGGAACATGTTGGATATGATGCAATTATTGATGTGATATTATCTTGTATAAAAGCGTTTGAAATTATTAATAAGTGCCTTGATGAAGATTATAGCAATGTATTGACTTGGCTGAATATGCAACTTGCTCAGGTTTGGGAAGATAGGGGAGCATTTCCGGGACTTGGGGCGATGTTATGTGCAATTGGCATGCCCATGGGGATATTAATTGCAAAAGAAATAAAAGAATCGCTATCAGATTCAGATGAAGACATATGGAAGTATGTGGATGAGGTGATAGCTAAACCCTACGACTACCTTTCGGAGACTCTAGCTATTAAAATCACACCAATTGTACAAAAAACATGGAAAAATCTAACTGAAGAAAGAAAAACTTTATTTTATTTGTTGTCACGCTTTTCATTATCAATAAACCAAGCATATATGTTGTTTAACGAAAGCGAAAGAGAAAAACAGGGAGTGAAATGTTCTGACAGAGAGATTATTGAGAATCCATACATTGTTTTTGAACAGACGCGATTAAAGAATGATGAATACTACATTTCAGTAAAGAAAGTCGACAGGGCGGTATTTCCTGTTGCGACAATATTGGATAAATATCCAGTACTGGAACCATCAAAATTAACTTCAGATAATGATCAGCGAAGAATCAGAGCTATATCTGTAGCTGTTTTAGAACAGGAAGCATTAAAAGGTAATACTATAATGCCAAGAGATTTACTGGTTAATAGAGTAAATGATTTAATTCTTGAACCTGCATGTAGAGTGACCAAGGATATATTAAAAGCAATTCAAGGATTTGTTAATGAACTTATTATGGAACGTGAAATGAAGGATGGAACTGAGTATTACAAACTGGTTCGCATCCATGATTTTGATGAAATTATTGAAAAACGAGTAAGAAAGAGGTTGAGTGCAGAACCTCACGCTGTAGATACAGATTGGAGAAAACTACTAGATAGCTTTTTGAAACAGATGGGCGTTTCAGGAGAAATTACTCTAAAAGAGGAGTTGGCACGAAAGGAAAAGTCTGCTTGTCTTGAAGTGTTGGCTAAATCAAGAGTTTCGGTGCTGGTAGGAGATGCAGGAACAGGTAAAACAACGGTTCTTGCAGCGTTATGTACTGAGCCATCTATAAAAGCAGGTGGCGTCTTACTTCTTGCACCTACAGGCAAAGCAACAGTTCGTCTTATGGAAAGTATGGGTAAGAACGGTGCTTCATTTGATGCATTAAATGTTGCTCAATTCCTTGCAAGAGGCAAAAGGTTTGATTTTGAAGACATGAGATATTGTCTATCTGATTACAAATTTGTAGATACCCATGAAACAGTTATTATTGACGAGGCATCCATGCTGACGGAAGAAATGTTTGGAGCAATGATGCAGACACTAAGCAAGGCAAAACGTATTATTTTTGTTGGTGATCCAAATCAGCTGCCACCAATTGGAGCAGGACGACCGTTTGTTGATTTGGTTCATTTACTGAAAGAGGATTTGCCGGCAAATATTTTTCCTAAAGTATGTAAATCTTACGGTGAACTAACAGTGAATAGACGCCAAGCTTCAGAAGATGAGAGAGCAGATGTTAGATTATCTAAACAATTTACTGATGGAGTAAAGGAAGAGGATGATGTAATTACCCATATTCTTATGGGAGATAATGAACATATTAGATTTGAACAATGGGCAACAAAAGAAGAATTGGAACAGAAGCTGCTCAAGGTTCTACAAGAAACAACAAATATGAAAAATACAGAAGACATTGATGGATTTAATGCTTCTCTGGGTGGAGAAAAATCTGAATATGTTACATTTTTCAATATGGGATGTGCTAAGAATGCAAGTGATTGGCAGATATTAGCACCGGTTCGTAACATGCCACAAGGAGTGATGTATATGAACCGCTTTATCCATGAAAAGTATCGTGAGAAGAATATTAAAACTTCTGAAAAATATGGGAAGAATAAAAGAATACCAAAGGCGTTAGGATCAGAAAAGATTGTATATGGTGATAAAGTAATCAATGTAGTTAATGGTGGAAGGGAAGGATATCCGCCAGAAGAAGCTATTAATTATGTTGCAAATGGTGAAATTGGAATTGCTTGCAATAGTTATAGAAGTACAAAGCCAAATGATTACCTTCATGTAGAGTTTTCAACCTAGCAAGGTGTGACATACAGCTATACAAAAAAGGATTTTGATGAAGAATCAGGTACTGCAAATTTGGAATTGGCTTATGCTCTTACCGTACATAAGGCACAGGGAAGTCAATTTAATACGGTCATCCTTGTAATTTCAGAGCCTTGTAGAATTATTTCAAAGGAGATGCTTTATACTGCTTTAACGCGCCAGTTTGAAAAGGTTGTTATTTTGTATAATAAAGATCCACACGAATTATTAAAATATTCATCTGAGGAATACTCTGACATTTCAAGAAGGTTTACCGACTTGTTTGCTAGCGTATTTTTACAGGAAGGAAAAGATTACAGACCACAAATCGTACAGGTGGGTGATAATTTTTATGAAGATCGATTAATCCATCATACTATAGAAGGCGAGATGGTTCGTTCTAAATCAGAAGTTATCATAGCGAATTGCCTTCACTACAATGAATTGGAATATGAATATGAGCCTGTATTGGAATTAGCGCCAGGCAAGCCATTAAGACCAGACTTTAAAATTACCGATGGAGATACTGGCGAGGTTTGGTATTGGGAACATTGCGGAATGATGAATGACTCTAAATATGCCAAACGCTGGGAAGACAAAAAGAAATTTTATGATAAACATGGAATTAAAGAGGAAAAGAATCTTATTGTAACTTATGATGATGAGAATGGCGGTCTTGATTCAAGTTATATTGATAATTTGATTAAAGATACGTTTGGTTTGTAGGTGAAGCGCAATGGAAAAAAAATATGCAGTGAATAGCAATCTTACAATAATTCCGAAGGATTGTGTGATTGAAGATGGCAAGAGATTAATTATTAAAGTTGAAGTAAATTCCACTTCTTTGAGGAAGGCTGTAGTAATTGGAATTAACCCAAGCATTGCCTGCGATAATCAAAGTGACACTACATTGACTAAAATCAGTAGATATCTATACCAGTACGATATCGGTGAATTGTCAATGATTAATCTCTTTGAAACAATTTCTACAGAACAGTCTGGTATTAATTTTTCACAAGAAAGTGACCTCGAAAAACATCAGGATTTATTAGTAGCAGCAGATTTAATTGTGGTGGCTTGGGGAATTGAAGATAAGTACCTAGAAGCAAAGCAAAAAGCTTTTACCTATCTACTTCAGTTTGGAGATAAGGTATATTGTATACAGGACAAAAAAGGAAATAAGCCAAGACATCCAAGCAGAATAAGCTACACAGATGAATTTGTACCTTTCTTTGGTCAGCTGTCAAAGAAGAAATATCCGGTAATTACTCTGTGTGGAAGTACAAAATTTAAAGATGAATTTATTGAAGCACAAAAGAGATTAACGCTGGAGGGTAATATAGTTATCTCTGTAGGTCTGTTTGGACATTCTGGAGATCAGGAAGTCTGGGAGAACATGGATGAAGGGACTAGAACTAAAACCAAAGAAATGTTAGATGATATGCATAAGCGTAAAATTGATATGGCTGATGGAATATTTGTTGTCAATGTAGGAGGTTACATTGGAGAGAGCACGAGATCAGAGATTGAATATGCAAAAGAGCATAATAAGAGGGTTTTTTATTTAGAAAAGGATATAAAGGGTAAAGAATAATACCTATACTTCGTATTGAGCTGTTAGAGAACAAGAGCGCGAAAATACATGTCAAGTAAGCAAGCAGTGCAGTCACAGAAATGAAAGCTATATGTAAAATGTTGCGGAAAGGTAGAGGTGGGAAGGTAAGAATGGAAGAAATATATAGTGAGTTTTATAAATGGATTATGGATCAGCCAAAATGGATTCAGGAAGCAATATATATCATATATCATCATACTGCAATGACAGATAATGAAATTGTAGAACTATCGGACATGTGTCTAAAACAAATAAAAAAGCAGGATATAAGTGTTCATGTTTTAGACAGTTCGTTGATTATTCCAGCCACTTCAAAATCAATTCTTCAAATAGAAACCCTAAGAAATATTAAAGGGGTAAATGCATTAGCTAGTGATGCAAGATTAGATTTTAATACAAGTGGAGTGACTGCAATATATGGACTAAATGGAGCAGGAAAATCTGGTTATATGAGGATTTTCAAAAAAGTGAGTGCTCATCCTAATACAGAAGAAATCCAAACCAATGTATTTAAGAATTCAGAAAAAGCAGAGATACAGTGCTGTTTCGACGTTCTAAGTGATGGAAATAAGATGACAGTTGACGTGAATCTAGCTGAAGATGGCGCACAAACCGCTTTGTCACAGTGCGATGTATTTGATTCAATTATTTCTGGAACCTATATTGAAAAGCAGAATAGTGTTTCTTATGAACCATTTGTGTTTACTGTTTTATCTACTTTAGCAGAAATTGCTGCTAAGATAAAAAAAGAATTAGAGAGAAGAAAAACTGAAGCGATAATCAACAAATTTGAATTACCGAAGGAATTTGAGAATTATGATAAATCAGAGTGGCTATATGACTTATCCGATAAATCTAGAATAGATTCTAATTGTCAAAATTGGTTAGATGAGGATGAATTACGAATTAATGATTTAAAGAGAATATTAGAAGCAGAAAATATACAAGAGCAAATCGAGAAGCTTAAGATAGAAGTTTCAAGATTGAATTCTTTTATAGGAAATATTAGTAATATTCAAAATCTAATATCGCAAGATAAAGAAGTAGAAATTCTGGCTGCTTTTGAAGACGTAGTTAAGAAAAAGGATAATCTACAAGCAGCAGAGATGTTATTTAGTAATAAGGCTGATGATATTGACAAAATAAGCATCAGTATTGATTCATGGAAAAATTTGTGGAGAAATGCGCAGACTTATTTAGCGGCAACTAGTGAATATCACTTTGGGGACGATAAGCCTGTATGTCCACTGTGTCATCAAACTCTTACAGATGATACACTTAGTAGATATAACAGTGTTAATGAATTTATAAATGGTGTTGCGAATGAGGAGTATGAGAAGTCAAAGTCTTATTATGAAAAAAGAATTAAAGAAATTCAAATGGTAAGTAAACTTGATCCAGAATTATTAAAAGGCTTTGTAACAGCTGAAATTTTCACAAATATAAACAATTATCTTTTAGATGTTAGTAAATTAAATATAACAAGTTCAATCGAAGAAATAAAAGCACTATTTGACAAGGTCGGTAAGTCTATAGCAGTTGTTGAACTCAAAAAATACAGTGAGAATGCAATGAAAAAATTAGAGGAATACAAGATGCTTATGAACTCAGAAGAAAGGGCAGTTCTTCAGTCTGAATTCTTATATTTAAATTATCGAAAATGGGTATATGACCACAAAAAGGATATTGAAAACGCTATTAATGTTCATGTTGTAAGAATGGACTTAGATGAAGCAATTAGACTAACGAATACAAATCGTCTAACAACGGAGTCTAATATTTTGGCAGAAAAATTGATTACAGATGCATATGTCAAACGTTTTGACACAGAAATAAAGAATCTAGCACCGGATCTAAAAATTAAAATTGAAAAGGGGCAATCGCAAAGAGGAAAGTCACCATATAAAATTGTATTAGATACAGAAGATAGTAGACGAAAAAAGCCAGAATTAATCCTTAGTGAAGGTGAACAGAGAATTGTAAGCTTAGCAGCTTTTTTTGCTGACGCAACTGGTAGAAATTTCTTGAGTCCTATTATTATCGATGATCCTATATCATCGCTGGATTGTAATTATGAGGAAAGAACAGCAGATAGAGTGTCTGAATTATCTTTAACTCGTCAGGTTATTGTTTTTACTCATAGAATTTCTTTTTTAGTATGCTTAAAGGAAGCTTGCATAAAGAAAAACACACAATTAGTGGAAAGACATATTCGTGGAACAAAGAATGGAAAAGGTGTTTCAGCAATAGGTGACGAATATACTGGGGATATCATAGGTCAGTTAAATACATATCGAAACCAGATCTCAAAAACTAAAAAGGATTATGAGGAAGGTTCTATAGAATATGAATCAATTAAAGGACGGATTTGTCAGCAGTTTAGAATATGTGTGGAACGATCTGTAGAAGACATATTAATTAATGGTGTTGTGAAACGATTTAAGCGAGAAGTTTCAACTCTTAATAAAATAGATAAGTTAGCAATAATCACAAACGATGATTGTACATTAATTGAAAAAATGATGTCGAAATACTCATTTACTGAACATTCACAACCAGGAGAAGCGTGCCCGTGTAAAATAGAAATTGATGAGCTTGACGGAGACATAGTAACATTTGTAGAATGGGCAAAATCACATAAAAAGAAAATGAACAATTCAAAATAGAAATACAAAGATATTATTAGTCGTAGATTTCAAATAGCAAGACAATATTAATGATGACGTTAATTATTTCACAAGTATTATACCAGTAAGGAGCAAAGATTTTTATCACAGAAAAGTAGAGAGTGACCAGAGAATATCATCGTGAAATTCATGTCTGCTACAAGTGTTGATGTGGAAAGATAAATAAAAATAGTGTTTATGTGCTCTGCGCTTTAGTAAGGGCTTTTTCTGTTTGTATACAGAATAGAGTTTAGGCAGTTACATTGACAAGGTTCGCTTAAAAGAATACAATTAATACATATTATGGCAAAATAACCATAACGATGTCACGAAAAGCTACTAAGCCTTTAAGCTTGTATCCTATTTAAGATTGGTAGTATTTCTTAAGACAGTGTTTTTCTAATTGTTGAGGTGAAATAATAAAAATGATAGAAGGTTATTCCACAATTAAAGAAATTGCAGAGCAATGGGGTATAACACCAAGGCGTGTTCAGGTGCTTTGTAATAAAGGGAAAATTCATGGAGCAGTAAAGTTTGGCAGAGATTGGGCTATTCCAAAGGATGCTAAAAAGCCAGAAGACGGTAGGGTTACAACTGGCGAATATAAAAATTGGAGAAATAAATAACCGGAGTGACAGATACTGTCCTTCTCGAAGAGTATACTAAATTTATAAAAGAGGAGGTCAAAATGGATGAATTTAAGAATCACAAGATTGAGCGAGTGCTTGGGATATATACAAAACTCATGAACGGTTGTCTTGTAAATAAAGTAGAGGAAGCACAGAACTATGGTGTAAATGAGCGAAGTATTCAAAGAGACATTGATGATATACGAAATTTTCTGGAACTTGATTCTGAAAATGCGGGGTTCATAAATTCTGTGATATATGACAGAATCGATAGAGGCTACCGCTTAGAGCAAATTTACAAGATGAAACTTACCAATAGTGAAGTTTTGGCTTTGTGTAAGATTTTGTTGGATAGCCGAGCATTTACTAAAAAAGAAATGACAGATATGCTGGAAAAATTGATGTCCTGCTGTGTTCCGAAAGATAATCAGAAATTAGTGACTGAACTCATCAGCAACGAGGAATTTCACTATGTCGAGCCGAGGCACAAAACACAGTTCATTGATACTATGTGGGATATAGGACAAGCGATTCGAAATTGCCAGTATATTGATATCGAGTATTTTCGTATGAAGGACAAAACCGTTGTAAATAGGAAAGTAAAACCAGTAGCTATTATTTTTTCCGAGTATTATTTCTACGTAACTGCTTTCATAGATGATGAAGAGGTTAGAAAGGATTTTGATGTAATTAATGACTCCTTTCCTACAATTTATCGTATTGATCGTATAAAGAAATTGCAAGTATTGGATAAAAAGTTCCATTTACCATATAGTAGTAGGTTTGAGAAGGGAGAATTCCGAAAACGAATTCAATTTATGTATGGAGGTAGACTCCATAAAGTTAAGTTTAAATATTTTGGATTGGATATAGATGCTGTACTTGATAGATTACCAACAGCACAGGTATTAGCCGAGGAAGAAGGAATTTATACAGTTAGTGCGGAGGTATTCGGTAAAGGAATTGATATGTGGCTGAAAAGCCAAAGAGAGATAACAGAACTAATATGATGTGGAGGAAGATCACATGAGCAAATTGTATTTACAAATGAAATATCATCCAGCAAAAAAGGAAGTTGAATTCCGCAGATTTGAAAATGGCAAAGAGATAATGATTTCTGGTGGGAAATTGCACAGATATATGAATAAGAAGGGACAATTCGTGCTTCAGGATCATGGTAATGAGTTTTTTTCTGATATTGCTAGGGCATTTGATGGAATAAAAACTTTGGATATGCAGGTTATTACAACAAAAATAGATTATGAGGATCTGGTTCAGATGATGGAATATTATAATGCCTCTCCGGAAGTTGAGTGTAAAATCACTCCAACATTGATCGCTGAGCTTCCGGATATGAAAACAACATATAATGAGATTGCAAAATATGGCGAGCAAGCTATTGCTGTTTTACAATCTCATAGAAGTAAACTATTTGATATAAAGAAAATTACCAACGAGTCTGTTAAGAAAAGTGCAGAGGATTTTGCGGCGCAGATAGATGAGGAAACTAAAAATATCAGGGAAAAAATTGATAGTATGGGGGATAACAGAGTTAGTCTATGTTTTACAGGAGTGTATAGTGCAGGAAAATCAGCTCTCATTAATGCTCTTTTGGGTTATAAGATTCTGCCAGAGAAAATAACTTCAAAAACAGCAAAAATGTTTCAAATAAGCAGTCCTAAGGCTGGAGATCCAATAAAGATTGTTTTTGATATCGATAATGTAAAGGCTATATTGCAGTGGGAAACACAGAAGAATTGTTTTGAGTTTACACAGGGACCATCAGAGAATGATGAGCGTGCTGAAATTCAGATGAAGATGAATCAACTGAAAGATGACGGTAAGGTGATGCATGATCAGATTTCTATGTTACTTACAGAATTGAATGGAATGGATTCTGTTTTACATGATATTCGTATAGAATTTCCAATCCCATTAGATAACGATGCTGTGCAATTTACTATATATGATACTCCGGGAACGGACTCTAATTATTCTGAACATCAGGAAGTACTGATGGATGCATTGTCGGAGCAGAAGCAGTCTATTCTTATCTTTGTGGCTGCACCTAATAAAACAGAAGGAACAGGAAATAATGCACTTTTGAAGTATTTGAAAGAGGCAGAATCTAAAGATAGTAAGACAAGTATTGATCTTGGAAGATCATTATTTGTTATTAACTGGTCGGATAGTATAGATCTGGATGAAAGAATAGATTTACAATGCGAGGAAATTAAATACAAAAATGAAGAAAATGGAAAGATAGATTTTTCTATAAAGCTATCAAATAAAAAATTATTTTTTACATCAGCGAAAATGGCATATGCAGCTAAGGCTAAGAAAAATGGTATTGCTTCGCCTAAGGATGAATCAGTGTTTACTCGTGGATTGGGTTCAATGCAGGACGAATACGCAGGATACTGTTACAGAGAAAATAGATGTGCAACCTCTGAATTTGCTACAGAAAGAATGCGTTCTCAATGTGAAAAGGCACTTGATTTAGCCAGAAAAGATAGTGATGATGTCGCTATATTAGAGATTTGTAGTGGAATATATGCACTTGAAAGAGAAATTATACAATATGGGGAGAAATACGCATCAGCGGTAAAAGCATTCGCAATTATTGACAGCGTTAATAAAGCCTTAACAAAGTTAAGTAATAGAGCTAATTCGTTAAGGGAGAGTAACCAGGAGGATATTCAAAAAATTCAACATAACATTGATGAACTGAGAGCTACTATAAATGAGGCTATTGAAGACGAATACAATAATAAGGCTGTTCCTGAAAATGCAGCTTTGCCGGAAGATACACTGAAAAAGCTTAAACTTGATATGGTCACCTTGCAGAAGACAATTATTGGAAATGTTCAATCTTATATGGATGAAGAATTAAAAGGATGGTTCTTTGGCTTAGGAAAGGTAAAATTTAAAAAGAGTAATAACGAAAAGATCCGAGAAAAATGTAATCAAGTTATTAGAAAATATACCGATGACTTCTTAAAGAATAGAAAAATAATTCTTGAGGTGGAGAGAGATGATTTTATTGCAAAGGTAAAGAATGAAATCATGGATAACGGTGAAATCAGTGATGCTGCAAAGAAGTTTTTTCTTGATGTACCAGCTCCTAAACTTCCAAATTGGGAAAAGGTTAAAGATTTGGGAGGTATATATGATGATCACAAATATACAGAGGGAGTATGGATTTTTGAAACAGATTATCTGGATAAAGAAGGTTTTATACGCGATGTAAAAGAAATACTTCTTGGAATTGCTGAAAAGATGGGCAAGAACTACCGTAAGGATTATAGAGAATCTCTTGAAACGATCCTTTTACAGATAAAGACCAATTTTGCAACAAACCTTGAGAGTTATTCGTTAAACATGAAAGCGTTGATGGAAAATAAGGATGCAATGATGGAATTGGGAAATCGAGTCTCAGATGCGGCAAAGGCACTTAGAAAGTGTGAGGAAGAACTAAATACAATTATTTGGAAGGAAGTGATGTAATGGCAACAATAGAAAGGTATATTACAAATAGTGGTGTAGAACGTTCTGGGATAGCAGTGGCAGTTGCACAGGGGGATTTTTCAACGGAAGAAATTATTGTAATGTGTAAGGATAAAAGGTTGAAGGATGCATTTTTGGGTGAGGGATATAAGAATAAACTCCCAAAAGACAAGTGGAACAAGGATTATGTAGATGAACTGACCTGTGCTGCAGTTGCAGAAAGTTTCAATCGAGATTACCTACTGTATTTGGACGAGGTATCCAAGTATGTAAGAGTGAAAGAAAAAAAAGGTAGTATTACTTGGTGGCAAGTCGCCATAGGGGTAGCTGTTGTAGCAATTGTTATAGGCGTTATAGTATGGAAGGTTTATAATTCTGGACAATAAGGATGGTGATTTGTAGTGATACCAAATGAAAGTGATTTATTAGACAATTTAGGTAAAATTGCATATACCTTGGATAAAGCATATATTTCACGTCTTACATCAGATTATGGTGTTTGGTATTTTGATGAAAAATACAATGTAGAAGGCACTATATCATATGAAAGCAATATAAGAGCGGTGAAAGTAAGACGATGGGTTTTTAATAACGAAGAAAATCCAGGGGAATGCTTTAAAAATGTTTTAAGTTCGTTTGCAGACGGAGATCATACTGTTGCAATGGTAGTAAGCCGCCATATAGAGTGTACGGAAATGTTTTTTGTTGTGAAGAATGATGGTGCTGGTAGGAACGAACAGAGTGCTGATAATGTGGATTTGCTTAGAAATGTATTAAAAGGAAATTTCCCAGGAAGTGAAATTGAAAGTGTTTCAGAAATTGATAAATTAAAGGAGCTTTTCAGTTTCAATGGGGCTGAGTCTGTTGCTGTTTTAGCAAATACTCCTTCCGAATACTCTGAAAATCACATTACTCAGGGATTGGATAAACTATTAGAAGGTATAGTACCAAACTCAAAAGATGAAGAATATTCAATCATATTTTTAGCAGAATCAATATCTCAGAGTTATGCTAGAGACATCTTGTCTGGATACGAAGATATCGCATCAGCGATATTTCCATTTGCAGGATATCAATTTCAAGCAGGCGAAAATGAAACAGAAACTCAAGGGGAGATGCATTCTATTTCCAATACTAAGAGTATAAGCGAGTCAGTTTATAAAACACATTCGGTAAATGTAGGCTTGAATGGCGGGGTAAACCAAAGTAGATCTAAGGGAATGGCAATTAACACAGCAGGCGCAGCTAAAATTCTTGGAGGGCTTGTTGGAGGATTTGTGGGAGGACCAGCAGGAGCTGCAGTTGGATCTGCACTTGGTTCATTTGCTCCTTCGTTTAATAAGAGTGAATCAAAGGGAAGCAGCCTTGGGGGTAGCCTTGGATACGGATATAGTTGGGGGAAATCTAAGACAGTTTCAAATGGGACAACGGAAACAGATGGAACTAGTAGTAGTATGTCTGTAGGAAAATCTGAGAATACAAGCTATACATATAAATCATATATGGTTCAGAATCTTATTCAAAAGCTAGAAGAAACTATGAAACGCATTAGTCAGAGTCAATCGACAGGTCTCTGGAAGTTTTCTTCCTATGTTATGGCACAGAACTCAGCTATTAGCTTGAATGTAGCAAATTATCTCAGAGCACTAACTCAAGGAAAAGAATCATATGTAGAGCCGTCTGTTGTTCAAGAGTGGTCTGACAAAGCAGGCACTGATACATCTGAATTTAAAGAAATCCAAAAGTATTTATCACATTTTTGCCATCCACTTTTCGTTACGCTTTCAAAGAATGAAGAGAATGGAATGATGGTGACTCCTACATCTTATATTTCAACAGATGAACTAGGATATGTTATTTCCTTCCCTAAAAAATCAATACAGGGAATCCCTGTAATTGAAGGAGTTCAATTTGGCAGAGAGCCTCATGCCTTAGTAGCAATTGATGAGGACTTGGAAATTGGTTGCGGATATCATATGCATCAGGTAGTTCCTTCGACTAGAATAAAACTATCAAAAGAGGAGTTATCAAAGCACACATTTATTACAGGATCTACTGGTGCAGGTAAGTCTAATATGGTTTATAAATTGCTTGATGAAGCTGGAAGGCAAAATGTTAGATTCTTGGTGGTGGAACCAGCAAAAGGTGAATATAAAGATGTTTTGGGAAAAAGGAAAGGTGTTACAACTTACGGAACAAATCCAAATATTGAGGGAATAAACCTGCTTAAGTTGAATCCTTTTAGGTTCCCCAATAGCATTCACATATTAGAACACATGGATAGGCTTGTTGAAATCTTTAATGTATGTTGGCCAATGTATGCTGCTATGCCAGCAATCTTGAAAGATTCCATAGAGAGGGCATATATTTCAGCAGGATGGAATTTGGAAATATCAAAGAATAAGTATGGTGTTAATCTTTACCCAACATTCTCTGATGTAGTTAAACAGATAAAGCAAGTGCTAACAGAGAGTGATTATTCTGCTGATAATAAGGGGGACTATACTGGATCACTTGTTACAAGATTAAGATCACTTACAAATGGTATTAATGGCTTAATCTTTTCAAGTGATGATTTGTCCGATGAAGATATTTTTGACAAGAATGTCATCGTAGACTTAAGTAGAGTCGGATCATCAGAAACGAAATCTCTTATTATGGGACTATTGGTGTTAAAATTGCAGGAACACCGAGCAGACCAAAGAGCAACTAATTCAGAGCTGAACTCTGAACTGAAACATATAACCGTACTTGAAGAGGCACATAATTTACTTCGCAGAACATCAATTGAACAATCTAGTGAGAGCTCGAACTTATTAGGTAAGTCAGTAGAAATGCTTGCAAATTCTATTGCTGAAATGAGAACTTATGGCGAAGGATTTATTATTGCGGATCAGTCTCCAGGCTTACTTGATATGTCTGTAATTAGAAATACAAATACTAAAATTATTATGAGACTTCCTGATTACTCCGACAGGGAACTGGTTGGCAAATCAGCAGGACTGAATGAGAATCAGATTGTTGAAATTTCCCGAATTGAGAGAGGTGTTGCTGCTATTACACAAAGCGACTGGTTGGAACCGGTACTTTGCATGATTGATAAATATGAAGTAGATGGCGAACCATTCGAGGATCTTGAAGATATCAAACAAGAACTGACTGATGAAATTCAGATAAACTCGGTAGAAGACTCGTTGCTCGATTGTATCATGAATAAGGAAATATATAGAATAGGTGATAGAGTCGATATACAAAAACTCCGAAAGGTAGTAATAAAATCAAAATTGGATACATGTGTGAAGTGTGAATTTTTGGATTATATAGATGCTGGGGAGCAGCAGGCAGTAGAAAATCTTAAATCATTGGTGTATGAGTTCTTTCATGCTGAGAAGGCAATAGATTTATCTAGAGGAACGAAGGATACCGTGGAGTGGGTTCATAAAGTTGTAAGCGAGTTATCGCCATCTGTAAATAAATATTCTGCTAAGCAGATTGATTTGGTAGTTGCTATGATCTTGTATGAAAAGATGCTTCATGATGTCAATTATAGCGATTTGTTCTGTAGATTTACCGAAATATATCAGAAAAAGGAGGGTGTTTTTTAATGACAGGAGAGAAGTGGAGAACACCTGAAACTCATCTACAGCCGCAAGAAGTAAACGAATTTAAGCAGATAAAACCAGAAGAAGGAATGACTGTCGAAAAAGCCAGAAACTTTTGGGATACTATGTTTTTAAAAGAAATTTCTAAAACTGCCGAGCAAGGAGAATTGCAAGATATATCTAAAAATAAGGATGACTATCCTAAGGAGGAAGTGGTAGATGGCAGTATTTACTATTATGATGATAATGGTAAATTATATAGAGTTGGGAATGAATTACACGCTAACACCACTTATGAAATGAATGGTTATAAGTACAAAACAGATGACCAAGGAAGAATAATTTCTGCTGAGGGAACATTACACTTAAAAGACCGAGAAGGTAGACTTCCAATCAAAGATTCCATCGAAAATATTGGAAGGGGAGATCAGCAGGAAGGAGATGACAGAGGACATTTAATTGGTGATCAGTTTGATGGATCCAATGGACTAGAAAATATGATTCCACAGGATGCCAATATTAATCGCAATGATTTTAAGAATTTTGAAAATGAACTTGCCAAAGAAGTAAAGGATGGAAAAGAAGTAAAAGTTAAAATTGAACCAGTATATGATGGTGATTCAAGACGTCCGTCTGCTATTGTGGTGTCATATAGCATAGATGGAGAAGAAAGTGTCAGAATTTTTCCAAATGGACAGGAGGAGTAAAATATGGATGAGACAATATTTCAGAATACATTCGATAAACTGCAGGATTTTCTTCCGAAATCATGGGAGACAGTGGTTTTTTATGCAGGATATACAACAGGAAGTTATAGCATGAAGTTTTATACAGATTGCGGAGATGGAAAGTATATTGACTGTTTTAGTCAGGAAGGGATTAATAAGGCACAACTAATTAAATTATTTATGAGCATTGACAAAGAGCTTTCTGCTGAAAGAAAAGAGCTCACGGATGAAAATAAATGGACTGTATTTACTATGGTTATCGATGCACAAGGACACATGAGAACAGATTTTGACTATGCTAACATTGATGAAAATACTATATCTTACGAACAAGAGTGGAAGAAAAAATATCTGTAAGATTGTTGGTTTCTATTCTAAGATAATACGGATAAATAAGTTTTAGGGCATTGATATGTTTCGGCAAATATGACAAATTTCATCATGAGGCCAAATATCGTGTACTTAATTTTCTTTACAGTAACGGAGGTTGCTTGCAGTTGAATTCAATTATAGGAAAAAATAAGTGAATGATACACCTCCATGAAGGTCGTCCAGTATAACCGTGATAGTGGTTAGGCTTGTAAGTAATAATGGATTACATTAAGCGGAATGTACATCATTATGTATTTTAGATAAAAGTTTAAATAATCACGAGTTGCATATTTAGGCAACTAAATAGCACCTACAAAAGTTAACATGAAAGAGATTAAATATAAAATCTGTAGCATAGGAACTATATAAGACAGAGCTGACCAGAGAATATGATTCGTCTGGTCAAGCTTTCGTTGTCACTATAAATGTATTAGCAATCATGGGAATTATTATCCCCATAAGCGCCTAGATCCTCTTTTAAAAAATGAGACTTGGCGATTTGCAAATCATTGATACGGTAACCCTTTGTTTTTAGGATTGCAAATTTGAAATCAAGGAGAGCTGCGGGGACATTTAAAATGCTTGCTGTTTCAAAAAAGGTATATTCATTTAATGTTTCTAGAACGTTCTTGTCTTCGAGTAGAAGCTCAGCTGCAAATAGATTTGCTTCGTATTCCATAGGCTTATCAGCTCTTTTTTCCAATACTTCCAATTCCTGAAAGCCGGACATCATGGCAATCTCTTTGTGAAGCATACCGTGTCCTAGCTCATGGGCAATCAGTATGGGACGAAATAGTTCCATGATATTCTCATCAATTACGATATTATTAATGCGTGATTGATAGAAGTAGTAGGCTTTCAGTCTCTGATGTAAATCTATATAGTGCAATTTATAGTCCAGGACTTCACAGATAACAAAAGGATCTCGGCTACCTGCTTTCTTGACCAGAGCATCTACCACATTAACAATGTAATCAATTGTCATTTGGTATCACTTCCTTCAAAAATATTTTGGCATTCTTACTATTATTATAACAATAGCAAAAATGCTGTCCTGTTAAACGGACTCGTCGATCGGCGGCTTTGTTTTTTTCTTTCTGGAGAACTTTTCAGATGCTTCCTTCTTTGATGAAATATATACCTGCATTAAAGATTGCATAAATATCTCTTTGGCATCATCATCAAGATCGCCACCAGCGAAAAGAGCTCCAGCGCGGTCTAATACATCTTTAGCCTCTTTTGCACCCTTATAACCGAATTTGTCTTTGACAGTATCGAGAAAGTCTTCATTCTCAATATTTTTCTGCTTATCAGCTTCTTCATCATCTACCAGATAAGATACAGATACACTTAGCGCATCTGCCAGTTTCTTGATATTACTTTTTCTTGGGAGTGTATTTAGTTGCTCATAGGTATAGAGTGAACGCTCTGAAATACCTGTTATTGTTGCAAGCTCCGTCTGGGATAGATTTTTTAATAATCGAGCCTCTTTTACTTTTTCACCAAAAGTCATGTTACTACCTTCTTTCTAGGAAGAAAAATTTTATTTTTGTAACTTCCGATTAACTATTGACAAACTTCTTTTAAATGATATAATCAAGTTTGTCAAGTAACTTCTGATTAATCATATATCAGAACTTCTGATTTGTCAATGAAAAGTTCTGATTATATGTGGATTAACTTCTGAAAGAAATGAGGTGATGAGTAATGGGTAATCGAGTCATATTGCATTCAGATATTAACGCATGTTATGCGGCAATAGAACATTTGCATCGTCCTGAGCTGAATGGAAAACCTTTGGCTGTAGGTGGAGACCCTGAAGCAAGACATGGTATAGTGTTAACCGCAGATTATATAGCTAAAAAATACGGTGTGAAAACAGGTATGGCACTTTGGCAGGCGAAGCAGGTTTGCCCAGAACTCAACATCGTTTCACCAAGAATGGATTTGTATTTGCGATTTTCCAGAATGGCTCATGAGATATATGGGGAATACACGGATCTTCAAGAACCGTATGGAGTTGATGAATCATGGTTGGATGTGACCGCCAGTAGTTCATTAAAAGGTGATGGATACAAGATAGCAAAAGAAATCAGCAATCGTATGAAATCGGAATTGGGCATATCCGTTAGTATTGGAGTATCCTTTAATAAGATTTTTGCTAAACTTGGTTCTGATTATAAGAAACCAGATGCCATTACAACTATGTATCAAGATGAATTCAAGAACAAAGCTTGGGCACTTCCAGTATCTGATCTTTTATATGTAGGACGGAGTACCAATCAGAAGTTAGCGCGATTTGGAATCAAAACAATTGGAGACTTAGCACGAACAGACGAACATCTGTTAATGTCACAACTTGGCAAGATAGGTGGCATCCTGTGGGCATTTGCGAATGGCTATGATGACTCACCAGTAAAAATGGAACATACACATGCACCAATTAAATCTATTGGTAATAGTACTACGACACCTAGAGATTTAGAGAATAATGAGGATGTAAAAATTGTTCTTTACATTCTTGCAGAGAGTGTTGCAGCAAGACTTCGAGATAATGGATTTAAGTGCAGGGTGGTAGAAATCAGTGTCAGGGATAATGAACTTTATTCATTTACCAGACAACATAAGATTGATCATGCCACGAATATTACTGGTGAGATTGCAAGCAAAGCGTATCGGATATTCAAAGAAAATTACGACTGGCGAAAGCCAATTAGAAGTATAGGAGTCCGAGGAGCAGATCTTGTCAACGACAATTATTGGGAACAGATCGATTTATTTTCAAGTGTAGAGCAAAGAGAAAAACAGATGAAATTGGATGATGCGGTAGATACCATAAGACGAAGATTTGGATTTTATAGTGTTCAAAGAGGTCTTATGTACCGTGATAAGATTCTCTCTTCTGTGAATGCAAAAGAGGATCATACGACCCATCCAATTGGTTATTTTGGGTAAAAGGAGGCATTTAAATATGGCTTATATGAGATATGATTTAAACGATAAACAGAATAAAATCTATGACTTCTTATGTGATTTTCTGAAAGCCCATGGTTTTCCGCCTACTGTCAGAGAAATTGCTGAAATGGCGGGACTTACCTCGGCATCTAGTGTACATAATTATTTAAAGCTATTAGAAGAAAAGGGATATATTCGCCGAGTAGAAGGAAGTCCAAGAGCTATTGAAATAATGTGAGGAGGTGGTTGTAGCATGGAGAGTGTAAAGGTATATGTGGATGTTACTGCTGAGTTTTCCAAAGAAGGTGTAGTAACACCAAAAAGTTTTATATGGAAAAATGGCAGAGTATATGAGATTCAGCGTGTAAAAGATATTCGACGAGCTGCAAGTATGAAGGCAGGTGGTGTAGGAATGAGATATACATGTGTTGTTGATGGTAGAGAAAGTTATCTTTTTTATGAGGATAACAATCTCTGGTTTGTAGAAGGGAAAACCGGAGCCTGATTATGTGTGGTGACATGTAATCAGTTGGCTTCGAAGATCAGCATATGGTTGGGGCATATTAGACAGGTATGCAACGGAACTCCCACCAAATAAGCTTGCAAAGGTGATTCCCTTTTCCTTTCAAGTACAAAATGTTACTGATGATTTTGTATTGTAAAGGAGCAGACTGAATGATGAGAGAATTAAAACAAATTGAATTTTATTGTAAGAAATGTAGGAAAAGTATGAAAATGGCATATTTACTTACGGGTAATGATGATGCACCTGTTTTACCAGGCATGATTATCAGATGCCATACAAATAGATGTACCAGAGTAATGGTTCTGAAAAAGTACACAGAGGGTATGTTGATTGCCCGAGCAGATAATGAGGGGAAAATATATATCTAAAAGAATCAGAGCATAGTTAACATCAGATATAGCAATTGCTATATGACAAAGACAATTTAATGAGGGCCTCATGATATGGGAGACGTACTGAATTACGGCAAGGCTGATGCTTGTTAAGACGGACTCACCGTGGACGCATGGGAAAGAAACCAGTTTAAGGACTGGACTTTCTCATGCGTCCTTTTTTATTGCAAAAAATTTTATATCTGTAGGAGTAATTTTCCATCCTTAAACGTTTATCGAGCCAGACAAACGAAGGGATGGATTTTATTATGTTTAAAAACAATTATGATGCAGTAGAATTTGGAAAGAGATTAAGAACAGCAAGAAAAAATGCAGGAATGACACAGGAACAGCTTGCAGAAGAATTGATACTGTCTGTGGATAGTATATCGAGAATCGAAAATGGAAAGGTGATGTGTATGCCAGAACATTTAGTTCATATTTGCGAAATTTTGAATGTAACATCGGATTATCTATATTTTGGTGAGACTAAGAAAATATGCGAGGGGATGAATTCTTTAAGTAACATTGATGCAATGCTTGCGGGTTGTAATTTAGACGAAATAAGAAGGGTAGAGCAAATGGTGGCTTTATTTCTGGGTAGATAAAGAGTCCCTGCTATATATCACAGGGACCCTTGTGGAATGATGTTATTTTGTTTGGGATAATTTAAGTAAGTTGGTTGTTAAGAATTTTATATTGTTGACGCTGATTTTTGCTGTAAACATACCATGAGATATATTGATATAGACATACTCATGATCTATTTTGACATCAACTTCCTTAATGTTGATTTCTAATAGTGTATTCATGAAAAACACCTCCTTCTATAAAAGGGGATGTAATTTTCGCGAATCCATTATGAATTAGTCATGCTTGTGCTTGTCACGTTCTCGTTGTTTTCTCTTTGCCATAAGCATGGCACATCTGGTAGAGCAGTATATCTTTCTGGAATTACCAATGCCTACATCGAAGAAGCTATTGCAAGTTGGGTTAGCACATTTTTTCACTTGTGTATTTGGCGCAAATGAAACCGAGAGTTCCATGTACATTGCCTCTAATAAAGAAGTAATTTTCCAGTCTGATGTTAATTGGTCATTTTCAAATCTTAATTCAGGAGTTATTAACATGGTTTGAGAGTTGAAGTGATCTGCAAGGCATGTGACAGCAGCCTGTTGTAACATAAGATCTGTAATTCCGCAAGAATTCAATAAATCTGTTGATAGCTGTTCAGAATAGTATAATTCAGACAAACTGTCATTAGATGAAATGGAAACAACCTTTAGTAGATTAGTCATAATATCATGATAATTCTGCCAAGTGCAATTATTCATATATTTGTATGCCTCGAGTTTTAGAGGAAGTTGAAGCCAACGATTTGTTTTGTCATCGTATACAAATTTTGTTAAGTCATCAAGAAGATGATTTAACTCTGGCAAGTACACATCTTTTAATTCAAATAGGCATGGCTGATCAATAAGATAATAGCTACTCAGATATTTGTAAAATAAATTGTTAAAGCATTCGGTCTCATTAGTACCCGGTTCAGGCGTCTTATATGTATAACATAATAATAGTGGCAGAAGGCAGTTAATAAGTTCGACAGGATCATTAGTATCAAGAGCAGCTTTTAATCCAATAAGTCTATGCATAGTTATTACTTCATCAATAAACATATCGAGATTTACTTCATCAGGTGCAAAATTAGGTACTGCTTCTGAAAAGATAGATTTGTATGTTTTCATAAAAATATAGTTGTTGGTTTGATTTGCAAGTAATCGGTTAGAGAATAGTAATCCGTATTGATTACAGAATTGAATGATTTGTTCAATATCATTTGTATCAATAGCCTGAAATTCATAAGCGATTGAGCCTTCTTCATATGAATTTTGGGAATATAATTTTTTTAGATTACCTGGATATAATGCTGTAATTATTTTATTTGAGGAATTCAACTTATGATTTGCTGGCATTTCCTTTATGGCATACATGCCAACTATATTGCTGAATGAAAATCCTTTGTTTACAACCATTTCTTCACGTCCTTTCATTTTGTCATATAAAAAAGTATATGTTCATATGACAAATACCATTGTATCATAGAATCAACATAAAGAGAATTAATAGAACATAAATCAACGAAGCCACTAATTTGTGTAAATAAGAGTTACGATCAAAAATAACACTAGGTGTGTTTGAATTGAAAAAAAAGAGTCTGAAATGCTTAATATGAGCACGTTTAGTGCGCGCGAAAGCACACGTGATAGAGCGTTGAAATCGCTGAATAACGATTGACCGTTATAATACATGATTGTATGATTGTTACATAAGAAAACGTATGACGGAGGAAACAGCTATGAACAAGATTGATATATATGTAAAGAATATGGCGTTATTCATTAACAAGAAGATCAAGGAAAATGGAATTGGACCTGCAGAACTTGCAAACCAAACAGGTCTTTCAATTTATGAAGTAAGAAATATGCGAGAGGGAAAATTGAAGAAGATTAACATGCAAAATGTTTTTAGAATAGCAAGATATTTTGGTTGTGAAGTAGAAACAATTCTTGGCAGTAAATCATTACCAGAAGAACTTCGTGCAGATTATCAGCTTGTTGAATATGAAGAACCATTCTATAGCTATTATGGAGACCGAGTATTTGGAATAAGAGACTGTTTTTTGAAAAAATACGATGAACAATATGAACAGTGTGTAATTGGTACGATTCACTCGTTTGTTAGTGCACACAAATTGGCCACGGGATATTTTGCAGAAGATATAGACAGAGAAAAAACAAGGCTATTGACCACGGAGCTAATCGAAAATGAGTATCAAGAATATATAATCGACCAATTCTTTGCTGAAAAAAAATCTTCAAAAGCTAAAGAAACAAATATAGATGAAAAGAAATCCATGGCAGTAAAAATAGGTGAGAACCTAAGGGCGATACGAGAATATCGAAAAATATCAAAAGAAAAGCTATCTGAGAAAACAAATATTTCTACAGATGCTG
>OJKA01000233.1_pt1 | contig 25124 bp, 32 predicted proteins | sample 1596451 | NCBI WGS metagenome assembly OJKA01 (sample SAMEA4350155, study PRJEB24818) | metagenome | biome: human; feature: gut; material: faeces | place: Denmark | collected 2013-09 | reverse complement strand
AGCTGTTGGGCGTGGTACTGCTTATTTCCGCAATCAAAACCTTTAAGCATACCCGGCAAAGATGATGGTGGTTTACGCTTTGGACTATCCCGCATCACAGAGAAAATGATTTTGAAAAAGGTATCAGAATGAAAAGTAAGCCCCTTAAATCGAACTTAATATTAGTCAGACCACGGATCTATATTAATGACAACATTTCTCTGGGGCCGGGGAAGATTGACCTTTTAAGAGCAATTGATGGTTTTCACTCTCTCTCGGCGGCAGCTAAAGATTTGGGGATACCTTATAAAAGAGCATGGCTCTTAATTGACACTTTGAATAAGGGAATTGGTCAGCCAGTTGTAATCACTTCCACTGGTGGTAACAAAGGTGGTGGGACAGTTCTGACGCCATTGGGGCGTAGCCTGCTGACCTGGTATGACCAGGCCGAGGCCCACCTCAATGAGCAATCTCAGCAACAGTTAATTGAACTTGAAAAGATACTTTTTGGAAAATGACAGAGGTCTTTATTATCCATCGGGAAAATAGAGCGACAGCAAAGCATGAAGGGGGCTAATGCCCCCTTTATTGTTACTTCGCCATATCTTCCAGAAGGTCAATACCGACAGGCTCTTCGCTCTGTAGCGCTGTTAATGCAATGCGTTCTGCATACTGCTCTTCCACATCAGATATGAGAGGGAGCTCGCGGTTCGCCCTGGTCTTCAGGAAAGGTGAAGACGGTTCAGCTGCCGCCAGGCTGTTATTAACAACCCATGCCCACGGCTCAATGCCAGCGCGACGCAAATCCTGCTGCAGGTTTGCTGCTTCCAGTACAGGTGTCGTTTCGGCAAGCGTCACGATAATCACTTTTGTCTTCTCCGGGTCCTGCAATTGCATCATTGGCGTCATCACATGGTCATGTGTTTGCCCCATCTGGCGCACCATTTCCCGGTGATAGGCTCCAGTTGCATCCAGTAGCAGAAGCGTGTGACCCGTTGGCGCGGTGTCCATAATGACAAAATGGTCGTCGGCCTCTTTGATGATCCGCGAGAATGCCTGGAAGACGGCGATCTCTTCAGTACATGGCGAGCGGAGATCTTCCTCCAGCACCGCCAGTCCTTCTGCATCTAACCCTTTGCCCTGGTTTTCCAGTACAAAACGGCGATAACGCTCTGTCTCTACCTTCGGGTCGATACGGCTAACCTGAAGATTTGGCAGCGAACCATCCAGCGTGTAAGACAGATGTGCCGCCGGGTCGGATGTAGTCAGGTGGACCTTATGACCACGCTTCGCCAGCGATACCGCGACCGATGCTGCAATGGTCGTTTTACCTACACCGCCTTTACCCATCGTCATGACCAGCCCTTTGCCTGTCTGGCTCAGTTCATCAACCAGTGAAGCAAGTTTCGGTAAATCCAGAGCATTCAGCGTGGTAGCAGGAAGAGCCGGTGCGGCGTTGCTCTGGGTAAATAGCTCCCGCAGGGCTTCCAGACCGACCAGGTTAAATGGCTTCAGATATAGCTGTGAGCGGGGAAGATTAGCCAGATTATCAGGCATTGCCTGTAATGCTTTTTCTTCCCGAGCCAGAATACTTTGCGCCAGTGGATCATTTTCACCGGCAAACGGTGGCAGCACACCATTAATGGCAAGGTGTTGATGCTGCAAACCAATAGCAGAAAGCTCATCGTGCGTATGAGAAACTTCTTTCAGCGTTGAAGCCTGGGCACGGGCAACCAGCACTAAGCGCGTGAGTGCAGCATCAGACAGCGCTTTAACCGCATCAGAGTACTGGTGCTGCTGTTTCTCCAGCCCTACTAGAGGCCCGAGGTTTGCAGCGGCATCTGGGTTCGCTTCGAGATAACCGCTCCAGGCTCCCGGCAATTCAAGCATGCGGATGGTGTGACCGGTTGGCGCGGTATCAAATACGATATGGTCATATTTTTCCCGCAGCTCATGATTGGTCAGCAGACCGGTAAACTCATCAAACGCAGCGATTTCCGTGGTGCATGAGCCAGAGAGCTGCTCTTCAATACTGCTGACCACATCGGCTGGCATCAGCTCACGAACGGGGTCAAGCACACGGTCACGATAAGCCTGTGCCGCAGCCATAGGGTCAACTTCCATCGAGGCAAGATTTTCTACGCTACTGATATCTGTAATTCGGTGGCCGATTGTTTGGTTAAATACCTGGCCGACATTGGAAGCCGGGTCGGTACTTACCAGAAGTGTTCTCTTGCCCTGATCGGCCAGCCATACCGCAGTCGCACAAGCCAGAGATGTTTTACCCACTCCACCTTTACCGGTGAAGAAGATGAACGGGGGAATGTCTTTTAAAAATGGCATATTCATCTGTGATAGCTCCTCTGGAATTAAGGCATACGTGGAATGCTGCAGCAACGTGGTTGCGTACTGTTTTCACTCCAGTCCTGAGTAAGCGGAATACCGGCCCAACGGGCGATATCTTCACGAGTAGGAAGTTTGCCTGCCATTACGAGCTTGCCGTTGAGCAAGGTGACAGGGAGGGACTCCATCCCTGATGTGTTCAGAAACTCTTTAATGACAGGCGAATTCAGGAACTGTTGCGGGTTCTTCGCAAGGCTGTAGCGCTGAATATCAACGCCATTTTTTTTCGCCCATTCGGCGCTGGCGTTCCATTTGACTGCTTCGTCGCTGACCACAACGCTACTGGTTGCGCAGCAGCCTGCAGCTTCAAAGATCTCAATTTTTGACATGGACTGTTTACCTCAGTGTTTAGTCATTTGGCTTTACACTGAGGTAAACGAAGGTGGTGGGAAAAAGATGCGCGATTAATTCATTTTTTTGTGGCAGCAGACGAGAGAAGTGTCATCCGCCTCAATCTGACAAAGTTCTGTCATCGTCTCTTTCAGGTGTTTTCTGGCCCGAAGCAGACGGGATTTAAACGCCGTAAGTGTGATACCCAGTTCATCGGCCAGGGACTGCTGGGGACGCCGGTTAAGGTCGGACTCTTCAATCAACCACCGCTCATCTTCGGGTAAAGCCTGTAATGTTTCAGGCAGGCAAATACCCAGCGTTGAGATTGCATCAGGGGATACATCAGACAGTGGGGCCTCTTCTTCCAGCTCAACGAATTCCCTGGTGGTGCGGTACTCATCAATCAGCAGATTCCTCGCCGCCCGATATAGCCAGGCTCGCGGATTCTCCATCTCGCAGAAACTGTCTGAATGAGCGCGGGCACGCAGGAATAGCTCTTGCAGAAGGTCTGCTGCTTTTTCGCTATCACCTGTCTTCGATGTCAGAAAGCGAGAGAGTTCGGCTTCATGTTGCTGCCAGAACACGCTCATGCAGTTGTTGAATGCCGTTACATCACTCATAGCAGCCCTCAAATTTTGCTCTGATTAACCCGCCGGGAAAGCTCTTCTGCCGACTCTTTTCGTTCGCTGTAGCGATCAACGAGATAGGCTGAGTTACCTCGGGTTAGCAGAGTAAATTTCACCAGTTCTTCCATTACATCCACGATGCGGTCGTAATAAGACGACGGTTTCATTCGTCCATCTTCATCAAACTCCTGCCAGGCTTTTGCCACGGAGGACTGATTCGGGATGGTGATCATCCGCATCCAGCGACCAAGAATACGCATCTGGTTAACGGCATTGAAAGACTGAGAGCCACCGCAGACCTGCATAACGGCCAGCGTCTTACCCTGAGAAGGGCGAACAGCGCCTTCCGATAGTGGTATCCAGTCAATCTGGGCCTTCATGATGCCGGTCATCGCTCCATGGCGTTCAGGTGAGCACCACACCATGCCTTCGGACCAACGAACTAGCTCACGCAGCTCCATGACTTTAGGATGCGAGTCAGGCGCATCATCTGGAAGAGGCAAACCAGAAGGATTGAAGATCCGCACCTCTGCGCCCATGGCAGTCAGCAACCTTGCAGCTTCTTCCGTTGCCAGTCGGCTGTAGGAACGTTCGCGTACAGATCCGTACAGCATCAGGATACGAGGAGGATGGGGAACGGCAGGAATGCCGAATCTTGCCTCTGTGATTGAGGTGTCAAACAAACCTGAATCAACATTCTTAAGATCGCCTGTCATTTTACTTCTCCGTCTTCTGGGGCAGGGTGAGGCAGTCGTCAGTCCCTGAGCAGCATTCTTCTGTCAGGAAGGTAATGAGAGCCTCAAGGTTCTCATATCGAGCATGGCAATAGAGCGTTCTACCCTTGCGCTCCTGGCGTACCAGAGAGACTGATATCAGCGATGAGAGATGATGGCTCAACGTAGACGCAGGGATTTCGAGCCGCTTCTGCAGTTCGCCAACCGGTAACCCCTCATGCCCGGCTTTAACCAGCTCTCTGTAAACGCTAAGGCGCGTGGGATGACCCAGCTCTTTCAGGGTATCTGCTGCTTTTGAAAGCTCCACTTGCATTTCATTTCTATATTTCTGGAAAAATGGAAATATAGCGTATTATTTGGAGGTTTCCAAGGTCTCACCAATCGATATTGGTGGTTAGAAGTCAGCGGGGTAAAGATTTTAAAAACAATTTTTCTTTGATTAACAATTAGTTTTGGCTACATCCAAAGGACCGTTCTTCCCTGCTGTAATCTTTGGTGCGTTCTTTCGCAAAATAACTTAACCGAAACGTCAGTTGATCATAAACCTCGTTGCAACCAGCGGAATTAACGTCCAGGTAATAAAGTGGATTATCGGGAAAGCGGGCTAGCGTCCAGTGCTCTGGGCGGTGACTAAGCTGTAAAGCACTCAGCCAGGCCTCTCGTATCAGAGACGCCAGGCCCGTACCGTCTTCTTTGTAACTCCCCAGTCCATTGAACGTATCGTTATTCACGAACAACACCATGTGGTAATGCGATTTCTGATTTATCTCACCTACCTCCCGAACCCAGGCATCACGAAGGTGGCATGGATAAGTTCGTTTACCCTGCTTCAACTTACTTCTGTAGCGCGCTGCAATCTTTGCATCAAGGGATTCAATGAAACGAGATATCAGACCCTGTCGGTTAATGATATCGTCAGGAAGACGCAGGTCTACCCGTACCGCCATCGTGCGTGGGTGCTCTGCAGTCGCGTTATTTATGACGCGTAGAATACGCTGTAGGTAAGTGGTATTGAATGGTGCGTGCCGTCTGTCTAGACAGATATTATCAATCATATAATTTGCCTTGGGTAATGAATTATGGGCAGAGCAAAGCCTTGCCCGTAATGGGCTGTTGAAGGGATTAAGGATTTAAAGGGGGGTAATACCAGTCATTAAGGCTGTCGTGTATGAGTGAGCGTATAGGGTGTGATGCTGGGGTAGTATTGTTTATATATCAGTTGGTTAATCAATTAATATTACCAACCCGTCGTGGAGTACTAATGCTCAATCCACCAGCACCAGTGGCAGGGTGATGGAAAGTGATTGATTTTTACTCCGAAGTTATATCCCCGCATATAATAACTTTCTGGTGTACCAATCAATCCCATGATTGCCTGGTATGTATCGCTAAATTCGTATCTCCCGACTGTATATCCCTTTTCTACATTGAGGGCAGCACTTCTCACCGCCATATGACAGGCCGCACATGGTACATTGCCATTGTGTGGTCGTGATGACCGGTGGGAGTTGTGCCAGAAGGCGCTGTAGCTTAGCCACTGCTGAAGGCTTTCCATTGACGGGGGCCAGATAGGGGCATTGCAGCAGTGCTTCTGGTTGTCCCTGAAGTATGTCGTGTTCGAACCAGGGCGGTGACGTTATGGTGGGGGGATGGAAAATCAACGGGCACTGGCAGTGATGGCAGAACCACTCTTCATCGCCTGAATTCAGTTGGCTGACAGCGAAAATCTCACCGGTTTTACGCTGTGCAATATAGCATTTTGGTATCAGCATTATCCGTCCCTCACATCGGCTGGGTGGCACGAATGTAACCGTCAGTCAGCGTCTTCAGTCCCCGGTATGCCCGCTGTTTTACTGCCAACCATTGCGTCAGCGTGTCAGGCAGTGGCAGATGCAGCGCATACCATTCCTCCATATCCTTACCTGTTGCCAGCTCACACCAGCACAGTAGGGTCAGCGCCTGGCGCATACCGGGCTGTACATTAAGCCGGAATAACATCTGTAACTGGTCTGCCAGCCGACTTTTCCCCAGTCGATAACATTCGCTGAGCAGCACACCGGGCAGAAGGGCATAATCGGTGTGTTTAGTCAGACCGGGGGCGGCAGTACATGATCCCAGTCGACCGGTGCGGGTGACCGGCAGCAGACACTGTGGAATGACGACTTCTGTTACGCTACTGCCTGGCATCGGGCAGGCGGTTATCGCCAGCCTGTGCCACTGCGAGATGTGCTGCTGGCATAAACCGTGGAACAGACTGACGCGGGTAAAATCATCCAGCCAGGCCTGGTAATGGTTGAGTAAGGGTGAATTGGTCATTTCTGATATTCCTTAAATGAGTAACTGACATGCAGCCGTAAGACTCCGCAAGAGGCGGATACGAGATGACGCACTGGTTTTGGGTTAACAAACGGGAAAGGATTTAGCGCTGAGGACGGGATGCATCAATACGGGCCTGCAGCCAGGTTTCGACTTCGCTTTGCAACCAGCGTGAACTTCGTCCCAGTTTGATGGGTTTTGGAAAGAGTCCATCCTTGATGAGTCGGTAAATCCATTTATCACTGACCCCCAGCAGGCGTGTGATAAAAGCCATATCGACGAACTGGTCTTCAGACAGGGAAGGTTTACTGGTCATGGTTTGATTCTCCGGTAGCTGAATGGGTACCGGAGTCGGGTGATTAAACGTTGCTGCCCGCTCCGGCATAGCAACCGGTGCTGCTGTAAAAAACTAACTAAACTTCCTCGGTCTGCCCTGCCTGGCTGAGGAAGGAATTTCGTTGCATCCCCAGATGGGTAATCCGTATTTCTGGTCTTCTTTTGCCAGATAGCTGGCTATACGTCTCAGGCTGTCGATGGCTTCGTTGTTGTGATATTCAACAACATTGTTAATATTGTCCTGATGATATTCATTCGGCCTGCATCTCTGGTATTTACCTTCGCCATGGGTAATCTGTTGCCACAGCACTCTCGCCTGTAAAATAAATGGGAATGATTTCTGATGTTCCCGACCATTAAGATAAAAAATCGCATGGGCATGTACCTCTCCTTCCGAAGTCCATTCCAGTACCCAGAAACAGCCGATAACACCCGGAAGGTTCATCATTGCCTGAGTCAGCTCTCTGAGATCATCCTGTATTTCTGCGGAGGAATTACGAATGAACCGGCTGGTAGCTCGCTGGTAATCAAAATCCATTCGAAAGGCCAGTATCCTGGCGTGACATGCCAGGAGCTGATTAAGATGGTGATTAATCAGATTCAGCAGGAAATCATCGGGAGTGATTTTTTTAAAGTGTGGGTAATGTCTTTTCATTGTGCTGTTCCTTTGGTTGAGTTCAAAGGAACAGCGGAAACTGTTTTTTTTGCACTGTCGCAGGACAGTGTTACCTGCCAGGCAGATTCAGTTTGTTACTGTCAGTCATGTGGCATCCCCGGGAGGGATAGTGGTTATATACACGATAAACGTGAAGATACATGCCAGGATGGCAGTGCAGGCCAGGTCTGGTGAGACTGAGATGGTATGAGCAGCATGCAGCCTGAAGTATCACGAGAATATGCTGAGATCCACTTCCCTATAATACCAATTAACCTTAATTATTAATTTTCAGACAAACAGTCCCGTTCTGATAGCCAGCATGCATTGCGTCTCTTTATCAGAGGCCAGGCCTGATAAGGCACCTTTTAACGGGTTTCTGGATGTGCTGGCCTGATAATTTTCAGTAAGCATCGGGAGGTGTTTATCATGCTCTCTGCTTCAATACAGCAACCGACGGTGACGTAAAGTTTAGCGGCGTGACCACATTCGTTGATGTAAAGCGTTGCATCAATAATAAGTACTGAGCCAGCATCAGCATTGCTGACTCCCCCATCCTTGGGTGTAGCAGGAGAAAGGAATCGTTTTACCTCTGCGTAGCAGGCGTTTTCAGTGGTTTTCTATGCGCCAAATCACAGATTCATCGCCTTATTTATTCGTTGTTATTTCAATGTTGTATAGTTTTTATATCCTTATTTTGTTTAAAAAATGAGCTGAAAATAAAGAAAATGAGTGGTGAAATACTGTCGCGCGAAGTGTTGAATGAAAGATTGAATGCGTATTATTCTTCTTTTCTGTCCAGATACGGCATCAGAATCATGCCATCAGATCCTTTTGATAAACCCGAAAATTACATTGCCTACATCAAAAAACATCGCGAGGATATTGCTGGCACCCGGACAGCCCTGGAACTTAACGAATTAATCGGGAATATGATCATAAGATCTAAAAGAGAACTGATAGCGACAGAGAGAATATCATGGATAGGTAGCAGTGAAAGGGCCTGTCTTTTTACATGGTATCAGCTCATGATATTTATCAGGGAGAATCAAAACTCAGTTTTACAGAAGCTTTATAGTAAAAATAAACTTGTTATCCGGGATGATTACTTACAAACTCAATGTTTTCCCTCTGATTCAAGAGCTCAGATCATTCAGACCCTGAAAATCATAGACTTACTCTCGGATGAAGAATTAATTCATATCTGGCTGGAGAGAGTAAAATCAGAATGGATAAAAGCCTTTAAAAGCCGGAGTCCATTCAGTTACCTCAGGCCGGAGAACAGTGATGACTGCATCTGGACCTGGCAGTATCTGAAGGACAGAAATATTGCCTGTGGTGAGCTTATTGATTTTCCTGATTCTGCTGATATTTATCACGCAATATTTCTCTCGTTTGATGTCTGGATAACCAGACTTATGACTTCCGATGAAGATGTTAAAACTTTCAGACAAACATTTAACAAGAAAAAAGCCAGCCGGAAATATAAAAAATCACAGGAGGAAAACATTAATATTCAGTTTTATCTCGATGTTAACACAAGAGAGAAACTCAGGGCGTTGTCGAGATCAAGGCGTCTGAATAATGGTGAAATGCTGAAGGAACTCATACTTGAAGAATACCAGAGGTACAAAAAGGTAAAGTTCTGACCTTAACGCGGCAGTACTCATCCTGTCGGGATCAGTCAGCATATTCACAACGTGAGGTCTGATACCGACATGTTGTTGTAGACGAGTCGTATATTAATTGCCTGCATTCCAAAAATTTTCAGACAGATATTATCTCCGTGAATCTCCCCGCATCCTTCTCAGATCGCGGGGCTTTTTGTTTTTCACGCTGAGACTTCCGTATGCAAAAATCTGACGGCCTTCAGGCCATTGAGAAACCCCTGGCTTCTCTGCCCCACGCTATCCGCAGCCACATTCTTGAACGCCTTCGCAGTCTTACCCGGTACGAGCCTGTGATAGGCATTATGGGCAAAACGGGGGCCGGTAAATCCAGCCTCTGCAATGCCCTGTTTCAGGGGGAAGTCACGCCAGTCAGCGACGTGAATGCCTGTACCCGCGACGCGCTGCGCTTCAGGCTCCGCAATGGCAGTCACAGCCTGATGATAGTCGATTTACCCGGTGTGGGTGAAAGCGCGCAACGCGACGAGGAATATACCGCACTGTACCGCCGCATCCTGCCTGAACTGGACCTGGTACTGTGGGTAATCAAAGCTGATGATCGCGCACTGTCGGTGGATGAGCATTTTTATCGAAAGGTCATGCTGGCGTACCAGCATCGGGTACTGTTCGTCATCAATCAGGCTGACAAGGCCGAACCCTGCCACACATGGGATCTCGCCGACAACACGCCTTCTCCGGACCAGCAGCTGACAATTGAGGCGAAACGACGCGCTGTACAGCACCTGTTCCTGCCACATCATCCGGTCTGTGTGGTGTCAGCCAGAACCGGGTGGGGGATGGACACAATGGTGGAGACCATGATGTGCTGCCTGCCTGACCGGGCCTCCAGCCCGCTGGCAACACAGCTGCACGGTAAGCTCTGCACGGCACCGGTAAAAAAGCAGGCCCGTGATGGTTTCGGTAGTGCGGTGGGGGACGTGTTTGATATGGCAGCGTCCTCCTCTTTTCTTCCTGCCTCCGTGCGAGCGGTGATCCGCACGGTGCGGGACGCTGTGGTGTCGGTGGCCCGTGCCGTCTGGGACTGGATTTTCTTCTGAAACCGGACTTTATCCTCCTCCCGCTCATCCGTGGGCATGAGCCTCATTCACAGACCCACTTCTTTTAATCAGAACACCTCGTTGCTCCCGCTTCGTGGCACCGGATACCTGAGTCCCTGTTCTGTCACACATTTTCTCCGAAAGGGATGACAACTTCCATTCTTATTAATAGAATGTAACGATCGATATCTATTTTATCGATCGTTATTATCGATCGATAAATAAATGCATCCGCTCAGCCTGCAGTGCGATATGGTCACCGCTGCGGGTGCTGACTGCGGGTTTTCTGAAATGGCTAAGGAATGAAAATGAAAAGAAGGTTTGCAGTTTTTGCGCTGGTTTTCAGCGTCAGTCTCAGTACCGCGGCCCAGGAACGTACCGATATTCCGGCGAATACCATCTGGTCGTTTAAGGACCCTGGTGGTCGGGTTTTATGGGATGTCTGTGGCGGAAAACAAAGCTCCTGCACCATTGTGTTAGCGGCAACGAACAGGGTGGCCATCGTTAATCGTAAATCTACTAACGGCTGCGCCCTGGGGGATTTTTACGTGGTGGGCAAACCCGAAAAAGTCTGGAACCAGTACGACACGGGGACCTGCAGCAGCAATGCTTACTTCAGTCAGGGGACCATGAACAACGGGCAGTACCGGACTATCGATGTCCGTCTCAACGGGGAACTGGTAAAACGATTCCCGGTGGAATACTGGTCGCTGGTGAAATCCTTTTCGGGTAGCAACCGGCCAAAATGGAAGGACAAAACGACAGACAGATAAGAGCGTTGATGAAGTTAAATAAGGTCACCCGAGGTCCCGGAGCGCTTCAGTGCGCCCTGACGGATGCCCCTCCCTCTGATGTTAATGAAAGGAAATCACTTATGCGTTTATCTCATGCCGCCCTGGCGGTCGTTATGCTGGCCTCAGCCTCCGTTGCACAGGCCATCCCCAATATGTGGAGCAGCGGCTTCGCTCAGGGTGTGACCGAATACATCATCACCAGTCCGGAGAAAGTGGTCTTTAATCTTAACTGCACTACCAGCCCCGATGAGCAGAATGTGCTGCAGCACAGCGTATACCTGACTCTGCCCGATGGTACCTTGCTGAATTCTCACGATGACGGAACCGACATCACCGTGGTGATGGATGACAGCCAGTATCCGTTACCGTCATCCCTGGGCTGGCGAAACGGTGATAATGCCTGGGTGTCATTTATTGACGCACTGGGGCAGGCAGCAAATTTCGATGTTTATGTCAGCGATAAAAAAGTAGGCACTTTCAGTCCGGGTCTGAAGAATACGCAAAAAGAGCTGTCTGACCTCAGTGAGTGCCGGACCACACACTACAGCGATTAGTTACTTACATTTCAGTCCTCTCCACCTCGCAACACACCAGCACCAGATAGCAACAGGCCATGCTCCTTCGGGAACATGGCCTTTTTGTTTTTATTTCATTATCAGATAAGGAGTTAGCTATGCGATTAGCCAGCCGCTTTGGTCGTATAAACCAGATACGCCGTGACCGGCCTCTGACCCACGAAGAGCTGATGAGTCATGTCCCCAGTGTGTTCGGGAGTGACAAGCATGAATCTCGTTCAGACAGGTACACCTACATCCCGACCATTACCATCCTCGAAAGCCTGCAGCGCGAAGGTTTTGAGCCGTTCTTTGCATGCCAGACAAAGGTTCGCGACCAGAGCAAGCGGGAACACACCAAACACATGCTTCGCCTGCGTCGTGCCGGTCAACTGACCGGACATCAGGTGCCGGAAATCATTTTGCTCAACAGCCATGACGGCTCATCAAGCTACCAGATGTTGCCGGGGCTATTTCGAGGCGTCTGTACCAACGGTCTGGTCTGCGGACAGTCATTTGGCGAAGTGCGGGTACCACATAAAGGGAATGTTGTTGAGAAGGTGATTGAAGGGGCTTACGAAGTGCTCGGTGTGTTTGACCGGGTGGAGGAGAAGCGCGATGCAATGCAGTCACTGGCACTGCCGGAACCAGCCCGGAACGCCCTGGCGAATGCCGCGCTGAAGTATCGCTTTGGTGAAGACCACCAGCCGGTCACGGTATCGCAGTTGCTGACCCCACGTCGCCGGGAGGACTACAGCGATGACCTGTGGACCGTATACCAGCGCGTGCAGGAGAACCTGATGAAAGGAGGTCTGTCAGGGCGAACCGCTCAGGGGAAAAGCAGCCGCACCCGTGCTGTTATCGGCATTGACGGCGATGTGAAACTCAATCGCGCTCTTTGGGTTATGGCAGAAAACATGCTCGAGTTTTTCGGGCGCTAAATAACAGTTCCGGCATAAGGAGATAGTTTAATGGATACACAACACCCTCAGTTCGCTGAGCAGACAGCAATTACTGCTTCAGTGGTCCCTGACGAGTTACGCACCGGCTTCTGGCCGAAGCACTTTGGCTCCATCCAGCAATGGATAACCCTTGAGCCCCGAATCTTTGCCTGGATGGACCGCCTGTGTACCGATTACCATGGTGGTATCTGGAACTTTTTGACGCTCAGTAACGGCGGTGCTTTTATGGCTCCTGAGTCAGAGCACGATGAAAAGTGGGCATTGTTTAACAACATGAATGGCAACGGTGCGGAACTTACTCCTGAAGCGGCAGGGATAGTCGCCTGCCTGATGGCATACAGCCACCACGCCTGTCGTACCGAGTGTGACGCGATGACCGAGCATTATTATCGCTTACGTGACTTCGCGTTGAACCATCCAGAGCGCAGTGCCATTATGCCTCTCATCGACTGAGGAATGCCTAACATGAATACCGCATTATCCCCGGTGTCATCGCAGCCTGAACTCTTTCCGCTGACGGTTATAGCCCAGCATGGTTGCCTACTCCCAGCGACTTCCGGATTGACACCCTATGCCCAGCGGACCATTCGCCGCGCTATCAACCTGCTGGATAAATATCTGCACCAGCCCGGCATATCTTTTACCTCAAGCACTGCAGCACGTGACTGGCTTCGGTTACAGCTGGCAGGACAAGAACGGGAAGTGTTTATGGTTCTCTATCTCGATAATCAGCATCGTTTACTGGAGAGCGAAACGCTATTTGCTGGTTCGATCAACCATGTCCAGGTCCATCCCCGTGAGGTAGTGAAGTCAGCGCTTCGCTTCAATGCTGCAGCTGTCGTGCTGGCGCATAATCATCCATCGGGCGATCCGGAGCCCAGCCTATGCGATCGCAACATTACCGGCAGGCTTAAAGAAGCGCTAGCACTGGTTGATGTGAACACGCTCGATCATCTGGTCATCGGTTCAGATGGCATTGTGTCGTTTGCCGAGCGAGGCTGGATATGAAAATCATCAGTAAACGCCAGGCCATGGCCCTGTACCGGCAACATCCCGACTCCCGCCTGTTTCGCTTCAGTACGGGCAAATATAAATGGTCAGGCAGTATCTGCCATTATGCTGGTCGCGAGGTGCAGGATATTCGCGGCGTTCTGGCCGTATTTGCTGAACGCCGTCAGGACCACAATGGCCCATATGTCATTCTTCGCAGCGTCACTCTCAATTAATCCTCCCCTTTAATCTGGAACTAGTATGAACAAACACCTTTTATCCAGCACCACGTCGGAGAATACCTCCTGCCAGCAATGGGGGCTGAAACGCAATGTTACGCCCTGTCTTGGTGCCCGTCTGGTACAGGAGGGCAACCGACTTCATTTTCTCGCTGACCGGGCCGGGTTTAACGGTGCTTTCAGCGACTATGACGCGCTGCACCTGGAACAGGCCTTTCCGTTGATATTCAAGCAACTGGAGCTGATGCTCACCAGCGGAGAACTCTCTCCCCGGCATCAGCATTGCGTCACGCTATATCACAATGGGCTTACCTGCGAAGCCGACACCCTTGGCAGTTGCGGCTACGTATACATCGTCATCTATCCAACTCAACGCTAATTAATTTCACTAGAGCAAATATGAAAACTCTACCTGCAACAACTCCGCAGGCGGCGAAGCAATGTCTGTCGCCCGTGGCTGTCTGGCAAATGTTACTGACACGCCTGCTGGAAAAACACTATGGTCTGACCCTGAACGATACGCCGTTCAGTGATGAAACTGTTATACAGGAACATATCAATGCCAGTGTTACGCTGGCCGATGCAGTAAATTTCTTGGTTGAGAAATACGAATTGGTGCGTATTGATCGCAAGGGATTTAGTTGGCAAGACCAATCTCCATACCTCAAGATTGTTGATATCATGAGAGCTCGCCGCGATCTGGGTTTACTAAATCGCAATTAGTCCTGTGCTAATGGTATCGCTGCTTTTGAGCATGACAGCATTTGCTATTATCCCGCTACCTGCTGGTTTATTGATACGAGATAATGGGTTGAATTTAAAGCATCCTTGCTTTGGGGGTATGTTTGGGGGTATAAGTTAACTTATAACTTAAAATGTATTTTATTTTCAAATTTTTAGGTTGTGCGTTCTAATCCCTTCGCCGCTCCAGAATATCTCCCGCTGTGGCAAAACTTCATATAAATTCTCATTTATATCAATAGCTTACCTTGGATAAATTGTCTGTGATCGTCCTACCATTGAACGATAGTTTACCAACACAAGGTACACTGTCAGTGGTCACGGTACTTGCACACCACATGCAGGCTCTGCCAGTGGTTCGGCCTCGCTCCTTCGGGTATATGGTCATCCTGATGTCTGACATACCCTGATGTTGTCGCCTGACGGCTCCGCGCGGTGTCTTACCACCAACGGGCTTTATGGATGGTATTGTCCAAAATCAGGGAAAAAGGGAAGGCTGGATCTCTCCAGCCTTTAGCGGTCATTCGGTCCCTGATTTCTTCCTGCCGGTGCATGCATACCGACACGCCAGCGCGTTACGAGCTACACCTTTATGCAGCCCGCCTTGATACTTTTTTTGCATAACGAAAATGACAATTCATTAACCGTAATCGGGGTGAAACAATCATGGTGTAAAAAAAGGAGTCATTATGCATACCCGAAATTTATCTCAAAACCTTATTGTCAGTTCAGTCGGCTATGGTGCGATGGGACTGAGCGAATTTTATGGCCAGACAGATGACAAGGCTTCCCGGCAGCTGTTACATAAACTCATTGACCTGGATATTACGTTCATTGATACCGCTAACCTGTACGGACGGGGTCACAATGAACGGCTGATTGGCCACTTTCTTGCCGGACTCGATAAGGCTACGCGTGAGCAGTTCAGAATTGCCACAAAGTGCGGAATCGATCGGGCGCCTGATGAGGCTTATGCCCGCACCATTAACAATCAACCGGACTACATTACCCACTGCTGTAATGAATCTCTCAAAAGGCTCGGCGTTGAACGGATCGATCTGTTCTATCTTCACAGGGTCAGCCCGGCGACACCTGTCGAGGAGAGCATGGAGTGTCTGAGCCGTCTCGTCAAAGATGGAAAGATCAATCATATCGGACTTTGTGAAGTCTCTGCATCGACCCTTCGCCGGGCCCATGCTGTACACCCAATCACAGCCCTGCAGACAGAATATTCACTATGGACACGTGACATTGAAGATGAAATCCTGCCGACAGTGAAAGAGCTGGGGATTGGCCTGGTACCCTATTCTCCGCTGGGAAGGGGGTTCCTGACAGGAAAATACCGTAAAAACAGCGATTTTTCTGAAGGTGACTTCCGTAAAAATAATGAGCGTTTCATTCAGTCCAGCCTTGATCACAACGTACAGCTTCTCGATGCTGTTCTCCCGCTTACTGAAAAGTACGGTTGTTCCTCGGGTCAGGTGGCGCTGGCCTGGCTGCTCGCGCAGTACGATAAGCTGGTACCGATCCCCGGTACCAAGCACATCAGTTATCTGGCCGAAAATGCGCAGGCGGCTGACATCGCTCTGGACAAATCAGATGTTGTGCTACTGAACGATATTCACCAGCGCGTTGAGATTAAAGGCGGCCGGTATTCTGAAGAAGGTATGAAAGGCGTTAATGCCTGAAATCCGTTTACATAATATGAAACCGGGCATTGCCCGGTTGTTTTGTTTTTCATTAACAGCCCAGCCGCTGTACAGCCGATAATTTTTCTTCAGCGGTAAACGCTCAGCGCCACCCCTTCACCGCCGCCAACACACAGCGCTGCAACACCGCGTTTGTTATCATTACGCAGGAGGCCATGCACGAGGGTGACCAGAATGCGGCATCCCGAGGCACCGATAGCATGCCCGAGTGCGATTGCTCCGCCATAGGGATTAATACGATCGGGTGAAATACCCGTCTGGTCAATCACTGCCAGCGCCTGGGCTGCAAACGCTTCATTGGACTCCAGGTGATCAACATCTTCTGGTTTCCAGCCAGAGCGGGAAAGACAGTCTGCGATAGCCTGTACCGGAGCGGCACCCATTAATGCCGGCTTAATCCCCGAATTCGCAAACGCGGCAAGAGACGCTAAAACCGGCAGCCCACGTGCCTCGGCAGTTTTTCTGGTACAAAGAAGGACAGCGGCCGCGCCATCATTAAGAGAGGATGCATTACCTGCCGTCACAGTTCCTCCCTTTCTGAATACGGGTTTCAGCTGCATTAGTTTTTCAATGCTGGTTTTGCGGGGGCCTTCATCCGTGTCAACTCTCAGGGTTTTGCCTTTCCTGTCCTGCCATTCAACGGGAACTATTTCACGAGCAAATATTCCCTTTTCCTGAGCATCCATTGCCTTTATGTGGGACAGCAGCGCGTATTCATCTTGCATTTCGCGACTGATGCTGAACTCAGCTGCAACATTTTCGGCGGTGACGCCCATATGGTTATTATCGAAAGCATCCCAGAGTCCATCGGACACCACGCTATCCCTCATATTACAATCCCCCAGCCTTGTCCCGGAGCGTGAAGCCATCAGAATATGAGGGGCGTTAGACATGCTTTCCTGACCGCCGGCAATGACGAATTCTGCCTCACCCGTCTGCAGCGCCAGCATGGCCAGATGAACTGATTTGAGACCTGAACCGCAGACCTTGTTAATCGTCAGACATTGCGTTTCAACGGGTAGCCCGGCATTCAGCGCGGACTGACGTGCGGGATTCTGGCCACATCCTGCCGTCAGTACCTGTCCCATAATAACCTGAGAAATCTCACTGGCCTCCACTCCTGAGTCTTCAAGAAGCGCACGAATGACGTGACTCCCGAGTTCTGCTGCGGAATGGCCCGACAGGGAACCCATGAATGCACCGGTTGCAGTACGTTTTGCAGAAACAATCACAACTTCGTTCATGACATTTCCTCTTTCAGGCCTGGCAGAGTATGGCCGGTCGCCGCCATAGCGGCGCGGTAGGCCGTCAGGCCGTTCATGCATGCCGGAACGCCGGCATAGACAGCCATCTGTATCACGATTTCAAGCAGCTCTTCCGGGGTGACGCCGGTATTGAGTGCCGCTCTCATGTGTAATTCAAGCTGTGGCATTGCGTTACCCAGCGTCACAAGCGAAGCAACCGTCAGCATTTCTCTCGTTCTGAGATCCAGTCCGGGACGGCCAACCACAGCGCCAAAAGCGTAATCGGTAATCAGGGTCGGTAAAGTGGAATCAAGTTCGCTCAGTCGGGTGGTGACTTTATCGGCGAGTCCGGACTCAAGACGATCCATAATGTCTCTGCCATAGCGTGTCAGCTCATCAGTTTGGCTCATAATATTTCTCCGGAGTGGTTTGTTCAGACCTCAGGCGCGTCGGAATAGCGGCAACGAGAAGGACAGAAAGCCCGACAGCTGCGCCGGCTGCGATATAAAGCAGTGGGACGGAAAAAGCGGATACCATCCAGGCACCTGCAGACGCCCCGACACCAATAGCGGTATTGAAGAATGAAACGTAAACCGCGGACGCCGGGAAGGCTTTATCTTCCGCCAGGCGCAGGACCCACGTCTGGAAGCCCACAAAAATCCCGGATACAGCCACGCCCCAGATGACCATTGCGGTAAAGACCGCAGTGCCTGAAAGGGATGTACCGGATAAACCCAGAAATACCAGCACAGCACAGATAAGCACGACCGATACCGATACCGTTGCTTTGAGATGTTTATCAATCATCATTCCGGTGAGAAAATTGCCGGCAAGACCAGCGATACCGTAAACAAACAGAACCGCCGGGATGACGGATGTGGCAAGGGAATGCTGCGTGTGCAGCCAGGGTTCAATGTATGTAAAAGCGGCAAAGTGTGCGGTTACGGCCAGTAACGTGGCGGAATAAATTTTCCACAGCGCGGAGGATTTAAATACGCTTTTGAGCGCCCCCAGACCGATCGCACTTTTACTGGTTATCTGCGGCACCAGTATGGTAATGCCGGCAAAGGCAACCACGCTGAGTAAAGCCATCAGCCAGAACGCCTGTCTCCAGCCGAAGTGTATACCAATATAATTTGATATCGGCACGCCAAATACGCTGGCAGCCGAGACGCCACCAAAAACGATAGACGTTGCTGCGCCAAGGAATCGGGCTGGCACGATAGCCACTGCGGTGGCGCCGATCATCGCCCAGAATGCGCCATGTGCCAGCGCGCCCAGTACGCGTGCGACTAGCAGTATGGCGTATGTGTTTACCGTGGCGGCAAGAACGTTAGAAAGAAAAAGTATGACCGTGAGTGTGAGCAGAAGCCGCTTCTTGGCCACATTACCAAGAAATACTGATGCAAAGAGTGCGCTCAGTGCGCCCACCCAGGCGTAAAGTGAAACCGTCATACCAACCGCTGACTCAGAGGCGCCAAGTCCCTCTGCAATGGGCGTCAGCAGGCCTACCGGAGCCAGTTCTGTGGTAACGATAGTAAACGTTGAAAGGGCCAGAATAAACAAGGCAAGCCAAGACCTGAAGGTCATATCCTGCGGGGATTTTTCTGAATGCATATATTCTTACCTCAAGGTTGGTTTAAATGACCTGCCAGCGATGTGTTATCGCGTGTCTGGCCAGCGCTGAATGTTTTCCTACACAGACAGGGTGGCCGGTTGATGCAAGCATCGGAATGTCAGAGAGATCGTCACCATAGGCATAACAGTCAGAAGGATTAATATTTCTCTGTTCGCAAAACTGAAGGAGCGCATCTTTCTTTCCGTCACCAATCGTCTGTGGATAACCTATTTCACCCGTCATTTCCCCTGCAGCAGTGAACTTCAGTGGTGCGCAAAGAATATCTTGCACGCCAAGGTATCTTGCGACAGGAGAAAGAACGGGAAGCATTGAGCCGGATATAAAAACAATATCCATATTTTCAGCCTGATGTTTTTTAAGAGCCGAAACCGCGCTTCCTATAAATAATTCTGAATTCAGCTTAAATCTGAACCATCTTTCACCAGCCTCTTCAAGTGCCTTATAACTGATACCTGCAAATTGCCGGTAGTATTCCCTGTTGAGATGCTCACGGGGAGTTCCTTTTTTAACTTCAGACTGGAAATTCGCCATATAATTATGGAGTTTAATGTGTTCATTATTCTCCTTGCACCAGAAGTTAAAAAAATCAAACATACTTTTAATATTGATCAGCGTCTCATCGACGTCAAAAAAAGCGGCGGCCTGTTGCAAAACTCACTCCTCGTAATTTTTCCTTCGGCTTTTTTCCTGAAAATCTTTATGGTTTCCGGGAACCCCTGCGTCTGCCCAGCGAGAAGGATGTATTTCAGTAATGACAACCGAGATTTTATCCAGCGGCGCTCCGGTATGTTTATGCACAGCAAACGTAATATCTTCCTGGAGCCGGATAATTTCACCTTCATCTTTTACAGGCCAGGTGGTGATGTGAACAAATGGCATATTTTACCTCACTCTACGGTGGTAAATTCATCGAAGGAACGGACCTTCAGTTTTAAATGAGCATGGATGTCACCACCCAGACCATAAAGCCCGATTGCGCCGCCGTAGCTCTGGCGGGAACTCATATACAGGACAACAACGTTAATAATCCGGTTTTCATTCCGTTCATGTGCCGGGAAGGGATCGGGCAATTCCGCCCAGTAATCTGCATTACCGTTATGATCGGTAATAAATACGTTAGGTATGCCCAGAGGTCCCGGTCGGCTTGGATTCTCAGTCGCTAAATCTTTTTCCCGAAGGCTCATCACGGTATAAACACTGTCGGGAACAAGATTACGGAAAGAAAACGTAAACCTTGCGCGCCTGCTGTCTTCAGACAGACAGACATCCAGCGTACCCTCCGCATGCATCCAGTTTTCCAGAGTGACAGGCTGAACCTGACGTTTGCCATCACTGCTGCGGTAATCAGCAATATAGCCTTCATGCAGAGGCAGACTGGGGCGGCTTTCGGTGTTCGCCTGCGGCCGCTGCTCCGGTGCAAAAAGCATCCCGTAATTATTTGATGGGATGGGTAAAGGAAGGGTATGCAGGATGATATCCTTAACTTCATCCTGCGACATACCTTCAATATCTCGCAGTATTCTGTAAGGCTTCGTCGCGCCGAATTCGGGCACGGGGCTGTCTGCTGCCACAAGCACGCTTCGCCATTCCAGCCCGTTATCATCCGGCACCATGCCAACCACCACAAAGTTGCCGTTACCGTCCATGACCTCCGCAGGGGGGTAAAGCGGCCCCTGCGTGGTCACAGCCAGGCGGTATGTTCGGCTAGCTGATTTGGACATGCGTCACCCCGTGTGTCGCGATGTTCTGTTCAGCAATTGCCGCCTGCATGGCAGCTTCAGCCAGCAGTTTTTCCTTTTCAGCAATCAGAGCTGAAGGATATACGGTGAACGATACATCCATCGTCGCGCAAAGCGTCTGATGCTGAGTCACGCGAACCTGCGCTCTGAAACGCCCCCTTCGCTCATTAATGTCCTTCTCAAGGAATTCAAAATGGACCAGCGCTGGTAAAGGAAACAGAAAGCTGGAAAAGGTCGTCGCCATGCTGTTAATGACGTAGTAGCGTCCTGCTTCCTGCTTATAAATAAACTCTTCGGTAACGGCGATAAAAGCCTGACGACTTGCCTCGACCAGAAGCATCCCCTGAATATGCTGGCCAGTCTGATGATCGGCCATGAGCTCACAGCGTTCGTCAATCAGCAGCGGCATTGCAAAAAGATCACTGTTATGTTCGGTCTGCTCTGCTGAGCCGATAAGAACATTCTGCTCCAGCCTTTTATGACAATGTGCATTTTTTTTATCTCTGACCAATTTTTCCAGAGAGCACATTTTAAGTTTATTGCCATGAACAACATTTCTTGCCTGATTCGAAATGACTTTTCCTGCGAAATCTTTACGTACACCCTGGCCGATAATAATCTCATGTTCTTTATCAATGATGTTGGCTGGAATTTGCGAAAGTAATTCAAGCTGAGAAATTGTCAGAACATCTTTACCATTTGCGAATTCATTAAACTTATCGCCTACAATAACCAGTTTTTTATAGTTCATTTATCATTCCTCAGCTGCAACAGGCATGGTAGATGCGGGTGTAAAGTCCTTCATTGCCTCCGGTGATGTAATTGTCTCCAGCTTGCTGGATAATTTCCTGGTAACGCGCATTGGTGAAGGCTTCCTTATAGGATTGCTTATCGCCATTGAAGGAGGAGATAAACATTACACCCGGAACACCGCTAATAAGAGAGTGGAATGCTTCAAAGCTTTCAATTTTATCTTTATTGTCCCTGACAACATTAAAAATGGTCTCATCGCGCCACTGACGATACTGCTGATAATTATGAGCCGGAACTTCAACATGGCGAAGTTGAATGTACTGGCTTTCAGGGAGATCTTTCTTGTTGTCAATCGGAGATTCTACAAACTTAAGCAATTCTCTGCGAATATCTGCAGAAAGAACATCAGCCAGTCTGTAGAACATGGATACCATCTCTTCTTCTACCCACGAAATTTCCTTGATATCGTTAAATGCACGCAGCTCCAGAAGTTCATTCACTCCCTGCTCTTCTGAATAATAGTATCGTGTGCTGCCGCTGTTTTTTAAGAACGAGAAATCAGCAGCGGAAACATTATTTTTTAACGGAAAGCGTGAGACCAGTACATAGTTAGCTGACATTTTCATCTCCAAATAGATTTCTGATTGAGTTCGGGAGAAATTTATCAATCTGTGACGAGGATGGAATTGTTTAATGTGTAATTCAATTTTCGTATTACTGTAAACAGACTGATCCCTGATATGATCATTCGTGTTAACACTCAGAATACAAAAGAGTTTAGAATAAATTTTTTGACTGGCAGGCTCGAATCTATGGCGATCGCAGGACACCTGATAAGTAACCACCTCCCCAGCGTTAAACAGCTCCAGTGCTTCCTTGCTGTTGCTCATGAACTGAATTTTCGCAGAGCTGCTGAACGGCTCAGAATGACTCAGCCTCCGTTAACCCGACATATAAAGTGCCTCGAAGGCGTGCTGAATCAGCAGTTATTCAGCCGCAGTACGCATGACGTCAGCCTGACGGAGGCTGGCCAGGCCCTGGTAATAAGAGCAGAGAAGATTCTGCTGGAGCTTAATGAACTGAAAACCGGTTCACTGGCATCCGGGGGGAAGGTACGAATCGGCCTTACCCGGACGCTTAATTTTGAATTTATCGAACCCGTCAGCAGACAGCTTATCGAACTGGATGCCGGAGACGACGTTGAAACACCTAATCTGACTTCTGCCCAGCTCCTTCAATGCCTGTCAAAAAACACGCTTGACCTCGTGCTTACGGGGGAAAAGGGCACTGGCCATGAAGATATGGTTCAGTATCGCTGGGTTTGCTGCGAACCGCTGCTGATAGCAATGCCGGCCATACATCCCGCCAGCCTGAAAGAAAAAGTATCACTCAAAGACGTCAGTGATTTACCACTTTTCTGGTTTTCAAGAAGCGCAAACCCTTCATTTTATGACAAATGTGAAAGTTTTTTTGAACAGCTCAATGTCCCGCTCAAAAGGGTTAAAGAGCCGGATGATTCACTCGTTATGCTCACCCGCATCGCAAGAGGCAAAGGGTTTGCACTGATGCCCCAGTCGAAATGCACGTTTAATCAGGAAGGGCTGTGCTACCGCGAACTGACAGACGATGAATCTCAGAAACTGAATATTGATATCTACTCGGCAATCAGGGTCAATGAGACGCGGGAGGCTGTACTGGATGCTCAGAACGTCTTATGTGGGAAAAATTTTTCCGGCTGAAGAGTTTATATGGGGTCATGATTGGATAGCGAAAATTATTATACTACAAGGGCTTACCCGGCATGAGATGGCAGGCACGCCTCTCTATCTGACGTCGCCAGGCTACAATAATCACTGAATCCCAGGCGCTTGAACAACTGTACTTCTTTATCCTGGCGCTACGTCTCTCTTTCACTTTGTCATGAGATACTGCTATCTATGAGCAACGTCACCATTTATCACAATCTGGCCTGCGGGACGGTATCATTATCGCTGAACGATATTCTGGAGGGTGACTATGACTATTATCTGCAGACGCTTCCTGATGCCGCTTATGCAGTTTCAGCCAGTATTGAATATTAATAATGCCTGGCTGAATAAGAACCCTGGTCAGGTAAGATGGAAAATCACCAATAATCATCGCCAGCGGCAATAACATGACGCTGCCGTAATGGGATATCGATGTTACTGATCTTTGGCGGCCTGCCCGGTACCGGGAAATCAACTATCGCTCGCCTGCTGGCCGCCAGGCTGGGGGCCGTCTGGTTACGGATTGATTCAATTGAACAGGCGCTGATTCGCGCCGAAACCGTCACTCGGCACGATATAGGGCCGGCCGGATATCTGGTGGCGTATGCCATTGCTGCGGATAACCTCAGGCAGGGCAACGTGGTGATTGCCGACTCAGTTAACCCTATAGCCATTACCCGCCAGGCATGGAGAGCGGTCGCGACCGAGAATGCCGCGCCTTATCTGGAGATAGAACTGACCTGCTCCGACCAAATGCAGCATCGGTATCGCGTGGAAAACCGAGTGGCGGATATTCGCGGCCATATCCTGCCGGACTGGCAAAAGGTTATCGCCCGTGAGTACGAACCCTGGCGCACCGCCAGCCTGACTCTGGATACCTCGGTGCTGACCGCCGAAGAGGCGGTAGAGCGGATCGTTGAGCATATTGCGTTACGCGGCCGCCACGCGCCGGTAGGTTCATAGAAGCCGCCGGGCCATCGGCGGCAACAATCTACATAAAGAATTTCACGGCCTGCTGGAGGGTGGTACCGACGCCCCATAACAGCGGCACGCTCACCGCCAGCCAGCTTACGGTTAACAGCAGCGTGGACGGGCGGGGCTCCCACGTGAGCTGGGCATCCTTGTTGATGGTATACAGTCCTTTCGCCTGCTGCTGCTGTTCCGCGGTCATCGCATGCTCTTCCGTCAGCGGACGCACCAGCTGATTACAGATAAAACCCAACACCAGCAGGCCGGTCAGGACCATCAGCGTAATATCGTAGACGCGCTCGGGCGAGACCCCGTGCGTTAGCTGATACTCGCGCAGATAGTTAACCAGAACCGGGCCGCTGATCCCCGCCGCCGACCAGGCGGTTAACAGGCGCCCGTGAATCGCGCCCACCATTTGTGAGCCAAAGACGTCGGCCAGATAGGCGGGAATACTGGCAAAGCCTCCGCCGTACATCGAAATGATAATGCACATTGCGCAGACATACAGCGCGATATAGCCGCCGTGATTCACCAGCGGCAACGTGCCGTACAGCACGGCGCCCAGGCAGAAAATGATCGCAAAGGTCATTTTGCGCCCGCACAGGTCGGATACCGATGCCCAGAAAAAACGTCCCAGGATGTTAAACAGGCTGAGCAGACCGGTAAATCCTGCGGCCATGGTTGCAATGCGTTTCAGCTGCTCGCCATTCAGCTCATGCCAGCTGAGATCGAGCGACAGCAGTTTGCCGGCAAAGATCTCCTGCAGCATCGGCGAAGCCATACCGAGAATGCCGATCCCCGCGGTGACGTTGAGCCACAGCACCATCCACAGCAGCCAGAACTGCGGAGTGCGGCAGGCAACGCGGACGTGCACCTGGATCGTGGGATTATTGCGGATCGTTTTTTGCGCCTTCTCACCCGAAGGATGCCAGCCCATGG
>OJKA01000220.1_pt1 | contig 26399 bp, 27 predicted proteins | sample 1596451 | NCBI WGS metagenome assembly OJKA01 (sample SAMEA4350155, study PRJEB24818) | metagenome | biome: human; feature: gut; material: faeces | place: Denmark | collected 2013-09 | reverse complement strand
AAAACGGCGCCGAGACAGATGCCTTGATTCATTCCTGTCCCTTTCGTGCAGCGGAGGAGGCCGCACTGGGAACAGCAACATCTGCTGATAAGTGGCAGACAGTGACATTTGCTGAAGGACAGAATCATGAATTGGGGACGTTGACTGTAAACAGCGCGGCGGGAACGAGTTCAGGGAACACGAAATTAACGGTTGTACCAACTAAAGAATCGGGGAATACATACCGATATAAAACAGGTGAAAGTGTATCCCTCCCAGTTTATGACGCAGATTGCAGCGGAATGCAGAGCTGGGACGGCTCGGCGGATATCACGGCAGTAACCGGTCAAAAAATACTTGTTGTAGAATGTGCAGGAGACAAGGCCAGGAAAGCAGGCATCGCAACTGTTACGTCTAGATAATAATAAAAAGGAGTGAGCCTATGAGCCAGAAGTGGAGTTATAACAACATTGAGTATGAGGTAGACCTGCAGGACGCTGATTTTGCAGAGAAGTACGAAAAAGCATTTGAACGGATGGGGCAGGATGAAAAGAAGCTGCAGAAATCTGGAAGCAACAGTGAACTGATACGCGGGTACTGCGGCCTCTTCCATAACCTGTTTGATGACATATACGGCGCCGGGACAGCAAAGAAATTATTTGAAGACAAGGTCAATGCTGGCATGTGTGACCTTGCCTACGCTGCTTTTATGACGGCCTGCATGCGTTGCAATGAGGAGGCTGTACAGCAGAGAGGGCAGCTAATGAGCCGATATGCCCCACGGCAAAACCGCCAGCAGCGACGGAACCAACAGAGGAATAAGGGCTGGAATGGGGGACAGCGCGCATGAACATGAACCTGCTTTATGAAACTTTTCCCGAAACGGTTAAGCTGTACGGGGTTGAACGTGAAATCGTGACTGACTTCAAGGACTGGCTGCGGTTCATTGATATGATAAGGTGTGACGGACTCAGCCAGGATGAGAAGATGACCCTCATGATGGAGATGTATCTGGATGACATACCGCATTGGCAATGGGAGGATGCCCATAAGCCGCTTATGAGTTTCTTCCGCATGGATGGGTGCGCGATAGAGACGGGCGATGAACCAGAGAGCGTAGACGAGGAATCAGAGCCGGTGATACCAAAGCCGCTGTATGATTTTGCGTTCGATGCGAAATACATCATATCGGGGTTCTGGCAGGATTATAAGATTGACCTCACGGAAACAGACATGCACTGGTGGAAGTTCCGCATGCTTTTGGACGGCCTGTCGTCCGGTACAGAGTTTAAGCAACGGGTAATGTACCGGAACACAAACACCGCTGATATCAAGGATGTGAAGGAACGCCAGCGGATACAGCGGATACAGAGGGCCATTGCCATCCCGCAGCCAGCACCATCTGATTATGAGATAGGGGATATGTTTGGATGATGAAAGAGATTGAAAAGCCCCCCTTGCTGCGCAAGTGGTATCGATGCCCCCATTGTGGGAAGAATGCGGTGTTATATGACAATACAGCCCATAGTAATGGGATATATGTAAAATGCAAGGAGTGCAGAAAGGAATTTGAGATAAGGATTTAGCATCTGTGAGCCAATGAGCCGTGCTACTACGAAAGGAGTAGTATGGCTCATTTTGACTTACAACTATTTGAGGCCGACGGTCATCTGAATTTTGATACAAAGGTTGATGAAAAGGGATTTTCAAGCGGTATCAGCAAACTTGGCGGGATAGCAAAGGGAGGCCTGGCGGTCCTTGGTGCCTCTGTCGCCGGAATTACTACCGCTTTTGCCGGTATGTCAAAGGCTGCCTTAGGGTCCGTAGCCAGCCTGGAACAGAATGTGGGCGGCGTGGAAACGCTTTTCAAGGAAAATGCCAAGACAGTCATAGAGAATGCAAACAATGCCTATAAGACTGCGGGTTTGTCAGCCAATGAGTACATGCAGAGTGTCACCAGTTTTTCCGCATCGCTATTACAGAGCGTGGCCGGGGACACGGCAGAAGCGGCAAAGATAGCCGATATGGCAATGGTGGACATGTCTGATAACGCCAATAAGATGGGGACAGACATGACGTCCATCCAAAATGCATATCAGGGATTCGCAAAGCAGAATTATACGATGCTGGACAACCTGAAACTGGGTTATGGTGGAACAAAGGAGGAGATGAACCGCCTCCTTGCGGATGCCGCCAAAATATCCGGCGTGAAATATGACATCAGCAATCTGAATGACGTATACTCTGCCATCCATGTAATCCAGGGTGAGCTTGATATAACCGGCACAACGGCCAAGGAAGCATCGACCACTATCGAAGGTTCCATGAACGCCGCAAAGGCAGCCTTGACAACTTCCTGAATGGTTCTGGAACCGCCAAAGAGCTGGCGGATGCGGTTGCCACGGTTGCCCGAAATGTAGGGAAGAACCTGGGAGAAATTATCCCAAGGCTGGCAGAAACAGTGCCAATGGTGGTCGAGGAACTGTGGCAGCAATTTGAAGGTAGTGCGGACCAGTTTATCCAAATGGGCGCAGGCCTTGTGACGGATATCGCGACAGGGCTTGTTGAGCAATTGCCAGCCTTTATTGAACTTGCCGTATCCTTTGTTGATACGTTGATACAGGGCCTAAATGAAAACATGCCCCAATTGCTGGAGGCAGGAGGTTCCCTGCTTACTGCCGTCGTTCAGGGTATCATCATGTTGGTCCCATCCCTATTGTCGCTTGGATGGTCTATCATTGATGGCATTGTCCAGGGACTGATGAACAATGCACCGACGTTGCAGGCACAAGCTGCAAATCTGTTTAACCAGTTCACTTCAGCCATAAGTACCCGCCTTCCAAAGCTTTTGCAGCAGGGAGCTGACGCACTTAATCAGTTTACGCAGGGACTGTTAAGCGGACTTCCATCCCTCATAACGAATGCCGGAAACATCATAAGCAAGTTATACGATACGTTCCTGGGAATTTTGCCTCAGATACTTGAGACAGGAATCAAACTAACCGGGCAGCTGGCCCAGGGAATCCTGTCAAATCTGCCGGCTGTCATCGGGGCCGCCGTTGAGGCATTGATACAGATAATTGCCACAATAGCAAGCCATCTCCCGGAAATCCTGCAAAAGGGAATTGAATTACTGGGCGAACTCGCAGCCGGAATCATCCAGGCCATCCCAGAACTGGTCGGAAAACTGCCGCAGGTATTTACCAGTGTCAAAGCTAAGTTCTTAGAATTTGACTGGATTCAGATTGGCAAGGACATTGTAAACGGAATCGCGAACGGCCTTAAGAATTCTATTGGGACTATCATTGACGCTGCAAAGAGCGTGGGTGAATCAGCCCTGAATGGCCTTAAGAGCCTGTTAGGTATCCATTCTCCATCGCGTGTGTTCCGGGACGAGGTTGGACGCAATATATCCCTTGGTATCGCTGAGGGAATCCGGGCCAATAAGAAATACGCCCAAAAGAGCGCGGAGGAGGTCGCACAGGCCACCCTGGAGGCAGCCAAAAAGAAACTGGAAAACCATAAGGTTTATAACCGTCTCACCCTTGCGGATGAAGCTGGATATTGGGACGAGGTACGCAAACAGACCAAAGAAGGCACGCAGGCCAGGATTGACGCCGATAAGGAATATCTGACAGCCAAGAAGGACCTGAATGACAGGATGCTGGAAGCCGAAGAGGATTATACAGACAAGGTTGCCAATGCGTATAAAGACCTGAATGACAGGATTAAGGACCTCAATAACCAGTACAAGGATGCTGTCAACCAGCGTTCAGACCAGATTAAGTCAGCCTTTGGGTTGTTCGATGCATTTGATTCCAGTACAGACCTGACAGCGGATGACCTGCTTAACAACCTGCAATCACAGGTGGATGGACTGAAGCAGTGGCGTAAGAACCTGCGGGACCTGGAGCGCCGTGGGATTGGGGACGACCTTCTGGAGGAATTGCAGGAGCTTGGACCTAAGGCGGCAGCCGAGATCCAGCTCATGACAGAAATGAGCGACGACCAGCTGGATGAATATGTGGGCCTGTTCAGGGCTAAGAACCGTATCGCGCGCCAGGAAGCCGTGGCAGAGATGGAACCGATGCGGGAGGAGATATCCCGGCAGATTGCACAGATGCAGCGGGAGACATCGGCAGAACTGGCAAAATACCAGCAGGAATACGTATCTTCCATGACTGAGCTTGGCGTGGCCCTCAACCAGCCGCTGGAGACCATGAAACTGACTGCGGCCCAGAATGCGGTGGCTCTTGTTTCCGCAATGGCAGGGTCCATCAAGGACGCATCCGGCTCCAACGAGAACCTGGAACAGTTCAAGGCCATTGCCCGGAATGTACTTGGTTCCGTTGACACACTGCCGTCCAGTATGTCAGATGTAGGAAAACAGGCTATCACCAGTATGATAGAGGGTATCCGGTCCATGTCCGGCCAGCTGCAGGCGGCAGTACAGGCTGTGGTTGCCAACGCAATGCAGGCAGCCGCAGGCACTTTGGCGGGGAATGGAGGAATTAATGCGGCGCTGGCCGGTGTCGAAGCTGTGACCGGTACATCCAGCCTCCCTGCGAGCACCTATGGGAATGAAGGATACGGTCCGGGATATGCTGTGGATTACCGCAGGATGGGGCAGGAGATGGCAAATGCTATGGACGGCGTCTCTGTCAACATGGATGGGAAAAGTGTGGGAAGCGTTGTGTCTGAACCTGTGAATGACAATCTGGGGAACCGTGGAAGGATGGAAGGAAGGGATATGGAATGAAATATCTAGGAATTACCTTTGATGAAGAGAAGCACACCTATGATGATTTTGGCCTCCGGATCAAGTCCATCAATATAGGGTTCCCATCGGTAAAGGAGAGTAAGATTGACATACCGGGAGCAGACGGATACCTTGATATGACGGATTACTTCGGCACCCGGTATGAGGACCGCAAGATTACGGCTGAATGTGACATAGAGGACCGGAGCTATTATGACTGGGCTGGACGTATGAGCCAGCTCAGTAATTACCTGCATGGGAAGAAACGGAAGATTGTCCTTGACTGGGACAATGGGTTTTACTACCTGGGGCGCGGGACCTGTGAATATGAAAAGAAGAACCGGGCATTCAGCCTGGTGACATTGAAATTTGAATGTGACCCATATAAATACGAGCTCACTGCTACAGATGAGGACTGGCTCTGGGACCCCTTTGATTTTGAAGAGGGGGTAATCAAGGAATATGGGAACCAGACCGTGGATGGAACGCTTTCGCTTACTGTCATTGGCTCGCCTATGCCGGTTGTGCCAAGGATTACGGTATCGTCTGATATGCGGGTGGCATTCGATGGAGAAACATTTGAACTGAAAGCGGGAGAGAACTATCTACCCGATATTGAGATAAAGGACGGCGAGCATGTGATGACATTCACGGGACACGGTACAGTGACCGTAAGCTACAGGGGAGGAAGTCTATAATGTATAAAATCAATAATGTGATTGACGGCAGGACATACTGCCTGCATGACCAGCGGGACAGGAACCTGAGAGTGATTGAGCCACGGCTGACCCTTACCCTCAACAAGACAGGAGCGCTTACATTCCGTATCCCTTCCGGTCATATGTATTACAGCACCTTAAAGAAGATGAAATCATCCATCCAGGTGATAGAGGATGGGGTATTGATATATGAGGGACGCGTACTGTCGGATGAGTCGGATTTCCACAATACAAAAGCTGTGGTATGCGAGGGAAGCCTGGCCTATCTCATTGACAGCGCGCAGCGTCCTTTCTCCTTGACGGGGAACATTCACGATTTTCTCGCCCAGATGGTGGATAACCATAACGGGCAGGTGGAGGAGCGGAAACAGTTTGTCCTAGGACAGGTTAATGTGGCCGATGAAAACAACGAGCTTAAGCGGGAGTCCACGAAGATTGACAATACCTGGAACACGCTGAAGGCGCAGCTGATAGACGTCCATGGTGGATATATATGGGTTGAATACAGGGATGGCAGGAAATACCTGAATTACACCTATGACTATGGCGGTAAGAATGAGCAGCAGATACGTTTCGGTGTCAACCTCCTGGACCTGACGAAGTATCAGGATGCCACCAACGTGGTGACCTGCATGATACCTTATGGAGGTGATGTGGAATACCAGGATGAACTTGGGGAGACGCAGACAGGTACGGTTGATATCACATCGGTTAATGACGGGAAGGATTATATCACAGCGGAACAGGCCGTGCTGGATGAGTACGGGAAGATATGGGGGACGTTCCAATGGCCGGACATCACAGACCCGGCAAGGCTCCTGGAAAAGGCCAAAGAATATCTGAAGGAGGTGGCCGGGATTCCAGATACGCTTAAGGTATCGGCTGTTGACCTTAATTATACCGGGGTAGATATCCGGCGTTTCCGTGTCGGGTATTACACGACTGCCATCAGCAAGCCTCATGGCGTCAGCAAGGACCTGCTGCTGGCCAAGCTCGATATGTACCTGGATGACCCGGCAAAGGGCAGCATATCGCTTGGGACCACGGTGAGCGGATTTACCGGAGCCACAGTGAATAAGCAGGTGAGTATATCCAAGACAGTGCAGCAGTCAGAGGAAAAAATCAGCAATGAGGTGGCACGGAAGATTGACAATGCCACGCAGTTGATTACTGGGGGATTCGGTGGATATGTCATCCTTGACAGCACGGACCCAGGCACCGGGAAGAAGACACACCCCTGGCGCATCCTGATAATGAATACCCCGGACAAGGATACGGCCCAGAACATCATCCAGATAAACCAGAATGGCATCGGGTTTTCGACCACCGGCATAAACGGGCCCTACCGTAATGCCTGGACGATTGATGGGAACCTGGTGGCTGATTTCATCACAACCGGCCAGATGCTGGCTGACCGTATCCGTGGTGGCATCCTTGAAGTTGGTGGGAAGGGCCTTGCGAAGGATGGTCAGATTGTTGTCAGGAATGCTGATGGCACACAGATAGGATACTGGGATAAGACAGGCCTGCATGTGATGCTGGGAGTCATCGAGGGTAGCACTATACGCGGCTCTGATATCATCGGCGGAACGATTGACATTGGTAGTGGAACCTTTTATGTGGACGATGATGGGGATGTTGTCATCAATTCTGGACAGATATCCATTGGAAATACATGGATTACGCCAAACTATACCTGGATTGGGGATTTTGGCGTTTCTGGTAACGGTTCAGGAGCTTTTTACAGTAAGAACAATGAAGTAACACTATATACATCACAATTTCCACAAATGGGAGGTCCAGCCATCGAACTAAAATATAATGGTTTAAGAACACGTATTTCATATGGGGGAGTTAATACGGGGCGTATAGATTGTGAGGAAATTTATTTATCAGATCCATGGTGGGACAATTGGAGTCTAACCGACGAGATAAAGCTACTGCACGAGAAAGTATTTGGCAATTGACGAAGGGAGGGTTGAATTAAAAAGAAATTTAATATATAATGCGGTTAAAGGGAGGTACTTCTAAATGAAGATAATTTTGACATTAGTTGCTGCATTATCATTAATATTTTCTTTTGATGTGTTCGCTATGCAAGGTATAAGTAATAAATCTTATGATTCAGAAAATTATGGTTTTGAAATACCAACTCCATCTAAAGACAGTGACTATCAATTTAGATACAGGTGGACATGGTTAAATGATGATTTGTGTATACAATTTCAGGCAAATGAAGTTAAAACAGCTAAAATCACAAGAGATTTTTTGAAAGGTAAATGTGATGCTGGATTAATTACTCGTTGGTATGATGGGAGTGACCCGCAAAAGCGTGATTCCTATACCGGAAAGTGGTCTCAGGCCGAAGATGGCATATGGGCCTTCATATTTGACGATTCCACGATTCCTATTGACCTCACCAGAATTGACGGCGTGTTATATGCTTTTAACGGATACGGTGAATTGGTGGATGGGTATAAATACTGGAATGATTACAAGACCGGTCCTGATGGCCTGGTGACCTGTACAGAACCCGAATTTCTGGCATACCTGGAAACACAGTATATTCCAGACTGTACCAGCCATGAATAAGGAATAGGAAGTAGCCAAGAGCGAGGATGATTCCCCGCTCTTTTTGTATGCCAAAAAAGGAAGGTGATAAGATGGCAATACAGCCGGTTCATATTGACATAAACCAGGAGATACAGGACTGGAAAACAAAACGGTATGGACGAGAAGTAAGGGGAGCAAGTGCGAGTGCTTTTACGAAACTCCAGGATCAGATGAATGGTGCTGTGGATTATCTGGTTGAAAAGGGGGAGGCCGTGGACCAGGCCGCCAGGGATGTGCAGACAGTCCGCCAGGAGGCCCAGGATGCCGTTGACCATGCTAACGGCATCACGGCGGAGTATAAGCAGTATGCAGACACAAAACTGGAAGAAACCACAGAGCAGCGGAGACTGGCAGAAGTGGCACGTGGTAGTGCAGATGACTCAGCCATATTGGCGGAGAGCTGGTCACATGGTAACACAGGCGCAAGGCCGGGGGAGAACACGGATAATGCATCCTATTGGAGCCAACAGTCAAAAACCGATGCTGACCGGGCAAAGGATGAAGCTGACCGGGCCAGTCAATATTCGCAGATTACAGCTCCTGATTTCTATTTGGATATAGAGACCGGCGCCTTATATAAAAAAGGCGGGGCCGGAGTTGATTTTGCTGTGGCTGACGCGATACTGTACTGGAAAATCGTAGCATAAGGAGGATAATTATGGCGGCACCAGAAGGATATACGAAGTTAGGAAATGTTGGCTACGCAGACAAAGGGGTATACAGTGCGGATGCCACATATAACAAATACAATGTAGTATACTATGAAGGTAGTACCTATGTGGCATTAAAGGATAACTTGCATGGCGTCACTCCGGCAAACGGAGAAAATTGGCGGTATATGGCAAAGGGATTTAATGAGGCATCAGCCGATGGTATTACCGTTATAGACACATCAGGAATCATTGACGGGACAAAGAATAAAAAAACTATCTTGCAGACTTTTCTGGACAAGGTAGGGGACTTTATTATTAACAAGGCGGTGACAAATGAGGCCCTTCTGTTAAAGCTGGCTGATTATGTTGCCAAGACGGACATCGTGCAGACGGAAAGTACGGCCACGGATAAGGTACCGTCCAGTGCATATCTTAAGCAAGCGCTTGGTACCATAAATAGCAATTTAGGAATGAAAATCACTTCTGGTAACATGACCGAAATTATCGGTGCCTTGCCGGTCGGAAAATATGCTGGGTACTATAGTTCTGGCTCATTTGGTGCACCCTCACATTACGGTACATTTGAGGCGGTTGTGATGAATTCTTCTACCGCTACCATCACTGCAATAGATACCAGTAATAAAGTATCCTATCTCAATGTAAAAACAAGTGACGTTTGGTGTGGTTGGCAAAGCAATTCATATGGAATATATTTGTCTGATAGGGATTTGAATACAGTAAAACTACCAGGAACATATATACAGACCGCTAATGCATCTGCAACAACCACCCTACATTACCCCGTAGCTGGAGCTGCTGGCTTTTTAGAAGTCATAGGTTTAAATAATAATGACTGGTTATTACAACGCTATACTGGCTGGGGTACTGCTAATCAGACCTATAAACGTGTTTTGTATCAAGGTTCTTGGCGTGATTGGATGGCTGAGTAAATGATTATTTTGGAATTAATAACAGCTGAGCGGAAGGTGATGTTGTAATAGCGGCATTGGTGACGTTTCTGAGCTGTAGTGTAATGTTTGTACCATCAGCTCTAAAATAGTAGATATAACAACCATTATTTCCACTTCCTACTTCTCTGGCATCTAGTAGCTTGTATCCAGATGGGATTTGGCCGGAAATATTTGTTGTTGAGCCAGCAATGCCAGCGTTGGCAGGTACAGTTACTTGATTTAAGCTTACTATTTTTGTGAGAAAATCCGCATTTGTTAAAAGTGATGATTCATGTTCCCACTTGTTTGCAATAGGGTTCCAAATCCGCTGATGATTCTGTTCTATGTCGTATTGAGTGAATGATTGTCTGATATATTGAGTGCCATTTGTATAATCCACTTTTAGGATAAATGCTTTGCTGAGTGGACAATTTTTTAAAGTTGCGGCATTAGCATTACCCGGACAATAATAATTGCCGGGAACTTTATAATCATCTGAATACAGATCCGCGTTGTCTGGTATCAATATACCTCCAGACAAGCTATAACAATTTTCTAAATTGCTATTTTCGATAATAACAGAGCTGTCAGAAAAACAGCAGAAAGAGAGGAATTATGAGATTTTTAGCAGCATTGAACAATATGAAAAAGGGTATCCCAATGAAACTGCCGTCCTGGGGTGGATATTGGTGCTGGGATCCGGAGAAGGAAACAGTCGTTATGTACACAAAGGATAATCAGAGGCTTGATATCCGTGAGACACAAAGGGTGGAATATACATTGCAGAATGTGTTATCGGAGGATTGGATTCCGGCCAATGGTGAAAACACACCCATCCTGGGCGGAGTTGCCACATTTGGTTTTGGTGATGCTATTAAATACATGAAACGTGGATTGAAAGTTAAAAGACAGGGATGGAATGGAAAAAATCAGCACATTGAACTGGCAACCAGTATCAGCTATAAAAATGCAGAGGGCGAGATTGTAAACTGTATGCATGATGCCATCGGAAATAAAGCCATTGCGTTTGTTGGCACGAGCGGCGTACAGATGGGATGGCTGGCAAGCCAGGCTGATATGCTGGCAGAGGACTGGATGTTTGTTGAGTAATATATTTTTGCTATTTTCGATATGAATGAAACTTGTTAACCAGACCCTTGCGGGTCTTATTTTTATGCCCGGTAGCCGGGCGGAAAGGATTTAATTATGAATGAAAAAATCAGATTAAAAAACGGAAAGGAGTATCCACTGGTTATCGGAGGTACTTCCTCCACTCCCACCACTCTGCGGCTTATCTTCCAAACGGCGGAGCCGCTGGAGGACATCGTGGCCGTGTTTACGGATGCGGCAGCCACGGAGCAGATTAAGACTGTCAACGAGGATGGCAGCACATTGCTGATGTACGATGGATATACGGTACTGAATGACCCAAAGAGTATTGATGACTACTACCTTATCACACCGGAGCAGTACGGGGAGGATGGAACCGTCACCGCCGAGGCCGTATATGGCCGTGTGGCGCTCCTGACGCTCTCACAGCCGGGCGTAAAGGCTGCGGTGGAAAAGAATACGGCTGACATTGATTACGTGGCTATAATGGCCGGTATTGATTTATAGGAGGTGTGACTATGGATGTAAAAGGACTGGCGCAGAAGTATTACCCAAGATTATGGGACATTGACCGGCTTAAGGCCCTGGTGGCGGCCGGCAAATTGTCTGAGGCAGATTACAAGGAAATTACCGGCGAGGATTATACTGGGAAATAACGAATGGTGAGGTAAAAGACATGCAGATACCCACGGACATCATGGTGGCGCTCATCGGCCTGCTTGGGAGCGCTGCGGGAGCCTTCGTAGGTGTGGTAACCTCCGCCAAGCTGACCAATTACCGGATTGAGCAGCTGGAAAAGAAGGTGGATAAGCACAACACTGTGATTGAACGCACATACAAGCTGGAGGAGACTCAGGCGGTCATACAGGAACAGATTAAGGTTGCCAACCATAGGATTGGTGACCTGGAAAAAGAAAGAGAGGAATAGAATATGGATTTATCACTTTTTAGCAATTATGCGGTGGCGGTCATTGTAGGCATTTGCTTGATTATAGGTTACATAGCAAAAAAGTGGGTGAAAGACCTGGACAACAAATACATCCCTACCATGGTGGCCATCCTGGGAGCAGCACTTAACATCTGGATTGCGGGAAGTGTAAGCCCGGATATCATTCTGGCCGGAGCCTTTAGCGGTCTTGCAAGTACAGGACTGCATCAGGCGTTTAAACAGATGATAGAGGGTTAAGCGGCAGTTGCAATAACGTAACTTGTGACATCACAACTTTTCATGGCCTGGGAATAGTCCCGGGCCTTTTTAGATTGGAGGAAAACACTATGAAATCAATAGACAAGGTTTTATCCATTGCCCGCCAGGAGATTGGATATCTGGAGAAACGCAGTAACAGCCAGCTTGACAGCAAGACCGCCAATGCTGGCAGCGGCAATTACACCAAGTATGCCAGGGACCTGTACCCATCCCTTCAGGGGCAGCCGTGGTGTGATATGTTTGTGGACTGGTGTATGGTTCAGGCCTTTGGCCAGGTGACGGCCAAACAGCTTCTGGGAGGAGGTTTCTCCGCCTATACTCCCGCATCTGCACTATACTATAAGAATAAGGGCCAGTACCATAAGGACAGCCCTCAGCCAGGCGACCAGATATTTTTTAAAAACTCCCAGCGCATCTGCCATACAGGTATAGTCTATGAAGTCACCATGACCAAGGTAAGGACCATCGAGGGCAACACCAGTGATGGAAGCGGGGTGGTTGCCAATGGCGGAGCGGTATGCTGTAAGGAGTACGGTTTGGATAACAGCCGTATTGACGGATATGGACGTCCTGACTGGTCCTTGGTGGAGCGACCGGAATATGAGGTAGGATGGCACCATGACAGTAATGGCTGGTGGTATGCATACAGCGGGACAGAGTATTACAAGGAGTGCTGGCAGATTATAAACCATCACAAGTATTATTTCAACCCTGATGGATACGCCCTGACCAACTGGCATGTAATTGGTGGTAAGGATTATTATTTTGAGCCACGGGCGGGGCATCCGCTGGAATGCGCCATGTATGTGGCACCGGAGGGCGAACAGTACATAGGAGAGTTTTAACCGGATAAGGACGGGGCGCTGCAACGGCCGTTTTTGGACGAATAAAACAAGCAGGACTGGTCGCTTAAAACCGGTCCTGCTTAATGTAGATAGTCTATGTATAATTATCAGAAAACAAAGAGGGAGTCAATGCTCCCAATATTCTCTAAAATCAATCTTTTTATACAGAGTATATAACCCTTCTTCATTTAATTCATCATACAATTTAATGAACCCCTGTTCTTCATAAAATTTATGAAACATATGCTCTCTACATTCTAACACAATGAGATTACCTCCAACCACTCTGGCAGCTAAACTAATTGCATGATAAGTCTCATTTAATATCTGTTGTCCCGTCAAATCGTCACCTTTGTATCTATCACATCGACCTAGCTGTCCAATTAAAAAAGTTGGAACCGAGCTCAAGCTATCCCTTCCAGGATATTCACCCAATAGCTTTCTTTTCTTCTTTTTCGACAAAGAAGATATATCTAGTGATTTTTGTGCGATTGTGAAATAGGCTATAATATCAAAATTCCCTTTTTTAATCTGTCTGTATCAATAAACAGATAGGTCTTTCCATAATTAGTTTTTTCATATGGAATTGCTTTATGCAGTAAAAAGTTCTCTAAGTCGGACTCGCGTTGACAAGAGAACTTTTTAAATGACTCTTCAATTAATTGTTCTTCATCCTCTTTACTGATTATTTCTCCCAATGGCACGATTTTGTAATCTATCATCTATTTTATCGGTTTAGTGCCTTTAAAATACCACTTTTTAAATCTTTTTCCTGTGTTAAATGGGCCAGATTGGAATGAAAATCCTTACGCAATGTGGGAGTCACTGCCTTTGTCATTTCGTGTACAAATTCACTTGATTTTTCTGGCCTTACTGTAAACTGTTTCCCGAACGTTGATGTTGCCATACACCCTCACCTCCTAAATTTATAGGTGTACATCCTTTGTAAGTACACAAAAAGAACGGTATAAAGGCATATGAATTGCCTTGCCGTTTCTTAAGTACACTTTTATTATACCTTAGTTTATCCAAAAATCAAGAGAACGTGCGTACTTTTATCTGAATTTTTATGTTTTTTCCCTTGGATTTTAAAAACCGCCTATGTAAGTAGCATTCATAGGGCTCCGATGAGGGCGAGGTGGCATTGGATTTGGATGTGGCTGAGATGATTGCTGATGGGTTACATATAGGAATTGATATTATGATGAATCATATTCATTTCATCAGTGATGAGACTGCCGCTACTGTTTTGGAGTTGGCCCTTAAGATAGAGGAGATGGAAGGAGGAAAGTAAGGAAGGCAGGCACCAAATGTTTGGGTACACCTGTTCTGAAAAGGAGGAGAGGCTGACAGTTTCCTGCCGGCCTCGTTTATGAGAAAACATGTGCCGGTTGACAATGGGGTTAAAGAAAAGATAGACACATGATTCCAAACACAGAATATATCAAACAAATGTGAACAGAATATGAACAAGGAAAAATATCATGATGCAGGTGGGGACCGGATGCGACCGGACCCGCCTAAGTACTTACCTCCTGATTCATTATGTAGTTTCATGACATTCGCTTCCACAGTGTTTTACAATACCTTTGATAAGCGCATCCTCCTTCACATAGCAATATCCGCCACAGTCACAAGTACATTTCCATACTTTTCGGCAGGTATGGTTTTTCCAATTCCATTTTGTGGTCAGGTGCCCGAAGCACATTCCTGGAATTACTTTCATATTATTCCCCCTTTTGCTTTTATTATAGCACTGGAAGATAAAAGAATATCTGGTAAGTTATGGAAACGGTATACAGAAGGTGTTTGATTGTTGATTCAACTATGATACAATATAACGTATAAATATAGGAAGTGATAGTTCATATGCACATGCAATTTGGTTGACCCAGTGGGGGTCATGCTCCCTGGGAGAGCAGGGGTACAGCCCCATTGAAATCCTCCGCTATTTTTACGGCGACAGCATCTACGTCAACACAGCAGAACAGATATCCGGTATCCCGGCATCCTGGCCCGGCAATGACCTGACCATTGGCAGCACAGGGGATAAGGTGCGCCAGATACAGGAGCAGCTGGATATGATTGCAACGGTGTATTCCGCCATCCCAAGGGTGACCCCGGATGGTATCTATGGGCAGAGGACAGCGGACGCGGTAAGGGAGTTCCAGTCCATATTCGGGCTTCCCCAGACCGGTGTGGTGGACTTTGCGACCTGGTATAGGATATCCCATATCTATGTAGGGATAACAAGGATTGCGGAACTGGTGTAGGGAATACAACCTACAGGCGGGCTTATGGCTGCCGATTCCCGGCTGCCATAAGCCCGCCGGAAAACCGTGAAAAGCCTGTCCAGAAACTACCAAAGCCCGCCGGACAACCGCCAGCACGGGCCCTGTCTGCCTTCCGCTGTTCCCTGTTGCCCGCCTTAAAAACTATTAGATTACAACAAAAAAATTTAGCCCCTAAAGCTATTGAATAATAAATCGAAATACAGTATAATCTTTACAATTTGGGCTGAGATGACTTGGCCCATGAGCAAACACATAAGAAAGGACAGGTACCCCCATATGAAAGCATACCTCATACTGGAAGATGGAACTGTATTCACCGGGACAAGTATTGGTTCAGAGCGTGAAGTTATCAGTGAAATCGTGTTTAACACATCAATGACCGGTTATCTGGAAGTGCTGACCGATCCGTCTTACGCGGGACAGGCAGTTGTCATGACATATCCCCTTATTGGCAATTACGGAATCTGCCATGAAGACATGGAATCAGCAAAACCCTGGCCGGACGGCTATATTGTAAGAGAATTATCAAGAATCCCCAGCAACTTCCGTAGCGAGGATACCATCCAGAACTTCTTAAAATGCCACGACATTCCCGGTATCTGCGGTATCGATACAAGAGCCCTTACCAAAATCTTAAGAGAAAAAGGCACCATGAACGGTATGATTACCACCAGGGAATATACCGATTTAAGCGGGCCCATAAAGCGTATGAAAGAGCATTGCGTATCCGGCGTGGTCATGAAGACCACCACAAAGGAGAAATATGTGCTTCCTGGAAAAAGCCTTTCGGACAGCGGCCTTTCCGGCAACAGCGGCCTTTCCGGCAAGAATGGCCCTTCTGCCAATTGCTTTCCGGGCGCCGGCAAAAGGGTGGCCCTTATGGATTACGGCGCAAAGAAGAACATTGCCCGCTCACTGAACCGCCTTGGCTGTGAGGTTACCGTATATCCCGCAGACACCCGGGCAGAGGAAGTGCTGGCAGCCTGCCCTGACGGCATCATGCTCAGCAACGGCCCTGGTGACCCCAAGGAGAATACGGCTGTCATAGAAGAAATAAAGAAACTTTATGCATCGGATGTGCCGATTTTTGCCATCTGCCTGGGACACCAGCTTATGGCGCTGGCCAATGGCATGGATACTTATAAGTTAAAATACGGACACAGGGGAGGCAACCATCCTGTTAAGGACCTGGAGACAGGAAGGGTGTACATTTCCTCCCAGAACCATGGTTATGTGGTGGATATGGAGACCGTACCCCCGGATATCGCGGTTCCTGCTTTTGTGAATGTAAATGACGGAACCAACGAGGGGCTTAAATATGTGGGCAAGAATATTTTCACGGTGCAGTACCACCCCGAGGCCTGCCCCGGACCACTGGATTCCGGTTACCTGTTTGACCGTTTCCTGAAAATGATGGAGGTGAATGACTGATGCCAAAGAATCCTGATATTAAGAAAGTCCTTGTACTTGGCTCCGGCCCAATCATCATCGGACAGGCCGCCGAGTTTGATTATGCAGGCACCCAGGCCTGCCGTTCCTTAAAGGAAGAGGGCGTGGAAGTGGTGCTTTTAAACTCCAACCCCGCCACCATCATGACGGATAAGGACATTGCGGACCGGGTTTACATTGAACCCCTGACCGTGGAAGTGGTGGAACAGCTTATATTAAAGGAAAAGCCGGACAGCGTGCTGCCCACCCTGGGCGGACAGGCTGGTCTTAACCTGGCCATGGAGCTGGAGGACGCAGGCTTTTTAAAGGAACACGATGTACGCCTGATCGGCACCACGGCCCTGACCATCAAGAAGGCGGAAGACCGTGAGATGTTTAAGGAAACCATGGAGAAAATCGGCGAGCCGGTGGCTCCTTCCGACATTGTGGAGGATGTGAAGCACGGCCTGGAGATTGCGGCGCAGATCGGTTATCCCGTGGTGCTCCGTCCGGCCTATACCCTGGGCGGATCCGGCGGCGGTATTGCCCATAATCCGGAACAGTGCGCCGAAATCCTGGAAAACGGCCTCAGGCTTTCACGGGTGGGGCAGGTCCTGGTGGAGCGCTGCATCGCGGGCTGGAAGGAAATCGAGTACGAGGTCATGCGCGACGGCGCCGGCAATGTGATTACGGTATGTAATATGGAAAACATTGACCCGGTGGGCGTCCATACCGGCGACAGTATCGTGGTGGCTCCTTCCCAGACCCTGGGCGATAAGGAATACCAGATGTTACGTACCTCGGCCCTGAATATCATCAGCGAACTGGGGATTACCGGCGGCTGCAATGTGCAGTATGCCCTGAACCCGGACAGCTTTGAGTACTGCGTCATCGAGGTAAACCCCCGGGTAAGCCGTTCCTCGGCACTGGCCAGCAAGGCAACCGGATACCCCATTGCCAAGGTTGCTGCCAAGATTGCCCTGGGTTATACCCTGGATGAGATTAAGAACGCGGTCACAAAAAAGACATATGCAAGCTTTGAGCCAATGCTGGATTACTGCGTGGTCAAGATGCCAAGGCTCCCGTTCGATAAATTCATAAGCGCCAAGCGTACCCTGGGAACCCAGATGAAGGCCACCGGCGAGGTCATGAGTATCTGCACCAACTTTGAAGGCGGACTGATGAAGGCAATCCGTTCCCTGGAACAGCATGTGGACTGCCTCCTGTCCTATGACTTTACCGGACTTACTGACAGTGAGCTGAGGGAACAGCTGGAAAAGGTGGACGACATGAGGATCTGGAGGATTGCCGAGGCCCTGCGCAGAGGCATTTCCTATGAAGATATCCATGAAATCACACGGATTGACCTGTGGTTCATTGACAAGCTTGCCATCCTGGTGGAAATGGAACAGGCCCTTAAGGCGGTTGGGGAAGGCAAGGCCGGGCTGACCGCGGAGCTTCTTGCAGAGGCCAAGAGGATTGAATTCCCGGATAACGTGATTGCAAGGCTTACCGGAATTGCCCAGGAAGAAATCAAGAAGCAACGCCATGACAATGATATCCGGGCGGCATTCAAGATGGTTGACACCTGCGCGGCTGAGTTTGCAGCTGAGACGCCTTATTACTATTCCTGTTTCGGAAGCATCAACGAGGCAGAAAAGACAGAAGGGCGTAAAAAGGTGCTGGTCCTTGGATCCGGCCCCATCCGTATCGGGCAGGGGATTGAATTTGACTTCTGTTCCGTGCACAGCACCTGGGCGTTCAGCCGGGAAGGTTATGAGACCATTATCGTAAATAACAATCCGGAGACAGTGAGCACGGATTTTGATATTGCGGACAAGCTGTATTTTGAGCCCCTGACCCCGGAGGATGTGGAAAGCATCGTGGACATTGAGAAGCCGGACGGAGCCGTGGTACAGTTCGGCGGGCAGACAGCCATCAAGCTGACAGAGGCCCTGATAAAAATGGGGGTTCCCATCCTTGGCACTGCTGCGGAGGATGTGGATGCGGCAGAGGACAGGGAACGTTTTGACGAAATCCTGGAGCAGTGCGGGATTCCAAGACCGGCAGGACACACCGTATTCACGGCAGAAGAGGCCAAAAGGGCAGCCCATGAACTGGGCTATCCCGTACTGGTAAGGCCTTCCTATGTGCTGGGCGGACAGGGCATGCAGATTGCCATCAGCGACGAGGACATTGACGAATTCATCGGTATCATCAACATGATTGCCCAAGAACACCCAATCCTTGTGGACAAATACATCATGGGCAAGGAAATCGAGGTGGACGCCATCTGTGACGGCACCGACATCCTGATTCCGGGCATCATGCAGCATATTGAGCGCACCGGGATCCATTCCGGCGACAGCATATCCGTGTATCCGGCCATGGATATCACGCAGCACAACATTGATACCATAGTGGACTATACCGAGAAACTGGCAAGAGCCCTTCATGTAAAGGGAATGATTAACATCCAGTTCATTGTGGACGGGGACGACGTGTATATCATCGAGGTAAACCCACGTTCCTCACGTACCGTGCCCTATATCAGCAAGGTGACAGGCATACCCATTGTTCCGCTGGCAACCCAGATTATCTGCGGACACACCATAAGGGAGCTGGGCTACAGGCCGGGGCTTCAGCCGGCAGCGGATTACATTGCCATCAAGATGCCCGTGTTCTCCTTTGAGAAAATCAGGGGCGCCGACATCAGCCTTGGGCCGGAGATGAAGTCCACAGGCGAGTGTCTGGGCATTGCAAAGACCTTTAACGAGGCGCTGTACAAGGCATTTGAGGGAGCCGGGATCCGTCTGCCCAAATACAAGAAGATGATCATGAGCGTGCGCCACAGCGACCAGGAAGAGGCAGTGGACATTGCCCGCAGGTTCGCGGCAGTGGGTTATCAGATATTTGCCACACGGGGAACCGCAAGGACCCTGAATAAAAACGGCGTAAAGGCATATGAAATCCGCAAGCTGGAACAGGAATCGCCCAATGTACTGGACCTGGTGCTGGGCCATCAGATTGACCTGATCATCGACATTCCGGCCCAGGGCGCCGAGCGCAGCCGCGACGGCTTCATCATCCGCCGCAACGCAATCGAGACAGGCGTGAATGTGCTGACTTCCCTGGATACGGCGGCAGCCCTTGTAACCAGTCTGGAGAACCGGGCCAAGGAACTGACGTTAATTGATATTGCCACGGTAAAGAACGCATAAATGGGCCTGGAGATAAAATCAGGGCCGTGTCTGAGAATCAAACGTGCAGGTCATTCCTGCACTTAGATTCTCAGACACGGCCCTGGCCGGTTTCACGGACAGTCAATTCCGGGTGTAGACGGCGGCACCCGGATATACTCAGATATACCCGGATATACCCGGCTGTATCCCATCCATGTATTTCATTTCCTTAGAACCCCAGGTGCTCCAGCAGTATCTTTATCCCCATGAGGATAAGGATGATGCCGCCGGTCAGTTCCGCCTTGGACTTATACCTGCAGCCAAAGCCATTCCCCGCCTTTACGCCCACCATGGACAGGGTAAAGGTGACCACGCCGATAAAGGACACGGCGGGGACAATGTCCACGTCCAGAAATGCAAAGGTAACGCCTACGGCCAGGGCATCGATGCTGGTTGCCACGGAGAGCAGGACCATTTCCCGCACATCCAGGGAGGCGTTGGCGCATTCCGCGTCTTTTTCAAGGGATTCCTTTATCATGCCGGCTCCTATGAGGGCCAGAAGGATAAACGCAACCCAGTGGTCATACGCCTTGATGGCCATGCTGAACCTGGAGCCAAGGAAGTATCCCAGCAATGGCATGGCTGCCTGGAACCCCCCGAAATACAGGCCCACGATAAATGCGCCTTTCCAGTTCATCCTGGGCATGGCCAGTCCCTTACAGACAGAGACGGCGAATGCATCCATGGACAGCCCCACGGCAATGATAAACAGCTCTGCTAATGACATAGTGAATCCTCCCGTACTTGTTTAATATATGGAACGGCGTATAAAAAAAGACCCACCTACGGCTGGATACGGTATCCACCGGGGGTCTGGTCCCTGCAGACTGCCGGAATTATGGTCTCCATGCCGTAGATAAGTCTCATTATTTGAAATAAAGCCAGATAGGACACCTATCAGTATGTTGACTTTATTACATGCAACCCATGCCAACTACTCCCTTATCACTTGCTATATTTTAAGTGACCAGGAAGAAAATGTCAAGAAAAATTCTCAATCCATTGTAAAAAAACAGCCCCTGTGCTAAACTGAAAAACGTACGCATGCCTGGCGTCCCATGGATTCCTTACGCAGACGCGCCCCGCTCCTTAACCGGCTCAAAGAGGCAGGAAGCCGCGGCCGCAGGGCGCCTTGGTTCAGGCAGAATACAGAATATACGGAGATATTATGTGAGATGAAAAAGTCATATGAGATTGATATGTGCAATGGCCCGCTTCTGAGCAAGATTCTTTTATTTTCCGTTCCTTTAATGATGTCAGGTATTTTACAGCTTCTGTTCAATGCAGCGGACATCATTGTGGTGGGCCGGTTTGCCGGCAGCAGCGCCCTTGCGGCAGTTGGTTCCACTTCCTCCCTTATCAATCTGCTGATTAATGTGTTTGTGGGCCTTTCCGTGGGCGTTAATGTCCTGGTGGCCAAATATTACGGCGGCCAGAGGGAAAAGGACATGAGCGAGACCGTACACACGGCCGTGCTGACAAGCCTGTTAAGCGGGCTTTTCCTGGTAATCCTGGGAGGGATTGCAGCCAGGCCCCTGCTCCATCTGATGGGAACGCCGGATGATGTGCTGGACCAGGCCGTGCTCTATATGAGGATTTACTTCCTGGGCATGCCGGTGCTGATGGTCTATAACTTCGGCGCAGCCATACTGAGGGCAATCGGGGATACCAGACGGCCCCTGTATTTCCTGTTCATGGCCGGCGTGGTCAATGTGGCGCTGAACCTGTTTTTTGTCATTGGACTTGGGATGGGCGTGGACGGGGTCGGATGGGCAACCGTCATCTCCGAGCATGTGTCAGCCCTTCTGGTGCTGAAAAGCCTGATGGAGGCCCCGGGCGCACTGAAGCTGAACCTTAAGGAACTGCGGATCCATCCAAAGAAACTGAAGCGGATTGTGAAGATTGGACTTCCGGCTGGCATGCAGGGCGCCATCTTTTCCATATCCAATGTGCTGATCCAGTCCTCGGTCAATTCCTTTGGATCCATTGCCATGGCCGGCAACACCGCTTCCGCCAACATCGAGGGGTTTGTGTATACGGCCATGAACGCGGTGTACCAGACCAATCTTAGCTTTACCAGCCAGAATCTTGGCGGCAGGAAATACAGCCGGATTAACAGGATCATGTATATCTGCCTGGCAGTGGTGACCGTGGTGGGCATCACGCTGGGGATAACGGCCGTGCTGGCCGGGGACCTGCTGCTTGGCATCTATTCCTCGGATGCGCAGGTGCTCCGCTACGGCATGCTGAGGCTGGAAATCATCTGCGGCACCTATTTCCTATGCGGTATCATGGACTGTATGGTGGGCAGCCTGCGCGGCCTTGGATATTCCGTCATTCCCATGTTCGTTTCCCTGACAGGTGCCTGCGGATTCCGTGTGCTGTGGGTATTTACCGTGTTTGCGGCATACCGTTCCCTGGACGTGCTTTATCTGTCCTATCCGGTGTCCTGGGCCATCACGGCCATTGCCCATATGATTACCTTCCACAAGATACGCAGGAAGATACCAAGGCAGGACGCGGCGCCGCTGGCGTAGAATACGATACATAAGAAAGGTAGAAGTACCATATGCTGTTTAGTTCACTTACGTTTGTGTGGTTTTTCCTTCCTGCACTGGCCCTCATCTATTATCTGGCGCCGGGCAGGAAGCTTAAAAATGCGGTCCTGCTCATTGCCAGCCTCCTGTTTTACAGCTGGGGCGAGCCCCGGTATGTGGCGCTGGTCCTCTTATCCATCCTGTTCAATTACCTCTTTGGCCTTGCCATTGGAAGGGCTGGGGACAGGACAGGCCTTAGGCGGGCAGCCCTGGCCGTGTGCATCGCGGCCAACCTGTGCCTTCTGGGATATTTCAAATACTTTAATTTCTTCCTGGAGCTTGCCTATACCGTATTGGGAAAGGAGGGCTTCACACCCAGGAATATTGCGCTGCCGATCGGCATTTCCTTTTATACCTTCCAGGCTGTTTCTTATATTGCCGACATATACCGGGGCGTGATGCTGGTCCAGAAACATATATGCCGCCTGGCACAGTCCCTATCCCTGTTCCCCCAGAACCCTCCAGCACCCATTGTGAAATAGCACTAATTGGAGCCGCAGATAGAAGGGCGCAGGGAAAGCATTTCCATGCACGCATATGGCATCCGGAGGTTTGTTTACGGCCTTGCCAAGAAAATGGTGTTTGCCAATATGTTCGGGCAGGTGGTGGACCGGATATGGGGACTTCCCCTGGAACAGCTGGGCACGGCCGTTGTCTGGTTTACAATCCTGCTCTACAGCTTACAGATATATTATGATTTTTCCGGTTACTCGGACATGGCAATCGGACTGGGGCGGATGTTTGGGTTTACCTACCAGGAGAACTTCAATTATCCGTACCTGTCCGCCTCCATCAGCGAGTTCTGGCGCAGGTGGCACATATCCCTGTCCACCTGGTTTAAGCAGTATCTGTACATACCCCTGGGCGGCAACCGCAAGGGGCTTACAAGGACCTGCATCAACCTGTTTGTGGTCTTCATGGCAACCGGGCTGTGGCATGGGGCCAGTATGAATTTCATCTGCTGGGGGATTTACTATGGGATCTTCATTGTGGCGGAGCGGCTGTGGATTGGCAGGATTCTGGAAAAGAATCCCTGCAAGGCCCTGAATCATGTGTATACCCTGGTGGTGGTCATGTTTGGCTGGCTGCTGTTTAGGGCCGGGAGCCTGCATCAGGCCAAGGTGCTGGCAACAGCCATGCTGGTGCCCAGGGCCGGGCTGTGGAACCTGAGGATTTTCATGGACAACCGGATTATCTTCCTGCTGGTCCTGGCGGTCTGTTTTTGCGGGCCTGTGCAGAAACGGTTCCCGGGGCTTACAAAGCATCTGTATGACGGGGAACGGACGGGGGCGGTGGATGTGGCTGTCATGGCGGGCCTTCTCCTGTTATGCACTGTCTTGATGGTCAGCAGCACCTATCAGGCATTTATCTACTTCAGATTCTGACACATATAAGGGAGTACATTTATGATAAAGAAAATAATGATTGGAGGCTTCTGGGCCCTTGTGCTTCTCCCCAACCTATTGTTCCCGCTGGTAAAGGGGAGCGGGGACAGCGGCAGCGCGGAGAACCGGACCCTGGCTGAATTCCCGGTTTTTCAGGCAAAGGACTTTGAGGCGTATCCTTCCGAAGTGGACAGCTATATCAATGACCATGCAGCGTTCAGGAACCGTTTCCTGAGCATTAATTCCGTGCTTAACCTGAAGCTGTTCGGTTATGCGGATTCCCAGGACGTCATACGGGGGAAAGATGGCTGGTACTTTTTTGCAGGCGGGATGAGCCTGTTTGACGCCCTTGGCACAGAGCCTTTTTACCAGGATGATGTGGCTATGATCGGCAATGAAATCATACGGGCCGCCAACTATTATGAGAGCAGGGGGATTCCCTTCCTCATGATGATCCCGCCCAACAAGGAAGGCGTTTACAGAGAATATATGCCGGACTGCTATGAGCGGGTATGGGATGGGAACCGCCCCGCCCAGCTGGAGGAATATCTCAGGGAACATTCCGGTATCACGGTGCTGGACCCCAGGGAGTATTTTAACACCAACCGGGATTACACATGGTACTATAAGACAGATACCCACTGGAACTTTGCAGGGGGATATGTGGGCTCCCAGATGATCATAGAAGCATTGGGGGGGACCGGGGTTCCCATCGAGGATGTAACCGTAACTTATGAGGAGGGGGCGCCTGGCGACCTGGTGAACCTGTTCCATCTGCCGGAAAAATACTGCAGTGATGAAACTGCGGTCATCACTGGCTTTGGCGACCATCTGGCCGTCCATGTGGAGGATGTGCTGGGGGATAAGAACATCCTCCACATGTCCACGCCAGGGGCGCCGGATGGCAGGCGCATTGCCGTGATCCGTGACTCCTTTGGCACGGCCCTGATGGACAAGCTGCCCAGGTATTTTGCCAACGTGGATTTTTATCACTGGCAGGCATTTGATCATACCATGCTGGAGGAAAATCCGCCGGATGCAGTGATTTATGAAATTGTGGAAAGGGATTTGACTAGGATTCCCCAGGATGTGGCAAAAATGGTGCCTGGGGGTGCCGGTTAACAGGAACAAATTGTAAAATTTATGCAGAAAAGGTGAAGAAAGACTTTTGCATTCCGGTGAAATATCGTATAATCAGATGGAGTGGTTTGGCATATTTTAAGTAAAGGAGAGGGACAGACATGAAGATTTTGAATTTTGGGTCATTAAATATTGATTACACCTACAGCGTGGATCATTTTGTAAGAGGCGGGGAGACATTATCCTCAGAAACAATGAATGTGTTTTCAGGCGGAAAGGGACTGAACCAGTCCATTGCCCTGAGCAAGAGCGGGGCAGCGGTATGGCATGCAGGGGCAATCGGTACAGGGGACGGGGATTTCCTGGTAGGGCAGCTTAAAAGCGCAGGGGTTAATACAGAGCTGATTGCGGTACTGGAAGGAAAGACAGGACATGCCATCATCCAGAAGGCAAAGGACGGGGGCAACTGTATCCTTTTATACGGCGGCGCCAACCAGATGATAACAAAGGCAATGGTGGATGAGGTCATCAGCCATTTTGAGGCAGGGGACTATCTGGTGCTTCAGAATGAGATAAGCGAAATCGGCTATATCATGGAGAAGGCCCATGAAAAGCAGATGAAGATTGTTCTGAACCCCTCGCCCATGGATGACAAGATTGCAGGATACCCTCTTGAATATGTGGACTATTTCCTGTTAAATGAGATAGAGGCAGGGGATATCTGCGGCGAACAGGGAGAGGGCGTGGAACTTCTTAAAAAACTGTCCTCCAAGTTCCCATCCGCCAAAATCGTACTGACATTAGGCGGGGACGGCTCCCTTTACTGGGATGGGGAGCGGATCTTAAAGCAGGGCATATACAAGGTCAAGGTGGCAGATACAACTGCGGCAGGGGATACCTTTACCGGATTCTTTATCGGAGGACTGGTCCAGGGCATGGACGCCGCGGATGCGCTTGAATGGGCGGCTAAGGCGGCAGCCATTGCGGTTTCACGGCCAGGGGCAGCGCCTTCGATTCCCTGTAAGGAGGAAGTGGACCGGTTTTAGGAATTGGGATTGAGGTTAGGGATCAGGGGCAGAGCTGGGCGGCCGTGGGCTGCACGGTCTCTGCCTTGTTTTTTACTGCCGTAACCTTTCTTTATAAGAATCTGGCAGTTTTGCTGACTGCATATAAATTCCTTACCAGCTCCGGTTTTGGAAAATAGGGGATGCTGTTTGATGTCAAAGAATAAATACAGGGTGCCTTCCGCTGATGGCTGGATGTCCCAAAGCCGCGATATATTTGCATAAATTTCATATAATTATCGGAAAATATAAACAATTAATAAGATTTTAAAACCATCAATTGTATAAAAATAAAAACAATATGAAGAACTAGTTTTAGTCACACATGCGCCGGCAGAGTAACGAAATGCAGGACGCCTAGACTCAGGGAGGTAAATAGGGTCCAGCCATATTAAAGTGCCTCGGCGACCCTGCCTAGCTGTTTCTCCCTGGGTTTTTTTTTTTCAAGCAGAAGACGGCATACGAGATTTCTGC
>OJKA01000214.1_pt1 | contig 27109 bp, 21 predicted proteins | sample 1596451 | NCBI WGS metagenome assembly OJKA01 (sample SAMEA4350155, study PRJEB24818) | metagenome | biome: human; feature: gut; material: faeces | place: Denmark | collected 2013-09 | reverse complement strand
GGACCTAGATCAATCACATGGTCCGCTGATTTGATGACATCCAAGTTGTGTTCGATCACTAAAACGGTATTGCCAGCGTCGACAAATCGTTCCAAAACTTTCAACAAACGGGCAATATCATCCGTATGCAGACCAGTCGTCGGTTCATCTAAGATATAAAAACTCTTGCCATTGGAATTTTTGTGCAGTTCACTGGCAAGCTTCATCCGTTGCGCTTCCCCACCAGACAAAGTAGTCGCTGGTTGTCCCATCGTGACATAACCTAGACCGACATCGACGATCGTTTGCAATTTTCGATGGATTTTAGGAATATGTTGGAAAAATTCCACTGCATCTTCCACGGTCATATCTAAGATTTCCGAAATATTTTTTCCTTTGTAATGAACTTCTAACGTTTCTGAGTTATAACGTTTGCCATGACAAACCTCACAAGGTACGTAGACATCAGGTAAGAAGTGCATCTCGATCTTGATGATTCCGTCCCCTTTACATGCTTCACAGCGTCCACCTTTCACATTAAAACTAAAGCGGCCTTTTTTGTAACCACGGACTTTCGCCTCATTGGTTTTAGCAAATAAATCGCGAATGTCATCAAAGACACTGGTATACGTTGCTGGATTGCTTCGAGGCGTCCGACCGATAGGGCTTTGATCGATATCGATCAATTTCTCAATAGCTTCATAACCAGTAATGGTTTTAAAGCGACCAGGCTTGTTCGAATTCCGATTGATTTTTTGCGCCAAGGCTTTTTTCAAAATTTCGTTGACTAATGTCGATTTACCAGAGCCAGAGACCCCAGTAACGGCGACGAACTTTCCTAATGGAAAATCGACCGAAATGTTTTTCAAGTTATTCTCAGAAGCACCGGTCACACGAATCTTTTCACCATTGCCTTTGCGGCGTTCCGTTGGTGTCGGGATTTGTCGTTTTCCTGATAAGTATTGACCTGTTAAGGAAGACGCATTGGCTGCGACTTCATCAGGAGTGCCTGCAGCGACGATCTCGCCACCTGCGTGTCCTGCACCTGGACCGACATCGATCAAGTAGTCCGCTGCCCGCATCGTGTCTTCGTCATGCTCAACGACGATCAGCGTATTCCCAAGATCACGCATTTTCCGCAATGAATCTAGTAAGCGATCGTTATCCCGTTGGTGAAGACCGATCGATGGCTCGTCAAGAATGTAGAGCACCCCAGACAAATTGGAGCCGATTTGTGTTGCCAAACGAATCCGTTGCGCTTCCCCACCAGAGAGTGTGCCTGATGCACGACTCAAGGTCAAATAGTCCAATCCGACATTTTTCAAGAAGCTTAAACGATCATCGACTTCTTTCACGATCGGACGTGCGATCATTTTCTCTTGTTCCGATAGTTTCAATTCTTCGACAAAGTTCAACGCATTGTTGATTGCCATCTCGCTCATTTCACCAATATGTTTTCCGTTGACTTGCACGCACAGCGCTTGAGGGTTCAAACGATAGCCATGACAAGTTTTACAAGTCAATTCCGTCATATACAAACGCATTTGATCACGGGTGAAATCAGAGTTGGTTTCATGATAACGGCGCTTAATATTTGGTAAGATTCCTTCAAAAGCTACCTCAACATCACGCACGCCACCGAAATCATTCTCATAATGGAAATGGAAAATTTCGCCATTCGAACCATTCAAAATAATGTCTTTGTGTTCTTCTGGCAGCTCTTCAAAGGGTGTGTCCATATCGATATTGAACTCTTGACAGGCTTGTTCCAGCATTTGCGGATAGTACTGTGAACTGATTGGGTTCCAAGGTAATAGTGCGCCTTCACGCAACGTTTTGCTTTGATCGGGAATCACTAGGTCGACATCGACTTCTAGCTTCACACCAAGACCATCACAGTCTGGACAAGCACCAAAAGGCGCATTGAATGAAAAGAGCCGTGGCTCTAATTCACCAACTGTAAAGCCACAATACGGGCAAGAATAGTGTTCACTGAAAAGCATCTCTTCTTGACCAATCACATCGACTACCGCATAGCCATCAGCTAAACGTAATGCCGCTTCAAAGGAATCAAACAGACGAGAACGGATGCCTTCCTTTACAACGATTCGGTCAATGATGATGGCAATATCATGCTTTTTATTTTTTTCTAATTCAGGCGCTTCGGAGACATCATAGACTTCGCCATCCACCCGCATCCGAACATAACCTTCTCTTTGGATACGTTCGAAGACTTTTTTGTGCTGCCCTTTCTTTTGATAAACGATAGGTGCCAACAATTGGATCTTGGTGCGTTCTGGTAATGCCAAAACTTCATCCACCATCTGCTCAACCGACTGACTAGTAATCTCAATATGATCATTGGGACAGATTGGGTGACCGATTCTGGCGTAAAGAAGCCGCAGATAATCATTGATTTCAGTAACCGTCCCCACTGTTGATCGCGGGTTCTTGCTGGTGGTTTTTTGATCGATAGAAATCGCTGGACTAAGTCCATCAATGCTATCTACGTCGGGTTTATCCATTTGCCCTAAAAACTGACGGGCATACGCCGATAGACTTTCGACATATCGGCGCTGTCCTTCGGCATACAACGTATCAAATGCTAAGGAGCTTTTCCCTGAACCCGAAAGACCAGTTACAACAACGAGCTGGTCTCTGGGAATCGTCACATCGATATTTTTTAAATTATGGGCCCGTGCCCCATGGATCACGATTTTATCATTTGCCATATTGTTTCTCCTTCTAATCAGCAGCTTTTAGCTCAAGAATAGTATCTCTCAAGGTAGCAGCCGTTTCAAAATCCAGTGCTTTCGCAGCATCTTTCATTTCTTTTTCTAATTTCAACAACAAGGTTGCTTTTTCTTCACGACTCAGCTCTTCATAAGAAGTCGTGGTGTATTCGCCAGTTTCTTCCGCCACTTTCGTGATTGCGATCAGATCGCGAATCTCTTTGATGATGGTTTTCGGTACGATTCCATGTTCTTCGTTATAGGCTTCTTGAATACTTCGGCGTCGCGCTGTTTCGTCGATCGCTCGCTGCATCGAATCGGTCATTTTATCGGCGTACATGATTACTTTTCCTTCTGAGTTACGAGCTGCTCGTCCGATGGTTTGGACTAATGAACGCTCGCTGCGCAAGAAGCCTTCCTTATCGGCATCAAGGATCGCAACCAGGGAAACTTCTGGGACGTCTAACCCTTCTCGCAATAAGTTGATTCCGACCAGTACATCAAATTCACCGAGACGCAGGTCGCGAATGATCTCTGTTCGTTCCAATGTTTTGATGTCACTGTGCAGGTATTTGACTTTGATCCCTAATTCTTTAAAGTAATCCGTCAAATCTTCAGACATTTTTTTCGTCAAGGTCGTGACAAAGACCCGTTCATTTCGCTCGACTCGCTCATTGATTTCTCCTACTAGGTCGTCAATTTGACCCATGATCGGTCGTACTTCGATCACCGGATCTAACAGACCAGTCGGACGAATGATTTGTTGAATGACGGTATCGGTTTGATCGTATTCATATGGTCCAGGTGTTGCTGAAACATAGACGATTTGATTGACATGCTTCTCAAATTCTTCCAAGCGTAACGGACGGTTATCCAGTGCAGAAGGCAAACGGAAGCCATAATCCACTAACATTTGTTTTCTAGCACGGTCACCATTATACATCCCACGAACTTGCGGCATGGTCACGTGGGATTCATCAATAACGATCAGAAAGTCATCAGGAAAGAAATCTAATAACGTATAAGGCGGTTCGCCTTCTTTTCGTCCATCCATGTGGCGAGAGTAGTTTTCGATTCCTGAGGTATACCCCATTTCTCGCATCATTTCAATATCATAGTTGGTTCGCTGCTCTAAACGCTGTGCTTCCAGCAGCTTATTTTCTGCTCGCAAAACTTTCAGTCGTTCATCGAGTTCACTTTGTATCGAAGCGATCGCATGTTCCATATGGTCTTCATTGGTCACAAAGTGAGTTGCCGGAAAGATCGACACATGTTCGGTGTCACTCATGATCTCGCCCGTCAAGGCATCGACTTCACGAATCCGATCGATTTCATCGCCAAAAAACTCAATGCGTAACGCTCGCTCATCACGAGAAGCTGGGAAAATCTCCACAACATCGCCACGTACGCGAAAACGTCCCCGTTGAAAATCGATGTCGTTTCGTTCAAATTGGATCTCGATCAATTCTTTTAATAGTTGATCGCGAGACTTTTCCATCCCTACTCGTAAAGAAACAACCTGTCTGGCATACTCGATCGGCGAACCTAAACCGAAAATACAAGAGACAGAAGCTACAACGATCACATCGTTTCTCTCTAATAAAGAACTTGTGGCCGAGTGACGCAACTTATCGATTTCATCGTTGACACTGGAGTCTTTTTCGATGTATGTATCACTGGAAGGAACATACGCTTCTGGTTGATAGTAATCATAGTAACTGACAAAGTACTCGACCGCATTATTTGGGAAAAAGTCCTTGAACTCGCCATATAATTGTCCAGCCAGTGTTTTATTATGGGCAATGATCAATGTCGGTTTATTGACTTCCTTAATTAGATTAGAAATCGTATAAGTCTTACCGGTCCCAGTGGCTCCCAACAAAATCTGTGCTTTTTTTCCACCGACCACCCCGTCAACCAATTGATGGATCGCTTCTGGTTGATCCCCAGCTGGTTGATATTTTGATACTAAGTCAAATTCATGGGAAGTTGTTCTTTCGATCATCTTCATTCCCCCTCGATTATTCTAAACGACAACAAAAAAAGAAAAACTCGCTGCCGCTTTTCCATAAATAAGTATATCATAGCGAACATACTTTCGCCATCATTTGCTATGAAAGTTTCATGCGATTAAGCATAACTTAACATGTTTGATTTTCTAACATCTGATGTGAGGTTTAAGCAATTTTGTCATATTTTTAAAGAGAAAGACTTGTGTGTTGAAGAAAAAATCCATATAATCTATAAATACGTTATATCTAAAGGGGGAATTTTCTTGAAAAGAAAACACATGTCCTTCGCTTTAATCGCGCTGATTATCAGCATTTTTACGCTATCAGTAAAGTCAGCAAGTGCGGAGGAAACTACGTATAAGATAGGAACAGATTTAACATTTGCTCCTTTCGAATTCCAAAATGAAAATAATGAATACGTTGGGATCGATATAGATTTATTAAACGCGATCGCTGAAGATCAAGGTTTTGCAGTTGATTTACGTCCTTTAGGTTTTGACGCCTCCATTCAAGGCGTGCAATCAAATCAGTTAGATGGCATGATTGCTGGGATGAGCATCACTGATGAACGTAAAGAAACGTTTGATTTCTCAGATCCTTATTTTGATAGTGGGATTCAAATGGCGGTAGCTGCGGACAATGACAGCATTACTAGCTACGAAGATCTTGAGGGCGAAACGGTCGGTGCAAAGGTTGGTACCGAAAGTGCCCGCTTTTTAGAAGAAAATAAAGACCAATATGGCTACGACATCAAACTTTATGATGACGCTACTGGGTTGTATGGCGCTGTACGCAATGGTACTGTGGCAGCCGCTTTTGATGATTATCCAGTGCTTGGCTATGCCATCAACAACGGCGAACCGATGAAACTTGTCGGCGAACCTGAAAAAGGTGCTTCTTACGGATTCGCTGTCAGAAAAGGCCAAAATCAAGAACTACTTGAAAAATTCAATGCTGGTTTAGCCAACATGAAAGCTTCTGGCAATTACGACGAAATCGTCAATACTTACATCACAACGTCTGATTCAGATGCAGACACCAGTGAAATGGTGAAAGTCGAACCAAAGAAAGATGTTTACCGAATTGCCAGTGACTCCGCCTTCGCTCCTTTTGAATTCCAAAATGAAGACAATGAGTATGTAGGGATCGATGTTGATTTAATGAATCGGGCGGCAGAATTGCAAGGGTTCAACATTGAATTCAATTTCATCGGTTTTTCAGGAGCTTTGCAAGCCTTGGATGGTAACCAAGCAGATGGGATGATCGCTGGGATGACGATCACTGATGAGCGTCGTCAATCCTACGACTTCTCAGACTCTTACTTTGAAAGCGGCATTCAGATCGCTGTAAAAGAAGGCAATGATTCCATCAATTCCTATGAAGATCTAGATGGAAAAACCGTTGGTGCGAAAGTGGGAACAGAAAGTGCAGACTTCTTGATCGCCAACGAAGAAAAATATGGCTATTCGATCAAATATTATGATGCGGCCGATCAATTATATGCGGCTGTTAACGGCGGACAAATCGATGCCATGATGGATGATTATCCAGTGATCGGTTATGCCATCAGCCAAGGTCAAAAACTAGTGACACCGATTGAAAAAGAATCTGGCGGTCAGTACGGTTTTGCGGTGAAAAAAGGCCAAAATCCTGAACTGATCCAAATGTTCAATGAAGCATTGAAAGAAATGAAACGGACTGGCGAGTACGATCAAATCATCAATAAATACATTGAAGATGGCTCTGCCACAGAAAAACGAGTGGATGAATCAACGATCACTGGTTTGATCAGCAACAACTATAACGTCTTATTAAAAGGTTTATGGAATACCCTTTTACTAGCATTGATTTCTTTTGCCTTAGCATTAGTGATCGGCATCATTTTTGGACTATTTAGTGTTGCTCCAATCAAAGCATTGCGGGTTTTTGCAGGGATCTATGTTGATATCATTCGTGGTATTCCTATGATGGTATTGGCTTTCTTCATCTTCTTCGGACTTTCCGATGCCATTGGTATCACGATTCCCGACTTTGCAGCCGGGGTCATTACATTGACTTTAAATGCCAGTGCCTATATCGCTGAGATCGTCCGTGGCGGGATCAATGCGGTGCCAAAAGGTCAGATGGAAGCCTCTCGAAGTTTGGGGATGACCTACACTCGGACAATGCAGAAAATCATTTTACCGCAAGCGATCAAAATCATGATTCCATCTTTCGTTAACCAATTCGTTATCTCGTTGAAAGATACAACGATCATCTCGGTTATCGGAGTCGTAGAATTATTGCAAACTGGGAAAATCATCGTTGCTCGGACTACGCAAAGTACCTATGTTTACTTGATCATCGCGATTATTTACTTAGTCGTGATCACAGCTTTAACGAAACTTGCAAAAGTTTTAGAAAAGAAGGTGAAATAGCATGAAAGAAAAAATCTTAGTTGAAAATCTTGTAAAAAAATACGGCGACAATACCGTATTGAACAATATCAATGTTTCAATCGCTGAAGGAGAAGTCGTTTGTGTGATCGGTCCTTCAGGATCTGGGAAATCGACGTTCTTACGCTGTTTGAACCGCTTAGAAGAACCAACCAGCGGCGATATTATCGTTGACGGCGCACATCTGATGGATAAAAACACCAATATCAATGCTGTTCGTCAACATATCGGCATGGTGTTTCAGCATTTCAATCTCTTCCCTCACTTGTCGGTTTTAGAAAATATCATTTTAGCACCGATGGATCTAAAAAATGCTTCTCGGCAAGAAGCGGAAAAGAACGCAATTCGTTTATTAGAAACGGTCGGTTTGGCAGATAAAAAAGACATGTACCCTGACAATCTGTCTGGAGGACAAAAACAACGGGTGGCGATCGCTAGAGCTTTGGCAATGAATCCCGATGTGATGTTGTTCGATGAACCAACCTCCGCACTCGATCCAGAAATGGTTGGCGATGTACTAAATGTTATGAAGGATTTGGCAAAACAAGGAATGACCATGGTGATCGTTACTCACGAGATGGGGTTTGCCAAAGAAGTAGCAAACCGTGTGATGTTTATTGACGGCGGGAACTTCTTGGAAGACGGTACACCTGAGCAAATCTTTACCAATCCTAAGCATGAGCGTACCAAAGACTTCTTAGACAAAGTATTGAATATTTAAAAAAACCTCTGCAACAGTCCGACGAAGGAACTGTTGCAGAGGTTTTCTTTATTGTTTGTTCCGTTTCGTTTCATCTGCGATCCGCTTTTGATTTTCCCCCAAAAACACTTTTGTATCGATGGGGTTTGCTTTGTTCGCCCCGCCGATGCCAGTATCAACCATTTTCCCCCAGCCCTTCAACGGCTCTTTCCCCGCTGCACGAAGCTTGGCATTTTTTAACCGTAATGCCTGTTTTTTTGTTTCTTTTTTCGCTTGATGTTTTGCTTGCCAGTCCCTTAAGATCTTCATTCCCTCTTCCTCTCTTTTCTATTAAAACAATGCCACATTCAAATGCTCGAAAACATTCCCAACGATCTGTTTGCGTCAAATGCCCTTTGCCACTGAAGCCGTATTTTTTTATCTTGTAGTTGACTATAGTATATCACGTGAATTTCATAATCATCAGGAATTGAGACTAAATTTTATTAAAACTATGAAATGCAATTTGAAATCGAGTAGTCAGATCAGGAGTGGCATGTTACACTTATTAAAGAACACTCCCTCCATAACTGCATAAGCTGTATAAATACATTGATTCTTTTGTTTAAACATCGGTTAGAACCCTTCTTATAAAAAACCAACCTTAAAATAACAATAAAAGAAAAATGCAGAAAATTACTTTGGAGGCATACATCGTATGAAAACCATCTATTTCTTTCCCTTACTGATTTTCCTTTCCTTATCACTCACAGGCTGTACCCTGATTGACGAACTCCTGGATGAAACGCGACAAAGCAGTTCTTCATTAGAAACAGCGGTGACTTCTCAATCATTGTCAATGGATTCGGAAGTTAGCAGCTCTTCCTCTACTGAAAAGCAAACAACGTCTACTACAATTGACATAAGCAGCTCTTCTGACAGCCTTGATCAACAGTCAGTAAGTACCGAAGAATCCACCTCTCACTTCTCCTATTGCGAGCAATTACAGATTGGATTGCCACGACGTTGGAATAGAACCGTCACCAAAGATTTGCTCCACCAATTGCAAGAAGGAATGTCCTGCGATCAAGTATTAGAGATCATGGGTGGACTGCCTTCTTGGCGACTAGCGATTCTAGGCGTGGAATCGAATGCCTGGATCAATCAAGAGGGCGAAGCGATCATCGTTACCCTTTCCAACCGAACCGTTACTGGCGTTACCTGGCATGATCAATTCTCAGAAACAGAAGTTAAGTAAGTAGTCAGAGGAAATTCGTTTTATTGATCCTTCCGAATTATATCACCGTAAATTTTTTTCAAATCATTCTATTAGGAGTTGATTCGTCAGATGAAACCGATAAGGTCCTTCAACCAGGTACATATGAAAATCAAAAAGCATTGCTTCTTTCTTTTAGGTATTGCTTTTTTGATGATTGGTGCAATAACTTTTTTTATCGAAAACCAGCCATCACCTATTTATGAACAATTTCTAACTATCGATTACTTAATTTCCTTACTAGCAGACGATACGACTCCAGAAGCTATTCAAGATCTAGGGCTTGATCTGATCAAACGGAGTGACCGGGTCAATCAACGCCGAACCGCCATCAATCAAAAGCGGCGGCGTCAAAATGTGATCGTTACCGAAGAAACCCGTAAGGTCTTCTCGCCTGAGCAAGGAGTCATGGTCGATGAAGTGAGACAGGTGACCACTCGTTTACCTGATTCTAACATTGAATTGTTGTCAATGATGGGTGATAGTAGTGCATTAGAAACGAGACGAGTACCAAGGGGCTCGCGTGAGAAGTTAGCCAAAATCAGCTTTGATTTTGACTCCGATAACGCGGGAAATGAACATTTATCTAGAATCACATTGGTTGATGTCCCAGAATTTTTCGGTATTGATTTCTCACAATTCGAGAAAGAGGCTGATGTTGAGGTGATCAAAGAGACATTGATCGTACAGTATGGTTTAGATGCTCACATCAGGGACGTTAGCGCCATTCGGAGACTTTTCTTTGTTCATGAAGGATTTGAGCTTTACATTAGTCATACCTACAATCCGAATGGAGTCGGCATCACCGTCCAAGCGGTAGAACCATAAACGAAAAATAGTTAATCCCCCCTCTCGTTGCGGGATTAACAAAAAAAGCGTCCGCGAATACAAACGCAGGCACCTTTTTTCTACTTCTATTTTTATTTAGGCAAAAATGGTCGACCAATTGTCACGTTCATCAAGAAATTCTTGCGCTAATTTTTGCGCACCTTCTAAGGTATGGTTCGCCGCCCAACCGCATTGCACTTCATTGCTGGCAGGTACTTCAGTTGCTTGCAAAACGTCCTTCATGGTTTTTTCTAGAACGGTCAAAATCTCTTCATAATCGTCGTGATTCAAGACAGTCAAATAAAAGCCGGTTTGGCAGCCCATTGGTGACCAGTCCACGATATAATCCGCATGATTACGAATCAATTCTGCCGTCAAATGTTCTAGCGAGTGCAGACTTGCCATATCCATATGCGCTTGGTTCGGCTGCTTCAAACGGACATCATATTTGATGATGGTATCATTCGTTCCTTGCTTTTTATCGGCAACCCGTACATAAGGTGCTTTGACTTTCGTATGATCCAAATTAAAGCTTTCAACATTCATTTTCATTGTACTTCTCTCCTACTCTTTTAGTGCTTCCACAAGCCAAACATACTCATTGATCTGCTTAAAACGACTGGTAAACCCATGCTGACGAAAGTACCGTTCGATATCCGCTGTGACTGGATAGTACTCTCTTTGCAGATCAGCGGCTAGTCGCTGGTAACCAGCTTGCCGTGCTTCATCGATTCGTTCCATTTTGTGGGCTAGAGAAAGAAACATCGTATCCCCGAAAAGCACTTTCCCGCCTTTGGGCAGCATCGCAGCATATTTGCCGATTGCCCGTTGTTTTTCGTCCTCCGTAAGATGATGAAAAACATAGGTAGAAACGATCGTATCAATCACATCCGTGATCTCAGGAAAAACCTCCATATCACCATCTACAAAAGTCACTTTAGAAAGACTGGGTTTTGACTTGGCGATTCGCCGCATCTCTGGCGATGGCTCGATTGCCAGCACGTTTTTTCCTTGATCAAGCAGAGCTTGTGTTAGATTTCCAGTTCCACTACCAAATTCTACCACAGACTGCCCTGCTTTTTCAGCTATTTCAGCGAGTAACTGTTCATATTTGAAAAAAACCGCTCGATATTCTTCATCCTTACCTGCAACTGTTTCATCGTACTCAGCTGCCCATTCAGAAAAAATTGGAATAAACTCTCTCCCCATCACTAGCTACCTGCCTTTTCAAACGCTTGTTCTAAATCTGCCTGCAGATCCTCACCGTCTTCGATGCCGAGAGACAACCGAATCAAGCCATCTTTGATCCCAGATTGCTCACGAATTTCTTTAGGGATCGAGGCATGGGTCATCACGGCTGGCACTTCTACCAAGCTTTCCACGCCACCTAAGCTTTCTGCTAAAGTAAAAATCTTTAATGATTCAACAAATTCTGCTGTTTTCGATTCATCGTTTAGTTCAAAAGATATCATACCGCTATACCCAGACATCTGTGATTTGGCGATCTCATGTCCTTCATGGGCAATCAATCCTGGATAATACACGTTTGCGACAGCTGGATGTGCTTGTAAGTAGTGAGCAATTTTCATCGCGTTGTTTTGATGTGCTTCCATCCGCAAAGCAAGAGTTTTGATGCTTCGTTGAATCAACCAGCTATCATGAGGCCCCAATACACCACCAATGGCGTTTTGTAAAAAAGCAATTCTTTCGGCGATTTTTGGCTCTTTGGCAACCGCTAACCCAGCTACTACATCACTGTGTCCACCGAGATACTTGGTAGCACTGTGAATCACAATATCTGCGCCTAATTGTAGAGGCTTTTGAAAGTAAGGGGTCGCAAAGGTATTATCCACGATCGTCAAAATGTCCTGTTTTTTAGCTAGTTGGGCAACGATTGCGATGTCCGTGATCTTCAATAATGGATTAGTCGGCGTTTCCAGAAAGATCGCTTTGGTTTCTGGAAGGATGGCTGCTTCAACGGCAGCTAGCTCATTTGTTTTGACAAGTGTATAAGACAATCCGCTTTTTTCTAATACTTGATGGAGCAAACGAAACGTCCCGCCATATACATCATCCCCTAAAATGACATGATCTCCAGTCTGAAACAGCGAGAAGACCGCATGGGTGGCTGCTAATCCAGAGGCAAAAGCAAACCCTTGGGCGCCTTCTTCCAGATCCGCAATCAATTCTTCTAAGGCAAATCGAGTTGGATTGCCTGAACGACTGTATTCATATTGCTTTGGCTGACCAAGAGCATTTTGCCGATAGGTTGATGTTTGGTAAATTGGCACACTAACAGCACCAGTCATTTCGTCTTCGCTGATACCGCCGTGGATTACTTTTGTATTAAAATGCATGGTTTACTCCTCCTATGAATGGGGTGATTGCTGATTCACCCGCATAAATCTGTTTTGATAGATAGCGATCGCCTCCATCTGGAAAGACGGTAACGATCGATCTTCCAGTTGGTAATTCGAGGCTTTCTTTTACTGCTGCTGCCATCGCCGCTCCACTTGAACTTCCAACAAGCAAACCATAGTTTCTTGCCAAGTAACGAGTAAAAGCAAAGCCTTCCGCATCACTGATCGTATAAATTTGATCAATAAGCAAATCGTCAAAAAATTGTGGAATGAACTCAACACCGATCCCTTCAATCTTATGTCCATGGGCAGGCCCGCCATTTAATATCGATCCTTCTGGTTCAACGACAGCAAGTCGAGTGCTTGATTTTTGCTTCTTTAAGTATGTTGCGACACCCGCGAAGGTCCCCCCGCTGCCAGCTCCAGCAACAAAGCTGTCAATTTTTCCAGATAACTCCTGAAAGATCTCTGGGCCTAAGGTTGCTTGGTAGGCTGCAGGATTGTTTTGATTGTGAAATTGCATTGGCATATAACTATTTGGTAGCTGTTTTGCTATTTCCTTTGCTTTTTCAATCGCCCCTTGAATGCCTGCTTCAGTGGGCGTATGAACGATGGTCCCGCCCAACGCTTCAATCAGTTGCTGCTTTTCAAGGCTAAATTTTTTAGGAATGACAAAAATCATTTTTAAGCCATACTCGATCCCAGCTAAAGCTAAACCAATTCCAGTATTTCCCGCTGTCGGTTCGATAACGGTTGTCTCATGATCGATCACATGCTCACGAAACGCTTCATCGATCAAATACTTTCCTAAGCGGTCCTTGATACTTCCACCAGGATTTAAATACTCAAGTTTCGCATAGATGGTACTTCCCTTTTTGCCGCCAAATGCTGCGGCATCAAATTCAAAGAATGGGGTGTGCCCAATCAATGCTTTTATATTATTAACGATCATTGCTCGACTCCTCGCTCAACTTTGTTTGGCACAACTCGTATGCTTCATGTACTCATTTTCATTTGCAATCATCAGCCGTCGCCAATGAAAGCGGTAAAAACAGCAAACAAAAAGGGGTACTGACTATTACATCAGTACCCCCAAAAAATGTCGTCTTATCCGGATAGAAGTGAATCACTAAAGAAACTTCAGCGATCTTCTGCGACAAAGGAACTAATAATAGGCATGACAAATCGGTATGCTGCTTTTTGCACCATACAACAACAACAGGTAGTTTGTGTGTTGACGTTTGTCATGTCTTGTTCCCTCCTTTAATTTGCTTGTTATCAAAATAGCACGACTCTTTTTTATTGTCAAACGTTTTTTGAAATCACCGAGCACACATTGATGATCTTTAATAAAATAACATCATAGAGGATAGTAAGCACTCACATAGGCATCCACGGCTTTGATCGCTGCTGCAACATCTTCTGCAGAAACCGGAAATGGCATATTGTGGATCGTTTCCCCTTCGATGGTTGCTTGCTCGCCAATTTTTAATAGGTCTGCATCGCTGGCTTCCGCAAGATGCATGTCGGATAATGTCGTCGGTAATTCTAATGCCTGATACAATTCTATATATTGGTCGAGCTCTTCAGGATCTGCATTTTCCAGCATCAATTGAGTGAGTGTTCCGTAAGCAACCTTCTCACCATGGGTCAGATCATGAACGTCTCCTTCAAGGGCTGTCAAGCCATTATGAATCGCATGAGCTGCTGCCAGACCTGCACTTTCAAAGCCTAATCCACTAAGCAAAGTGTTGGCTTCCACGATTTGTTCAAAAGCTTCGGTAACGACTTGTTTTTTATTCGCTTGATAGGCTTTTAAGGCATTCTCAAAAAGGATCTCTTCGCATTTTTCAGCGATCGCCATGCTGGCAATTGGTTGCACCCCGCCGACCATATTTTTACTATGGCTTCGAGCAACAGCACGTGCCTCGACATAGGTTGCGAGTGCATCCGCAATACCAGCGGCTAGCAATTTGGCAGGCGCTTTGGCAATCACAGCGGTATCCACTAAGACAAGTTCAGGATTTTTGTTATAAAAACGATACTTTTCAAAACGACCTTCATCAGTATAAATAACAGAAAGTGCCGAAGTTGGTGCATCAGTGGAGGCAATCGTTGGCAAAACAGCAATCGGTATTTTCAATTCATCCGCAACAGCTTTCCCAGTATCGATGGCTTTCCCACCACCTAATGCGGCAATCACTTCGATTGATTCACTTTTGGCTTTAGAGACGATACGATCGATTTCATTTGCAGAAGCTTCTCCACCAAAAATTTCTTTTACCGGATCTAACTCGGCTGCTTTCAGGTTCTCAAATAGTTCTTCACCGGCAATTTTCCAAACAGTTTCATCGGTCAAAAGAAGCACTTTCTTTCCTAAATCTTTGATATGGGATAACCCATGCTTCAAGACCCCTTTTCCTTGAACGTATCGTGACGGACTCGCAAATATTCTTTCCATTGTATCTCCTCCTTTAATTGGTCTACTTTTATTGTGACACACTAAGCAAGCGATTTCAAAGGAAAAGAAAAAAGGCTCTATAATTTATGGGACTGATGAATCAGAATTGATTCTTCAGCCCCATTTTCATTTTAGGTATTAAAAAACATATCGTTCTCTAGTATGATTAAATCACCACAAAATAAACAACTGAGAGGACGATATGCTATATGAATGATTCTATCAAAAAAATGCTGAGAATAATAGAGAAAGATTTGATGATTACAGAGGTCTCTTACGAGACCCTTCAGAAGAAAAAGACGTTGGTCGTCGATGCTGTTCTCTCGCCTACTCCTCGTGCTTGTAGAAGTTGTGGTTCTACTGTGGTAGATGGAAACGGGAAAGCAATTATAGTGAAAAATGGGAAGAAGGAAATGATTGTCCGTTTTGAACAATACAATCATATGCCTTTGGTTATGCGCCTAAAAAAGCAGCGCTATACCTGTAAAAACTGCCGAACCCATTGGACGGCTCAAAGTTATTTTGTCCAACCCAGACATTCAATCGCAAATCATGTTAGATATAAAATTGCTTCTTTACTGACTGAAAAAGTATCTTTATCTTTTATTGCGAAAAGCTGTCAGGTATCTTTGACCACCGTTATTCGTACATTGAAAGAGTTTAAAAGCTATTTACCAAAGCAATCTAAGAAGATTCTCCCAAGAGTATTGATGGTTGATGAATTTCGTTCACATGCTTCCATAGAAGATAAAATGAGCTTTATTTGCGCAGATGGCGAAACAGGAAAATTAATAGATGTTTTGCCTACGCGTAAATTACCCCGATTAACAAGCTATTTCTTAGGTTGTACCAATCCGGAAGAAGTAGAATTCTTGGTGACAGACATGAACGCCGCCTACTTTCAGCTCACCAAACGTGTTCTGCCAAATGCGAAAGTCGTGATTGATCGGTTTCATATTGTCAAACACATGAATCAAGCGTTCAATGAGTTGCGTATCCGTGAAATGAATGAACTTCGTAAAGCCGGACAGAAAAGCCAGGCAGAAAAACTGAAAAAGAACTGGCGCTTTTTGCTAAAAAATCGTGCAAACATCAACCATTATGAATACAAAACATGGAAAAGTTTCCGAGCACCAAAATACCCATTTCTTACTGAAGCAATGATGATTGATCGATTGCTTGAGTTTTCTGCGCCCCTAAAGGAGGCGTATCCCTTTTTTCATGAATTAGTTGAAGCCTTTCGAGACAAAGACCCTGACTTATTTTTCTCCTTATTGGCAGAACTTCCCGAAACGTTAGATGACGGCTTTCGAGAAAAGCTTCAAAACCTTCTTACCCATGAAGAAGGCATCACCAACGCAATGATCTATCCTTATTCCAATGGAAAAATAGAAGCGAAGAATACCCACATAAAGACAATGAAACGAGTATCCTACGGATTTAAATCATTCGAGAACATGAGAATTAGAATCTTTTTGATCAATCAATTAATCAAAGTGAGATAACAAAAAATCTGAGCCAGAATGAGGTTCATTCTGACCCAGATTTGATTTTGCACAACTCATCAGTCCTTATTGACAAAGAGCCGTTTTTCAATAGCCCCCGACTCGATAATACTGGATCGATCCTCCCATTTTTCGCCTCTGTCGCTATCGAGCCATCCTTTTGCTTGTTCGTTGTTCTGTTGCCGACGAATAAAAAAGGCACGATCATTTATGGGACTGATGAAATAGAGTCGATTTTGCACAACTCAGCCGTCCTTATTGACAATCAGCTACACAAAAAAGCAGTATCCTCTCAGAGGATACTGCTTTTGCTTGCTATTTAGCGTAATCCGTTGCGCGGGTCTCGCGAATAACGGTTACTTTGATATGACCTGGGTAATCCAAATCGTCTTCGATCTTCTTGCGGATGTCGCGAACCAATCGTACAGCATCCAAATCAGAAATCTCTTCTGGTTTGACCATTACACGGACTTCACGTCCGGCTTGGACTGCAAAACTGGAATCGACCCCTTTGAAGCCGTTGGCGATATTTTCTAGGTTTTGCAAGCGGCGAATATAATTTTCCAATGATTCGCTGCGGGCACCTGGACGGGCTGCTGACAAGGCATCTGCGGCTGCAACTAAAACAGAGATAACCGATGTTGCTTCAACATCTCCATGGTGAGAAGCAATCGCATTGATCACCACACCATTTTCTTTGTATTTGGCAGCTAACTCAGCCCCGATCTCAACGTGAGAGCCTTCAATTTCATGGTCAAGGGCTTTCCCGATATCATGCAAGAGTCCGGCACGTTTGGCTAACTGGATATCTTCGCCTAATTCTGCGGCAAGAACACCGGTTAGTTTTGCGACTTCGATCGAGTGGTTCAAGACGTTTTGTCCGTAGCTGGTACGGAAACGCAAACGACCTAAAATCTTGATCAAGTCTGGATGAAGGGTGTGGGCGCCGACTTCAAAGGCTGCTTGTTCCCCATATTCACGAATATGCTCATCCATTTCTTTCCGAGATTTTTCGACCATTTCTTCAATTCGAGCTGGATGGATCCGGCCGTCTTGAATCAGTTTTTCAAGGGTCATACGAGCAATTTCACGGCGAATCGGATCAAATCCTGATAAGACGACTGCTTCTGGCGTGTCATCAATGATCAAATCGATCCCTGTCAATGTTTCAAGGGTGCGAATGTTCCGACCTTCTCTTCCGATGATTCGACCTTTCATCTCATCGTTTGGTAATGATACGACCGATACCGTGGTTTCAGACACTTGGTCTGCGGCACAACGTTGGATTGCTAAGGACAAGAGATTTTTTGCTTTTCGATCTGCTTCTTCCTTCGCACGCTGTTCAGATTCTTTGACCATGATCGTTAATTCATGGTTCAATTCCTCTTCCGTTGATTTCATGATCAACTCTTTTGCTTCATCTCTAGACAGCGCAGCGATGCGCTCTAATTCTTTCTGTTGTCCATCGATTAAGTTTTCTACTTCTTTTTCTCGCTCGTCAATTAATTGTTGTTTCTCACTAAGTCTGCCTTCTTTATCTTCAAGTGAGCGTTCTCGTTTTTCCAAAGAATCGTCCTTACGATCAAGAACTTGTTCTCTTTGGAGTAAACGATTTTCTTGTGATTTTAAATCAAGTTTGCTTTCTTTCAACTCACTTTCAATCTCTGACCGATACTTCTGATTTTCTTCCTTAGCTTCTAACAATGCTTCTTTTTTAAGAGTTTCTGCTTCTTTCTTAGCGCTTTCGATAATTCCAGCTGCAGAATTTTGGGCGCCGTTGATTTCTTTCTCATGACGAGATTTCGTCACATAAACTCCTAATCCAAGACCGACAATTAAACCGATGATAGCGAGGAGAATGTAAAGTAGTTCCAATGAATCCACCTCCGTACTATCTTTTTAAATATTTTGTAATTTTGATTAACAAAGGATAACAAAATTATCAATTCGCTACTTCTTATGTGGAAATCCACATACGTTTATTCTACTGTTTGAACCCAAGAGTGTCAACTTTAAATAATAAAGTAAACTTTCGCAACCCTTCCTTTTTACGGATGTTTTTTCAACAATGGACGAATCTAGCAAAAAGCCACAAAAAAGCCAAACAACGAGGTTGTTTGGCTTTTTCAAGACTTAGTCGTCTAATGGTAATTCTTCTTGCGCTTCCTCAAGGGTTACGGTCTCTCCTGTTCCAATCCCGTAAGCATCGCGGACGCGAGCAGAAACTTCTAACATCATTTCTTGGTGTTCACGCATGTAGTTTTTGGCGTTTTCACGACCTTGACCGATACGATCCCCTTTATAGGCATACCACGCACCGCTTTTATCGACGATGTCTTGTTCCACAGCCATATCCAGCAATTCGCCTTCTTGGGAAATCCCTTGACCATACATCATGTCGACTTCTGCTACTTTAAATGGTGGCGCTACTTTGTTTTTGACTACTTTGATCTTCGTGCGGTTCCCGATGATATCTGTACCGGATTTCAATTGCTCAGCACGACGTACTTCCAAACGGATGGTTGAATAGAATTTCAACGCACGGCCACCAGGCGTCGTTTCTGGATTCCCGAACATGATCCCAACTTTTTCCCGAATTTGGTTGATAAAGATCGCGATCGTTTTCGTTTTGTTGATGGAACCAGAAAGTTTCCGTAATGCTTGTGACATCAAACGTGCTTGCAAACCAACGTGGGTATCACCCATTTCACCGTCGATCTCCGCCCGTGGGACTAAAGCTGCTACCGAGTCAATGACCACGATATCAACCGCACCACTTGAAACTAAGGCGTCAGCGATCTCTAATCCTTGTTCCCCTGTATCTGGTTGTGATAACAAAAGATCATCGATATTTACACCTAATTTTTGCGCATATTGAGGATCTAACGCATGTTCGGCATCGATAAATGCTGCTGTTCCGCCATTTTTTTGGACTTCCGCAATGGCATGTAAAGCAACTGTCGTTTTACCAGAACTTTCTGGGCCGTAAACTTCTACGATCCGTCCTCGTGGGTAACCACCTACACCTAATGCAACATCCAAGGCCAATGAACCACTTGGGATCGTTGAAATTTGTTGATCAACTTTTTCGCCAAGCTTCATGATGGCACCTTTACCATAGTTCTTTTCAATCTTCTTTAGTGCAGCATCTAAGGCTGCTTTACGATCATCTGCCAAACGGATAATCCTCCTTATATTCATCACTTTCGTGTGTCGTTCATAAGATAATAATAGTCCTTCTGACGGGAAATTGCAAGAAAAAACGAACAAACATTCGCATTAATTTAATAATTCCTTACGTATTTGATTTAAGCCCGCCATGACAGCACTATGCCGAATATAGGCGCGGTCGCGGTTGAAGTGATACAGCTGGCTCGAGACGCCTTTGTCAGAAGCTAAGGCGATCCAAACGGTACCTTTAGGCTGACCTTCTAACTCGTCTGGACCAGCAACACCCGTAAACGCCACCGCATAATCGGTCTCGGCTTGTTTGCGGGCATAGACGGCCATTGCTTCCGCACACTCCTGACTAACAGTCCCATAGCTTTCCAAAAGCCCTGGATCGATGCCTAAGAGCTTGCTTTTTGTTGCAGCAGAATATGTCACGAACCCACCGGGAAACACCTCAGAGACGCCAGGAATCCCTCCTAGGGTCGCTTGGAACAAACCAGCGGTCAAACTTTCCGCTGCGGTGACGGTTTTCTTTTTCTCGATCAGTCGCTCGACGACTGTTTCTGCCAGCGAATTTTGTTCCCCATACCCATAGAAATACGCACCGACCCGTGCTTGGACGGTTTCTTCTAACGCATCCAATTGTTTGATCCCTTGCGCCTCGTCTGCGGTTTTGACCGTCAGACGCAGCGTGACCTCATTGGGTTTGGCATAAGGAGCGATGGTGGGATTGACTTGATTCTCGATCAAATCGGCCAATTCTGTGACCAACGCCGATTCCCCGATCCCGTAATAGCGCAAAACGCGAGAAAGCAAGACTTCTTCTTGGGGAAACTGCTCTAATAGAAGTGGTTTTGCGTGGGTAAGAAACATCGCCTGCAGTTCACTTGGTGGTCCCGGCAGCAGCAAATAACTGGTAGCGGTTGTCTGATAAAAGATCCCGATCGCTAGTCCATTGGGATTTGGCAAAGACACACCGTCTTTAAAAACGAGGGTCTGCCGCAAATTGTTTTCCGTCATTCTCCGTTGACTGTTTTCAAAGAAGGCTTTCAATTGGTGATAACCTGGTTCATCTCTGACTAACTCTTGTCCCACATGACGGGCAGTGACTTGTTTCGTCAAGTCATCGTCGGTGGGCCCTAAACCGCCACATAATACGATCAAGTCGCTGCGTTTGTCGGCGATCGTCAGCAATTCCTCTAAGCGATTGGGGTTGTCCCCGACAACACTATGATAAAAAACATCGATCCCAAGACTTGCCAGTTCTTCTGACAAGAAGGTCGCGTTCGTATTCACCACCTGTCCTAAAAGTAATTCGGTCCCGACTGCAATAATTTCTGCTTTCATTCGTTTACTCCTTCATTTATCAGATACGTAAAAGTCTTTCATATTGACAAAAAAAGTCCAGAAAACTTCTGAACTTTCGTGACTTGTATCCTTGTTTTTATCGCTTCTTTATCTAGATCTAGAAATTTTACATAGAATCTTTAAAAACATTCGTATTTTTTATGAAATAATCGACCCCGGAATAGATCGTGAAGATCAAACATAGATACAACATGATTTGATCGATAGGCAAACCGATCATTGAAAAGGGAATGTTGTTCAAGAACAAGAAAATGATCGCAACCATTTGTGTCGCGGTTTTGATTTTCCCTGGCCACGCAGCAGCCATGACTTCCCCGCTTTGTTCCACTAACAACAAGCGTAAACCCGTCACTGCCAACTCGCGGCAAACGATGATCGAAACTACCCAGCCTGGGGCTTTGTCTAATTCAACCAGCATGATAAAAGCCGTCATGACGAGCATTTTATCTGCTAACGGGTCAGCAAACTTCCCGAAGTTGGTAACAAGGCCTCTGGAACGAGCGATCTTGCCATCTAGCCAGTCTGTAATGCTGGCTGCCGCAAAAAGGATCGCTGCAATAAGGTGCGTGTTTTCTAATTGTGTCGTACCAACGGTCAGCGTGCCAAGATCGATTGGCAAAACCAAGACCAAAATAAAGATGGGGATCATAATGATCCGTAATACAGTTAATTGATTGGGTAAATTCACGAAATAGACTCCTCTCTGCCGACTATTGTACGAAATAACGGCAAATCATGCCACTACTTCTGCTTTTCAATGGTCGGATGCAACAGATAACTTTTTAGCTAATGATACCTCAATAAGGCGCATTTGTCAGATTTATGCCGCATCGTCTTGGTATTCAATCACGAGGCGGACTGTCTTTTGTAACAATTCAAATTGCGGGTCAGAAAAGTCCACTTCCTGACCATTGGCAGTGATGGAGATATTTTGACTTGCGCCCAGGGTCAAGGTCGCATTCGTGGCGCCTTCTGGCAGCGTCATCGATTGCGTTTCTCCCGCTTGAACAGTGTATTGGTACACATAAGCGTTGTCGACTTGTACACCGACCCAACAAGAAGCATCTAGCCCAGTAAATGCTAATTCAATAGGATTTTCCGCATCTTTCATCGTGATCGTGATCGACGATTGCGTCGAATCACTGGCAGTCATCGTCATTTTCGCTTCGCTGGATTCCGTCGTACTTGAAGACTCCGTCACTTCACTCGAAGTACTGGTTTCTTCCGTACTTGACGTGGTGGAAGCGGTAGACGCTGAATTTTCTACCACAAGAGAAGAGCTTCCTTGGATCATCGGCGTTGTATTCCGGTCTTGCCAAGCCATGTAGCCCACGATACTCACGATCGTAATGGCCACCAAGCCTAATAGAATCATCGGCAAATAGCGGACGACAAATGAGCCGCTTTTTTCTTCTACGTGCTGTGCTTTTCGTGAGCCGCTGACGGTTTCAGGCTGCGGTCTTTTTGGTAAGGGGGCGTCTAACGTATCTTTGCCATCAAAAACGGCTACCAATTTGTCGCCGTCTTCTCCAACCGCTGCTGCATATTGGCGAATAAACGCACGGACATAAAAAGTGCCTGGCAATTGATCAAAACGCTCTGCTTCAATTGCTTCTAAATAGCGTTTTTGGATCTTTGTCATTTGTTGTAATTCAATCAATGAAATGTTTTTATCTAAACGGGCTTGCCGTAATTTTGCTCCAATCGTTGTTTCGTTGGCCACTCGATCATCTACTCCAGTCTTTTATTCATCTTTAAAAAAAGCCCTAAAATCGCTTCGCTGCTTGTCGTAAGGTCAGCAAAGCTGCTCTATCATTTTAAAACAGGGGTTCCCTGTATACGTCAATAAAAAAAACTCCGTCACGCAGATTGCCATCTGGGCGCGCCGTCTACTAAATATAACATTTTTTCCGTGATTTTTTGTAAAAAAACAAAAAAAGATTTTGCTTCAATAATTAAAGAATACCATAAAATAAAAAGTCTGAGGATAGCCTAACCACAACTCGCAAACAAATTTTAATACTTTTCGCCAAATTGGCATCAAATTGCAAGAAAAAACCACCTTTTGACGCAAAAAGAAAACACTGAATGACTCAGGAGTTGGCCAGCCCTTGTTCTGTTGGGCGTTCCTCCTTGAATCAGTCAGTGTCGCTTAGATGACAGCTGTTTGACAAAACCAGCCTTCGCTTAGGCTTTTTCTGTTGGATACATGTAAAAACGACTAAACGCTTTGGGGTCGATAAAGGAACGAGCCGCTTGCTGGACATCTTCCAAAGTGATCGATTGGATCACCTCTGGCAGATCAAAGAGCGTCGTTTCACCAAATAAACTTTGGGTAAACTGGTTTGCGATAAACTCCAGTGAGTTCAGTGATTGGAAATATTTCCCTAGCATTTTCTTCTTCAATAACGTCAAGTTTTCTTCATTGATCTCTGGATCTTGCGGGAAATTCATTACGATCGCTTCGATCTCTGCCAACATTTTTTCTGGCTCTTCAGAATCCCCCGAGAAGTCGGCAAAGTAAAAGCCGCGATCCAAGTTCACTTCAAACCCAAATGTGTCGTCGATGATGCCTTGATCATACAAACGCAAATAATTGGCGGAAGTATTGCCTAACACCAATTGGCAGAAAAGATTCAACGCATTTTTGAAGCGCAAGAGCTCTCTTCCTGATTTCGGCAGTTTGTTCAAGTCTCCTTTGATCCCTAATACACCTTTGGCACGTGTCACTGGCATGGTAAGACTTGATTCTGCTTGAATATCGGCAAAGGTTTCTTCAGGAAACTGGCGAATGATCGCCTGCGTTTCTGGAAAGGTCTTGGCCGCTTGATTGGTCCGAATCCACGCCATCGTTTCTTCAGGATCGATATTGCCTACCACAAAAAGCGTCATGTTGCTTGGGTGATAGAAGGTATTGTAGCAAAGATACAAGTCTTCTGCGGTGATCTGCGCAATGCTTTCCACCGTACCAGCGATATCGATATGCAAGGGGTGCTTCGGATACAGATTTTTGATGATGCCGAAAAACTGCTGCCAGTTTGGATCGTCATCATACATTTGGATTTCTTGACCAATGATCCCTTTTTCTTTTTCGACGGTTTCTTCTGTGAAATACGGGGCTTGAACGAAATCGATCAACGTTTCAAGGTTCAGCTTGATTTGATCGGTTGCCGAAAAAAGGTAGCTGGTTTTCGTGAAACTGGTAAAGGCATTGGCAGAAGCCCCCTGCTGACCAAAGGTATGAAAGACATCGCCGTCTTCTTTTTCAAACAGTTTGTGCTCTAGAAAATGGGCAATGCCATCAGGGACTCGATGCAATGCTTCGGGTGAAAACCCGAAATGATTGTCGACAGAGCCATAGTTCGTACTGAAAAGTCCGTAAGTTTTATGGAAATCGGCTTTTGGCAGCAAATAAACTTTCAAGCCGTTTGGCAATACTTCTTCATAAAGGGTCTCATTGATTTGCTGATAGACTTTTTTATTCATGGGTCGTCTCCTTATCCAGGAAGAATACAGCTTGCAAGGACACGTTTTGAGCCAATGCTTGGACATCTGCCACGGTCACTTGTGCCAATTTCTGCATAAATTCATCTTCCGTCATTTTCGTATTCGGTACCCACTGATTCAGATAGGCTGTTTCGATCAGTGCTTGTGGGTTATCCAATGAAAGCAAGTACTGGTTTTTCAACATCGCTTTTGTTTGCGCCAGTTCTTCCGCGGTGACTTCGCCACGCTGCAAGCTTTGCAGCTGCTGTTCGATCAATTTGAAGACCTTATCGCGGTTTTTGCCATCGATCCCCGTTTGGACCGACAAATACCCACGAAACGTATCGATACTGCTAGAAGCATAATACGCCAAACTTTCTTTCTCTCGGACATTCATAAACAGTTTTGAATGAGGGAATCCGCCAAACAACCCGTTGAAGACCATAAAGGCGATCCGCTCGGTTTGGTCATAATACACGCCAGTATGATAGCCTAAGTTCAATTTGGCTTGGATGATTGGTTCTCGCAAGATTTTCTCGCGAATGATGTTTTCCGCCGCTTGCTGATAAAAGACCGGCATTGCTTGGTCTGGCCGATCGGTAAAGGCCATGTTTTGGAAGAGCGCCGCAACTTCTGCTTCAACCACATCGCCGATCACGAAAATATCGATTTGATCATTGTCCATCATTGAGCGATAGGTTTGGTAAAGCTCTTTTGCGGTCACAGCTTCTAAGTCTTGGGGACGGCCAAAGCTCGGATACTTCTGATTCTGATCGTTTTCGAAATACAACTCTTGCAGCCCTAAAGAAGCCAATGCTTGCTTATCTTCTGCCACGCTGTTCATATAGGCGATCAAGTTGTGCTTTTCGATGGTGAAGTTCTTTTCTTCAAACTGTTCCTCGTGGGCATTCGGATGGAACAAAACTTCTGCTAAAAAAGCGGCTGCTTGCGGCAATACTGCTTCATCTGACACGTACTTCCCGTTGACAAAGGACATCGCTGCATTGATTTGATGCAGATTGCCCCGTTTGTTAACATTCATACCAAAGCTGGCACCGTAAAGCTCTGCCAGCTGACTGCTAAATGCGGTCTGTGTCGGATAAGCCAAACTAGTCGTTTCTAATAAACTGGTCAATAAGGTCCGTTTGGCGGTCATTTCAGCCTGCAATGGTGCAGTAAACCGAACGAAAAAACGGATCGTTTTATACTTTTTGGTCGGTAGCACCGTTAACCGAACACCTTTTTTTAATTCAATAGACATGTGACACCCCTTCTAGAAGCAAAATTATCTCTTCAATTATAGCATAGCTGACAAACTTTCTCCTCGGCTCACTGATCAAACCTGTTGCAGCGAGCGTTTTTTTTTATAAATCCCGCGTTTTTCGCTATACTGTCAGTAAGATTTAGAAGGGAGGATACAGGATGATTAAAGAATTTAAAGAATTTATTTTACGAGGAAACGTCATTGACTTGGCGATCGGGGTCGTGATCGGGAGTGCCTTCACCGCAATCGTCACTAGTTTAGTTGAAGGATTGCTGACACCATTGGTTTCATGGATCTTATCACTCTTTGGTACCGCAGATGCCTTTTCTGGCTTGGTCTTTGAACCAGCCAAAAATGTGGTCTTTGATTTCGGCCGCGTAATTACTGCCATTATTACGTTCTTGATTACCGCATTTGTCTTGTTCTTGATTGTCAAAGCAGTCAACAAACTACGCAATCTGAAACAACAACCTGAGGAAGAAGAAGTACCAGAAGTCACTGCAGAGGATTATTTAGAAGAGATTCGTGACCTTCTAAAAGCGCAAACGCCTCCTGCCAACACTGTGGATCCACGTCCAACATCATTGGATGATACGATCCGATAAAAAAACGGCTCTTAGTCAATAAGGTCGAAAGAAGCGATTCGGATTCATCCGATCCATCAATCATAGCGCTAAAAGAAGCAAGCACGCGAACCTCGCTAGAGAGTCGCTGTGCTTGCTTCTTTTTTCATCCCGACATGCAGGATCCCGTCTTCATAAAAAGGCGGTGTAATGGTTTTAAAGCCATACTGGCCGTAGAATTTTTCTAAGTGGGCTTGTGCTTCGATCTCAATAGGCAAAGCTGGATAACACTGCTCAATGCGATGCAAAACTTCTTTGATCAGACGATGGCCTTCTTTTTGCCCCCGGTATGCTGGTGCCACAATGACCCGACCAAAATGCACCGTTTGTTCCTGCTGGAAAATACGGGCGTACGAAACGATCTGCCCTTCCTCATCAAGGGCCCATAAATGTTTGGCTTGTGCATCGATCGCATCGATCTCTTGATACGCACACGCTTGTTCCACCACAAAAACCGCTGTACGCAAACGGGCAAGCTGATAAAACTCCACCCCAGTCATTTCCCCTAACTCTTTTAGAAAAAACGCCATCCCATCACTCCTTATCTTATTGAACCAAAAAAGAGTCAACAAAGTGTCAACTCTTCTTGTTTCAAACAGCTTCTGATAAAAATTCAATCTCAACAGTTCTAGTTAAAATATCTGAATAACTATAAGAAACCCGCTCGAATGAATTCTCATTTGGATCCAAATCTACAACAAAAACTGAAGGATAAGTTTCTGTCAAAACGCCGCGACGTTCAGTTTGACGCTTACGTCCAGTCTGAGCAACTAGCATAATCTCACTACCGATACGGCCTTCTAAATCTTTCTTGATCGTAGCTAAAGTTGTTGGCATCGCATTCACCTCGAGCATCATCATACCACGAAAAGCAGAAAATTTCAAGTTTACCATAAAATAATTCTACTTTCAATAAGATTTTTGTTAAAC
>OJKA01000212.1_pt1 | contig 27331 bp, 34 predicted proteins | sample 1596451 | NCBI WGS metagenome assembly OJKA01 (sample SAMEA4350155, study PRJEB24818) | metagenome | biome: human; feature: gut; material: faeces | place: Denmark | collected 2013-09 | reverse complement strand
TCCGGCGTCACGCTTTTACCGTCCTGCGGCAGGGGGATTTCCGCTACAGCTTCACTGACGGCATCGTCCACTGCCTGTTTCAGCACCGCAGGATCGTAGTCTTTGCCGTCCCGCGGGGCCGGGATTTCGCCCACTGCCGCGGTAACTAGCTCCTGCAGCAGCGGCCGCACGTCTTCCGGCGTCACGCTTTTACCGTCCTGCGGCAGGGGGATTTCCGCTACAGCTTCACTGACGGCATCGTCCACTGCCTGTTTCAGCACCGCAGGATCGTAGTCTTTGCCGTCCCGCGGGGCCGGGATTTCGCCCACTGCCGCGGTAACTAGCTCCTGCAGCAGCGGCCGCACGTCTTCCGGCGTCACGCTTTTACCGTCCTGCGGTACAGGCATGGCGCCCACTGCCTCGCTGACCATAGCGCCGATATCCGGCAACTGGGGAATATCGGGAGCCGGTAATGATGCCACTGCGTCCGCCAGCAGTGCTGTAAAGTCAGGCGCCGGAGAGTCCTTCAGGGTCGCAACTTCAAGAGAGAGCCGGGTCAGTTGTTCGTTCGTTGCCCGCTGATAGTCACTGAGGCTTCTTTCGAAAGACTGACGAAGTTCGCCAAGCGCCAGGGAAAATTCTTCCCCAAGAGCCCTGATAAGGGAAAGTTCACGTTCATTCATTTTGCTAACAATCCTCTCAGCATAGCTTTTGCCGCCGTAAGTTCAGATTCAGACATAGCCTTCCCACCAGTGTCGTCAGGCTGGGTGCTGATGGTGCCAGATTTAGCAAACGGATCTTCAGAGGCATCACGTCGTGCCAGAGCTTCAAGGCTGTAGTTTTGTTGCTGAAGATACAGCGCATCACCACCGGGTAAAGGAGGGAGATTTTCACTCCTTCGCGCCTCATTTGGTGTCAGGATGGTATTTTTTACGCCTTCGCCGAGAGACTTGATACGGCGCTCACTGTCCATGCGCAGCAGAGCATTAACATCAAACTCCGTACCCGTTTCGCCATCAAGATTAAAGGCTTCATCCAGAAGCAACTCTATCGACTCAATGAGCGACTGAAGGCACTGCGAATAATATTGCTGATCCTGCGCTTCGATATTGTCGTGAGTGGGGAGTTCGCCAACACCAACTTTATAGGCCGGCACGTGAAACACAGAACAGATGATCTGTGCCGTCATACTCAGTTGTTCGACGGTCTGCGCATCAGCAGCAGATACCGTTGTGGGATTGTACTTAGCCCCGTTACTCAGAATGGCGGTCTTGCCGGCATTCTCGCCAGAATATCCGGAGTCCCAGTTTTCCTTTATTGTTTTGGCGTTTTCTTCAGTGAGGGAACCAGGCACCTCAATCACGCCGCTGGGCTTTCCACCGTTACGAAAAAAAAAGGCGGAGTTTTCCTGAATATGGTGGCCCTGCATTGCCGCCAACCCAGCTGCGTAAATGGGTGACAAACCGATGAGAGGATGAAAGAGGCAGTTGAAGCGATCGTGAATCACCTCGCGCGCCGGGACAGTAACTGACGATTCAATACCGGTCATGTTATCAGGGTTTATCTGATAGAAGACAGATCCATCATCCGCCACCAATGGGGTAACCTTGTTCCAGTCAAGTAGCCTGAGTTCAGTAATTTTTCCGGCGTTATTGCGGATTTTTAACGCCACCGTATTTCCGTGACACAGTTTAGAGTTCAGCCAGTTCTCGAAGAACTGGATCCGGTTTTGAAAGGCATTTGGCCTTTTGTATAACGCCGGAATGTCCCCTGATTTTACCTCCTGCATGACTCCCTTTGAGTCGCGCCGCATCAGCCGCGGCGGCATTTTGGCAATATCACTCGCAATCAGCGATATGCAGGCAAAGACAGCATAATAAGAAAGAACGGTATCCTGCCTGATTTCAAGGTTACGCTGCCATGCCCCAGCAAACGGCTCATGGATAAAGCTGAATAACGGGTTCCAGCCTCCGCGACTGGCAGGCTGCTGCAGGGCTTTTTCATTTCCCTGTTTTCTCCGGAAAGGATTCCACATTAGCCATTCTCCGCTTTTCGCTTATTCTTTTTGCCATCGGTACGCACGACGGTGCAATATTCAGCCTTACCAAGCAGCACCAGCACCTTTGCGCACCGATCGTCCACGGCTTTCACGTCGCCCGGTATCGAGTCATGGGTACGTTGCAGATATCTGATTTTTGCCATGCAATACGGCGGGGTTTCCCCCGCCCTCCTTCCACCGTTTAGCTGCCCTGGTTAGAGCTGTAGTTCACACCAGAAATAACCGCTACCGCAGCTGTGCGGCGGCGTTTCCAGTTAATCCAGCGCTCAGCGCGAATAGCGACGCTATTGGTCTGGAACATGGATACCAGTTCGGTGCCGGTCGGGGTGATGCTATCGCCGGTGGGTTCGCTTTCCATTTCCAGCGATGCTTCACGCGACATATCCACTGCCACACCACCATCATCTGCCAGGTAAATATCTGGTGCATTCACCAGCACCAACTGACTGCCAACGTACTGAGATACAATGACCGGAAGCCCCTGGAAGGTACCGCCAAGCAGCGTCATTTCAGGGTATTCTTTCTGACCAAGAGCATTCTTACGCATGGAAAGTGCCAGCGCGGTCGTGCTGGACATCAACCAGACCGCACCGTTTGGCTGCAGATTTGCTGCAACGAATACCCCAAAGGCAGCTGCAGCATCATCATCCGGGATGCCGGTAGTCGGGATCGCAGCAATGCCATTAGTGACAGATGCAGGAGAAACGTTAGCAACTTCAGCTTTCGCCGGATTGATAAAGTCCGTATCCAGGCGGGCAATAACCGCTTCAGCAAGTGCATTACGCACCAGTGCATCGGCAGCCGGATTAGAGAAGCGGATCAGTTCGTCAGTCAGCACTGCGATGGCGGAAACTTTCGCAAAGCTAAAAGTGATCGGCTCGAAGTCAAAACGGGTAAGCGGCTTTGCCTTACCCTGGCCTACCCAGTTAGCTGATCCACCGGAGGTTTGCGCAGTTATACGGATATTAAACGGTACCTGGCGAAGAGCTGGAATAGATCCCTGACCAAAGCGGCCAACAATGGTTTGCGGTCGGAGGAAATCGACAAAATCCTGTGCGTAGTCCTGGTATTCAATCAGTGCACCGGCCCAACTAGGATCAGTGGTGGTACCTGCCCCAACGGCTGCCTTTAGGACATGATGAAGTTTGGCATCATCAGGATACTGCTTACGTGCAATCTCCAGCGCCTCGGAACGGCTGCCGTTACCAGCGGCTAGTGCTTTCGCGAAGCGGGCAAAGGCGATACCTTTTTCCAGCTTCTGTTCGACACGGATAATACCTGGCGCACCAGTCTTAACCGTGATGACTTCGCCATTAGCGGCTTTTGATACCGGTTTAGCGGTCGATGCCATATTGCTTTCCATGTCGTGGAGGCGTTTCAGATGCTCATCAACCGCCTTAATTTCGGTAGATGTGTTGTCGTAGCTTTCGGTTTCTTCTGCGTCAAGCGTACGGCCTTCATCTGCTGCTTTACTCATGATGTCGCTCAGTGAGGCTGCCAGCGCTGAACGCTTCGCTTCGAAGCTCTTAATTTGTTCTGAGATATTCATCGAATTGGTTCCTTTTTTGGTATTGGTTGCTGTAGCGCCAGCGGTTTTAGAGGTTTTCACTACCGGCTTCTCAATGCCAGACGCGGCAAGAAGCTGGCGATCGAAAGATTTAACGGTCTGGATGGAACATTCTGCGTTTGCAGGAATAGTCACCGCCGAGACTTCAAGCAGGTCCCAGGACAAAAAGCGGATACCGCCTTCATCCAGGAAGGAGTACTCGATCGGCCGAAAGCCAATAGACAGCCCCCGGACCAAACCCGCCTTTATTGATGCCCATGCTTCATCAAGACGGGCAACCAACTGCGACGGCATGTCAGAGGTTGGTTTCACCAGCTTTGCGGTGATCTGCAATCCTTCTTTCACCATTTTTGGTGTGCATGTGCCGATAGGTTGCGAGCGGTCGTGCTGCCAGAGGAACGGCGTGTCACTGCGGAATTTCGCCCCCTCTGGCTCCATGATGTCACCGTCACGATCTGGTGACGGTGTGGAGGCGATGCCGGTAATAATCCGATCATCCTCGTTTACCGACTTCACCGTCATGAGGGTACAGGCGCGCTTAAGCGTCATTTACTGTCCTCCAGAAATGAAAAAACCCGCCTGAGCGGGTCATTAACTGACTTGTTTGTTATACGAAAAATACCTGGTAATCTTTTTTAGCCGGTTCAGGATTAAGAGCCATGAGAGAAACGGCGTTAAACAATGCCATCAGCGGATCAATCTTGCCCTTACCACTGGCCTGTTTGGTAATCAGAATGGCGTTGCCTTTCGGCTCAACTCTGGCGTTTCCAACACACCACGCCATCATCGGTTGACCACCATGTATCAATATGCCTTCAGCTAGTTTTCTCTCGGTGGTTTTAATCGCTCCACCAAGGCGCCAGCCCTGACTGACTCCAACTACCGCATCGGCGGGAATTCCCGCCTCAATCAGCGCATCGAGTATTTGCCCGACACCGGACGGATCAATACCGATCTTGTCGAGCAACTCGGCCTCGTAGATACGGCTGACGTATTCAGCCACCTCCTCCGTATCCTGTCCGACGCGCTTCACAATGGTCAGGTCTCCGGCTTTCACGAAGTCGTTAAATCGGGACTCTTCACTTTTACGCCGGCGGATCGCTATCTCATGTGCCCACGCATGACACCAGCAGAGCCACTCTCTTGTTTTGGCATCACGCCCAACCGCAGAGGCACCCAGCAGGTCATCAAGGCCGCCGCCATCTATACCGACAGTGATCACCTCTGAGCGTCGTAATAAATCTTCAAAACTGACACGCTGCGCCTGCTGTTCCCAGAAATCGACGCCTGCCCAGCGGTCGCTGCGCAGGTTAAGGCCAATCTCGATGTTGAGATGCTTTGCCAGAAACTGCTGCAGCGTGCCGTCAGTTTTCGCCTGGTTCTTTCGCAGGTTATCGGCAATCCACTCCGGACTGACGGAAAGCCCGATGTTCGGGTTGGTGATATAGAAGTTCTCAGGCTGCAGATAGGCCTTGCTCTGGATCATGCTCTCCGGGAATTCATAGAGGATGCCCAGCGTTTTAGGATCGCTGATTTTGCCGTCGCGCACATCGCGCCAGTAATCGAGACGCTCTTTAAACACGCCAGCCGGCGGGTCATCGCTCTGCGTAGTAAGGTAAATAACCCAGCCCTCATTACGCGATACCTGGCCGCCAAGAGCCTCCATAAACATCGCCTCTGCGTTGGCACGCTTTCCGAAAAGCCAGAGTTCGTCGACGAGGATCCGGCCTGATTTCTTCCCGGAGACCGTGTCGGTATCAGCGGCCACCACTTTCAGCGTATTTCGCGTCACCCGGTGGGTGATCGTGCGGATATGATCCTGAATCTGGAACATATCCGTCAGTTCTTCATCCGCGCGTATCATGCCGGCGGCGGGTTTGAAGCTGTTGTCGGCCACCTCTTTCGTCGGTGCCAGAATGAGATGCTCCTCATCCTCACGCCAGCAGAGAATGAGCGCAGTCAGCATGATGCCAGCGGCAATCGTCGACTTGGTGTTCTTCTTCGATATCAGCAGGCCGTATTCACGGATAAGCTGATTACCGGTCTCGGCGTCATACCCGCCGAAGATAACTTTTACAAAGTCGAACACCCACGCCTCTGAACACTCACCGAAAGTGGGCTTGCCCGGCAGGTCTGACACACGAAGTTCTCGGAATATACTCAGCGCCTGTTCAGCCTGGTCAGCAAATATTGGCGGCGGAATAATGGACTCGCCGTCGATGAGGCGATTTTCCCAGTCGGTGCAGGCCGTGGACCACTGCGCCATGGATTACCCCTTTTTGTTGTTTACCACCAGCTTTGGCGGTGCCATGGACCCGAACTTGCTCACGCCTGCGGCTGCTTTTGCCGCAGCGTTGCGTGCTTCTTTTTTGCCAGTCTCCCCTTTTTTGGGGTGAACGTAAGGCAGCATGGCTTTGGCCGCATCCTTCCGGGTGTCGATGTCTTCAGTGGAGTCGTTCATCACAGCCATTAGAAACTGAAGAGGATCGTCAAACTCGCCGACAACCGCAGGGACCACTGGTGACGCTACAACCCCCTCTTTTTTTTGGGGCGAGTTTACTGATGGGGTGTAAACCTTTTTACCGTAGGTAGGTACGGCATCTGTCTCGATGACTTCCTGTTTTTTTCGACTTATAAACGCGATGACCTCCGGGTCTTTTGCAAGCTGCGACCCCTTGGACCGTGCGGATTTCTCCGAATACCCCGCCTTTATTGCCGCATCTTTTTGAGACATACCGGACATCAGCGCGACAGCGAATTTCCGCTTTTGCGCTGTTAACATGTTTACACCCTCCAAAAGGGAATTTTTTCTGTGCGTGAGAGGGGGCGCGGTGTCCAGGTCGATCGAGGTTAACACCCACCCCTCCCCCCCCTCACAAATGAGAATCGGTATCATTTAAAATGAAATGATTTCAAGAACAATCAATTCCAATGGTATTGAGAGTCGTTATCAATTGACGTCAGATCACCACGATGCCTGGCGCCTGGTCGTCATCGTTGATGTAATGGTTCAGAGCCTCTCCATCTGGTTGGCCCGTCGAGGCTTCACGCGATGATTTAGCTGAGTGACATTCAATGCAGAGCGTCCAGAGGTTGTGCTCGCCGTTATCACCGCCGAACTGCAACGCCACCCGGTGATCCAGTTCGCTATCGTGAAGGTCAACGACACGGCCACACATGCAGCAATGACCACCGTCACGCGCATAAATGCGCCGCTTAAGGCTTACCCTTGCGCTGCCGCTTACACGTCTCTGCTCGCCAAATACCGGCTTTATCCTACGGGTGTCGATGGCTTTCAGCCTGGGCTGCAATGTCTTCAATCTAGCCATGTAACCTCCAGGCTCTGCGGCGTTCAGTCCGGGATGAACCATCAGGGTGGCGCTCTACCGGCTCAGCATCGGCATGGTCAACCAACGAGTAACATGGGTAGATGACGCTACCTCCGTATGCATCACCCACTGCATAATCAGCAGGCTTGCTGTTGTCCCAGCGGGATAGCACCCGACCGATATGCTGCGGCGGTACGGTATAACAGACGCCGTGAATCAGTCGCGGCAACGTGATGTAATCCGCGCGGGTCTTGTCAGCTACTATCAACCGCTCAACAATCTGCAACTGGTACTGCGGCGGGCGTCCAGTGCCAAGATAGAAAGAGCACAAAGCGTCAGGAAAGCGCTCTAACCATCCAGCAATGAGGGACACAAAACGCGGTACTGGTATCGCGTCATCCTCAATGATTACCACCCGGCAATCCTGTTCAGCAGCCCACTCCAGAGCACGCCGGTGATTCCATGCTGCCCCATGATTGCCAGGGTCGATCATCACGTGGGCACTCGGTCCAATTTGGTAAGCCAGTGCTCGCGCCTGAGGTTCTCTTGAGTGATGCCCGACCACCGCAAATTTCATTTGTGCTTCCAAAAGGCATACTCCTTACCGATACCATCCGACTTAAACACCGTGTGGATGCGCGGGCCGGTTACTATCCGATCGCCAAAAGATTTAGCGACAATGCCAAAGGCAATCATGTCCCCTACAGCGGCATTCGCCTGTTCTTTCTTCCAGAAACGATAACTCTCGATCCGGTAGTAAAGACGTATAATGCCGTGAGCGAACGACATTACATCAGCGCGGGAACCACCCAGAAGACCAGCGTTAAGCATCACATCGTTGCTGTGCTCGTCGATGAACTCCTGATAGATACGCTCTGGATGGTTCTGCTTTGCCCAGATGTCGGCATAGGTCTTAGGTTCTGAACCAACATAGACCTTACCGAGAAGCATTTCTTCCCACGGCGCGCGGAGCATTTCGACATCGGTACCATCGGTACACCAGGCGAACCGATATTCAGGATGCTCACGAAGATGCTGCCAGATGTGCAGCCAGCGCCGGAAATAGACATTCATTGCGACATCCGGGACCGTCACCAACTGAGCGCCATCAGGAGCGGAGGTTAGCTGGTCGGCCAGCACTACGGCATCGGCACCCCGGATTGATTTAGCCCAGGTGGCCAGCGCCGCCGGGTCAGGCTGCATTCGGCTACCGCGCTGCGGGTCAGGCTGACTGGTCAGCAACGTTGTGATTACCACGTCGCGCTGCTGCCGGTACTCAACGTAACCAGTAAAACCGGCATCTCGCCGTTCGTTGTGGATCTTCACGTTACGTTCCACCAGCGCCTGTCGGTCTGGACGCGGTACCGAACGCTCTACAGCTTCATGCTCATCGAGAGAATGAATCAACTTTTCTGAGCCAGTTACATCGGCATAAGTCCAGGTAGTCAGCCCGGCGTTATGGATGCGCAGGGCAAGGTCGCTGTGTTCGTACATGCCGCGGCCGTAAACCGGATCGAATCCACCTACTTTCTCAATGGCGCTGCGGTGGTAGTAAAGCATCACGCCGCGCTGCCCGGTATATGCCACATGCTGTTCGTCTCGGTAAAGCGCCGCAATGTCATTCAGCTTATTGCGTCCAGCCAGATCAAGAAACTGGTAAGCCAGGTGCGGCTCTGGTGATTCGATGTAGGGAAGATGCCAGCCATCGGTGATGGGCCAGGCATCATCATCCCACAGGAAAAGGTGTTCACACCCGGCATCCATCAGCGCAGATAAGCTGGCGTTCTTCGAGGCAACAATGCCCAGAGATGTTTCATGCCGGAGCAGCTGTACGCCATCGGGGACTACTGCAGCAGGTTTGGAACCATCATCGATGACAACCACCAGCGTGCCGGCGGGCAGATACTTCATGTGCTGCTCAATAGCTCGCTTCAATACCTCTGGGCGCTGGTGGGTGGTTATCGCTATCCCTATACGCGCAGGGACTGAGCTTTCAGGAACAAAACGAAATCCGCCTATCAAGACCTCCATACCCCACCCTCTTACAATTGATGTCGGGCAAGGAAGTCATGCAAAACATTATTAAGCTCTTCCAGATGCGTAGCTGTTAGTGTTCTTTTGGGATGAATGACAATCTGAAATTCGTTTGAAACACGGGGGTCTTTTAAATCAATATGCGGCTGGTTTTCTAAATGTTCACTCTTCAGGTTGAATGTCGCAATAACGACAGGTCTTCCTTCTGTCGTGGTTTCTACCGTTGTTGACACTTGATCTTCAAGAAGCAATCCAGCAGCAGCGATACCATACCCGAAGAAGCGGTCATCCCAGTACAATTTTGCGAGTTGATATTTCATGTGCGTTTCCTTTAAGACGTGAGCCTGTCGCACAGCAATGCCGCCCGAGGGGTAAACGCTACCTAACGGCATTACTCTGGCTCACTACTGAGAGACTCTCTTTGAGAGGTGTATGCGATGCGCATCAAAATGCCACTAAATATTGGCTGTTGTCGTCATAGAAGGGTATTACTTGACATTAACCTTGGGTAAGGTAGTTGTTCAGCCCAACTGTGGTGGGACGCAGTTGAACAAAGAAAGGTGTAGTGGCTGATCACCTCTGAAAAGGAAAAATATGGCTATTACGACATGTCCTAAATGCCCTTCAACTTATTTTGAATTGAAGGAGGCAAAAGTGAGCGGATCACGATATAGAACATTTTTCGTTCAATGCTCAAGTTGTGGTGCTGCTATTGGAATAAAGGACTATTACAACGAAGCTGACTTACTTGTGAAAATTTGTAAGAAACTCGGCATCCCGACTTAAATGGTCCAAAAGCCTCTAAAGTATTCTCCAAGAGCTCATCAAAGTGAGCTCTTTTTTATTAAATAATTTATTAAAGATCATTATCGAAACTATCTTTGGGAGTGGATCTGTAATGCCTTAGCTGGACTGTTCAGCGCCGGTATCGAAGAGCGGCAGCGCTTCAGTTGCTTCCTGCACAGCTTTCATCGTCTTTGCAACCACTTCAGTTTCTGATGTGACGCGGCTGTATTGCTGGATGAATAACTGGTACTTAAGCGGATCATCCTGAACAAATTCTACGGCGACTTTTGCTGCTGCCGTGTCGTAGTTCAGGGCTGAAAGCAGGTTCAGACGAATCTGCTGAGCGTCGGTGACTTCTGCCATATAAAACCTCTGTAAATATCTTTTCAATGGATGGTGGGGCGCTGAGAATTTTCTGAATAATTATCGCTTACGCTTGTCGGGATTCTGCTACTTTCTATACTCAAATCGATTTTGCTTCTCACGAAGCGAGGTCACTACCCGAACGGCTCAAGGATGAGCCATTACCGGAAGTCAGATTAATCGCATCACCGTGCGAAATTTGCATACAACACGGGTTAATGCCTGTACCATCAAGTTCATTAGCTGTTAGTTCAGCGCCCCGCCGCATTCTTGGATTTCCCTCCTCGGGGTTTTTTATCAGATTTCAACTCGATTTTTCGGTTTAGCATTATCGAAGCTCTTTGCTAAAAAGTTTCTGTAATGTAATGAAAAAGCCACCCGAAGGTGGCCTCTGCTGCTATGGCAAAGAATGAAGTAGCTCTCGATGCTCACTATCACATGATTACTCAGCTATCGAGTTTAGCCTGACGGAGCTTGTAGTTTGAAAAATATTGTTTTTGTCAGGCCCTGACTGGGTTTATTGGTTTCGTAACGCCATTGTGACATTGCCGCAATGACTGATGAGTCGAAGAGGTGCTGCGGTTCTGATCTGAGTATCCATACCTTTGATACCTTTCCATCGGCCCCTACGTTATATCTGACCCTGACATCTCCTTCAATCCTGTTAGCCAGTGCGTAATACGGGTATGCCGGAGTTGGTGAATATAGCAGTTTTGGATGCGAATTTTTAGCGGGGCTGGCACACCCCATAAGTATGCTACACAGAAGAATCGTACCCAGAAGTCCCTTTTTCATAATCACACCAGTATCGTGAATGATAATCAACCTTATCAAGGTACAGCCTTCACCTCTAGATGAGAACACCTATTAATGGTAAACATCGAAGCCTTTATCCTCTGAAAAGCTCCTGAAAAACCCAGGACATCCACTGGAAATGATAATGTCCTTGTTAATCCGGGTCTTTAGCCTAAGCTTAAAGCAGGCGCTGTCCTGCCCATATTTGGTTGTCTTTCTGTTTCTACCCGTAGGCTCAAGGATGAGCCACACCTCTGATTTACACACCCAATCGACCCTCTTTTTGATCTGCAACCTGGCGGAGTGCTGAATCGAGTGAGTATGATTTGTTCATTGGCTGTCAATTCAGCACCCCGTTAAATTAAGGATTTCCTCCTCGGGGTTTTTTATTGAGCTGCTTGTCGGTACCTCGATTCAGCATTATCGAAGCCCCTTTGCTCAGGAGCTTCTGTAATGCCTTTTGCTTAATTATTTCTTAACACTGTCCGGCATTACCGCCCCCACAACGCCAGCCAGCGCCACACCGCCAGCGATGACAGTTTCCTGAATGCCCGGCGGCATCTGATAACCAAATATGCCAGCAACAACAAGAATGATGCCGCGCTAGGTGGACGGCTCTTTCAGTCGATTAATGAGATAGTTCATAGTTCCACTCTTTCCTTTATCCAGCCATAGAGAAAATCTTCATTTGCCGCCCTGGCTTCAGCAAGCTCAAGATAGCGGGCACCCTGGCTACAATTCAGCCCCTTCAGCAGCGTGTTTTCACCATCTTTGCCACGAACGGCGAGATAACTTTTCAGGGCAGCGATGGTGATGTTGCCGATCGCGCCGTCCGTCTTTAGATCCGGATATAGCTTGCCCTGCATATTCAGCGCCGATAACCAGCGCTGCAGGAATGTACTGGCGACACGCGGCCCCATGTTCACGCCGGTATCACATAACTCCTGCGCAATGGCTGGCGACAACTCAGCTACTCGGTCAAACTTCGGTTCGGTCCAGTATTGCGACAGGTAAATGGCTTTGGCTGTGTCCCGTGGTAACGCCTTCATATCGCCGCTATAGCCATATGCGCGGGCGGTGGTCTGCGTGATGCCCCAGCGCGTAGGACCGCCTTTGTCATTCGGGTTATTTACGTAACCCCCTTCTTTCCCGAGAATGCCCTCGATAATCTGATCAACTGTCATGGTGCCTTAACTCCGGTGATGCGCTCCCAGAAATAGGTCAAAGCGACAGAACCCATTGCCCCGCTTATTCCGGAAGTGGCCAGTATCATGTAAATGCTCAGTCCGCTTTCAATGCTCACCAGGCCGGCAATAACGCCGGTAAACCCTGAAACCACCATTTGGGCAAGAGCATTGATCAAGCTCCATGTTGCCTTGCTCTGCTTCACATCTATCAGGTAGCGGACAAGTCCACCCCAGCAAGCAATGATCAGCAGAACCAGCCAGGACATCCCGGCAATGCTCTCTTTGTCTTGCATACGTTTAGCCATAGTTACCGCCTCCGATGAAATATCGGGAAGCTGTGTTTGAAAAGGGCCAGGTCTGTCGGGCTGAATTTAACAACGAAGTGTTTCGATGATGATTCCCGTGAGCCTGAAATAGAAAAGCCGCACAAGCGTGGTGCTCTGGAGGGGGTGATTTTATTTACAGTTCAGTATAGAGCTGTTAACATTCATGAACTGGGGATAGCCTGAGACAACCCCTGAATTCTAAATAAAGAAAGGTTCCTTCTTACAACCTACTTCCCGAAAGTAGGTTTTTTTTGCCTGAATATAATTCCCGAATTAGTTCTTCAGGCTTGCAGGATGGTCAGTAGCTTTTTATGGTTCAGGCAGTAAGAGACGAGTTGCAGGTCTACTTCCCTGCCGTCACCGTTGGCATTGTTTAAAGTCCTACACGTCCGGACTGATGCTCAGGTAGATTCGAATCTACACCTGCTGTTTGTGGTGCCGGGTGCCTCCCGGTGAGCATGCCCCAACAGACATCACTCGCGGGGTATTCACAGGGCTTTCGCTCTATTAGTTGGACGCCCCTCCGCATAGGGGGATTCACCACACTGATACTTTAATTCACATGCATTAATGTCGTCAATCTATTGTTTTTTTGTGAATTTTTGTTGATACAGATAGATAACTCTCACAATCGTAAGTACCCAGTTGACTGGTATCAGAGACGGCAAAAAAAGCCTGCTTAAATAGCAGGCTAACAGGTAGGTATCATGCAGGTCCAAACTGAAGCTTCATTACCCTGTTAGTTCGAGCTACCGATTTCTCAGGAAAGAAGTTTTATCTTTGTTTGCACAATTTAACTTTAGCCTAAATAAAAAAAAAGGTGACAAAGTTAGGAATTTTCAACGTGTATTCATGACATGAGCAGAACAAATAGAAACGTATAAATATTGAGCAAATCAAGATTCTTTTGTCTTAAGATGATTTGTTCAAGGTTGGAACGGAAAGGTAACGCGAATTCCCGGTTTTAAAATACAAAACCCGCACTTTCAGCGGGTTTTATTACTTGTTGCTTTGTTTATCTGAACGGTGAATTCATAGAAACCTCTGCATCAGGTTCACGCGTAATCCTGTTTCGAAGATCCCTTCGGATTATCTCAATAGACCAAAACCATACTAAGTGACCAAATATCTCTGAAACGTTTTCGTACCAAGGAAGATCAAAAAGTGGTGGTGTTAATCCCATTAGCGGGAATGAAATCATATGGACAAACAGCTGTGCAAGTGCACCAGCCAGCAGCCCCTGCCATAACTTAATCTTAGGAAACACTTCAGCAACAAGACAATATCCTACAGCGAAAACGATGGAGAAGATGATATGTGTCACACCAACCCAGTTAAACGCATGCTCAGCAAAGGTGTAAACAGCCGCATTAGGGTCAGCCACTCCCAGCCAATCGCGTAAAAAAATGTATGGTGGGTTAAGGAAGTTCCTGGAGCAATCTATTTGATCAGCTGCTCGGATTAGTGACTCGGGCCCACACGCACTGGTAAACATGTCGACAGGACTTCGTGGTGGAAGGGGAACTTCAGCACCCCATTTTACAAATGCCGAAACCACACCCGAAATTAGTCCTACAAACAAAGCAACGCCATAACGCCGTCTGCGAGGTTCCGTTTGTACAAAAAAGTCTTTTAACGCCATAAAACCACCACTTAAAGGAAAACTTACAGTTCCTTAATATTCCTTAAGTTGGATGCGTATCATTTTGATTTAGATCACGGTTTGTATTCTACTTGCACCAAATTTATTTTCTTACTTAAACCGTAAAAGACTTGTACTGATTAATTTGTGCATATTCGTCACTGAGAACTTGAAATAGTGGTGCAGCACGTCTCTTCCCAAAAAACCTGACCAGAATGCAGATACGAAAAAGCCGCAGCGAGTGTTGAAGCTACAAATATAAAAGCGACTTTAAGTGGACCCAAAGACTGTTGCAGGTCTTCTTCCCTGCTGTCACCGATAGCGTTGTTTAGAGTCCTGCATGTGCGGACTATTGCGACGGTAGATTTAAACTTACACCTGCAGACATGTGGTGCCGGGTGCCTCCCGGTGAATCGTTGGCTGACAAACCGTGACTCGCGGTCAATTTTATCGGGCATTATCATCATGATGCAGCCTTGTCACTTCCGCTTCGCCGCTAAGGGATTCACCACTGTATCATTTTTAAATTTTATCTACTCGAAGTCAACTCCTGGGTAGCTAACTTAAAAAAAATTGATAATATATCAAGTTTATTGTGAATATTTTTGGAGTAGAAAGTGGACCCTAGAATAAAAATGCAGCGAATTGGTCAAACAATGTACGGAAATCGTTGGAAATCATCATTATCTCGGGGGATGAGCGTAGATCCAAAAACCATACATCGCTTATTATCTGGAGAGCGCTATTTCCCCAAAGATCTCTCATCAAAGTTGTTACAAGCCATACAGCTGGAACAGTCCAAAATCAACAAAGCCATGGAAATTATCACCTCCGATAGAATATGTAGGGATGACATAACTGAAGATGTGATTAAATACATTGCATCTCGATTTGAATACTTATCTGAGAAAGATTACAAATCCGCTATTAACAGCATACATCGTGCCGTACATGATACCGTGCCAAATGATATTTACCTCTCTGATCTGGAGGCTATCGCTCTGAGGTATTCAACTATATCGGTCGCATAGATTATGTTGCAGTTATCTAGTCAACCAATAGTTAAAACATTTTACTTGCTATCGTTGAGCTTCAATTTGTAGTGCGATACGTATTGCCTTAACAGCCCTGACCAGATTTCATAAAGAGAAAAGCCCCGCACAATGGCGAGGCCTTAATCTTTGTGACGTCATGGGCAAATTACCCCATTGTTGAGACGAGATTAGCCAATTTCCGCCACGTTTGCAATAGCCTGCTGCAAAGTCATCTCGTTACCTTCTCAAGCATCTTTTCTGCGAAGGATTCCTCGACGTGGCAATACTCCACCAGACGATCAAAGAACAATTTGAAGTTTCTTCGCCAGGTAGTTTCGGTCACGCCAAGAGCCTTGAATACCTCCGTGTCTTTTAATCTGGGATAGCCGCGGCCAGTGCAGCGGGGGCATTGCTTAAAAACCGGAAGCCCCTGAAGCTCTGATTTTTTCTTATCCAGTACCTCACCGCGGCCCCGGCACCGACATTCGTTTTTGAGTTGCCCTTTTCCATTACATGCTTTGCAGATTATCCTCACCTGCTCACGAACGGCCTTAACTTCTTCCCAGTCCGATGGCGAGATCCCTTTTGTCACCTTTACCCATTTTGGAGGCTTTCCGTCCGGATAAGTCACTTTGTTGGTGAACACCTCGGCGTCAATAAAACCAGATCCAGCGCAACTGCTACATGTGACCAGACTGGCAGCGCTAAGCGAATAATCCCGGAACACGTAACCAGCCATTACACGCAAGAACTCCGTGCGCTGCTGTTCCTGCATAGCCTGCAGGGGTCGGTTCCTGCCGGCGCGTTGAATGGCGAGTTCGCCAATGAAGGCAATTATATTATCAGGTTCCAGAACACCGGCTTTTGCAAGGTAAAGCTCGATACCTATCGCTGATTTTGATGTTGCCAGGCCTAACGCGGCCATGACATCGGTAATCGTCAGGGTCTCAGACGTTATTCCGCATGGTACTGCACCGGGCATCATCGATTTTGGTGAGAAAAATTTTGGTAGTGCTTCAAGTTTCACAATTATGCCCCTGCTTTCTGATTGTGGATTTGGTTTCTGAGGATGCGATATGCCACCGGGAACGACCCGCGATAGCGGACGATGTTCAACCGTAACCAGCGCTGGCGAATACATTCAGTTGTCTTCATGTTCATGCTTTTACCAGCCCTTCTTTTTTCCATATGGCCAGCGTTCTGAGCACACCTTCTGCATGCATCAGGCGCAGTTCGTCATAGGTGTAATCGGTTGTTTTCTTCCGTCCGTCGATCAAGTCGTGGCAACAGTTGCAGGCGATAGCCGCCTGAGTATCGTCAGGCTTGTATCCTGTGCCGCACGTACCCGCCAGCCGGTAATGCGCCAGTACGCTGGTTTCCGGGTTGCCGTTGCAGTAACCGGGGATCCTGACTGTACATTCGCGGCCGCGCGCCTCTTTACGTAGATTCGCCATACTCACCCCCACATTCGATTTCGGGTGCGAGAAGCCGGACGCGGAGGATTTTTGTCCTCCACCAGCTGCGCACTGACGGTCCATGTGATTAAATCCTGATTCAGGCTGCGCTCGACCCTTACGCCCCGCTGGCGATATTTCGCCATAAGCTCATCAGCTTGCTGAGTTGTGCAGTCATGATGGTGAAACCATGAATATTTCATCGGCATCACCCCGCGAAGCTTAAAAGCTGGTTTGCGGCGTTCTCGACTTCCAGCTGGCTGTTGAATGAACGGGAGAGGATCCACCGCCAGAGAACATCAAGCGATGCTTTGTACAATTCCTGAAATTCGCATTCGTCCATGCTGGCGAAAGAAATGCTGCGAGGGTGTTTTTTCAGCGTGCCGTCCGGCAGCTGTATGGCGTCATAGTGGCCAGCTTCGACAATGACCCACGCCCGGTAGGCATCGAAAGATTTGCAGAGGCTGATACTGCCGGCGCGCTTCTCGGCTATACGGTCGAGGTATTGCTCGGCGGCATCAAGCAATGCCGATTCACTCCCGCCATATGCCGCCAGGTATTTGGCGTAACCTGTTATAAGCCTGCGCTCGTTAGACGAGATCGCTCCGCCGGAAGGCTCCCAGTATTCAAAGCCGAGATTGAGTAAAGCGAAATAGCGGCGATGAAACGCCGGGTTGCGGACAAGCTTATAGTCGGCCTCAAGAACAGCGCCGAGCTTGCATTTTGATTGCAGGAAATCGCTGGTCTCCTGCGTTGCAGGGATCAAGATTCCTTTAGACTGTTTAACTAAATGAAGTTGCGCCATCATATACTCCGAAGGCGCATTACTGTCAGGTGGCTGGTTGTTCAGGCCAGCGCAGCAAGTATGAATTAGCTAGTTAATGGTCGTCAATTTTTTGAGCTCATTTCCTGGATTATTTCAGTCAGGGATGCTCTTGACCAAAGGTGCTCATCTTTTGCTATTTTTCTTGCGGCGATCTCACCATCAAGATTAGACAGCAGATGTCTGTCATTCTGACCCAATCGAAATGAGCACACCACTTTTCCGGACTCATCTGTGACGGTGGCCCAAAAGGCCCCTCTTCGCATTGGTTCGATACCATCAGTCACATTACCCCCTGAGCGACATACTGACGCACTCATGAAAACGGGCAGCAGCATCAAGGGTAACGCAAACGCGATGCTCTGGGATAAAGGCCGCCACCAATAAAAAATTACTAATAAAACCAGTCGTCGGCGCTTTCCCAGGTCTCTTGGAGAATTTCTGCAATGGTTTCTTTATCGCCATCTATGCCGCCGAAAACACTGAGTCCATCAGCACCAGCGCGACGAATAGATAATTTGCAGTCATCATATTTTTGATTTAATCGCCGTAGGAATTCGGCCTCTAACGCTGGCTCAGCACCGTTAGGCATTTTTTTGGTTTTGTCGATGGTTACTTCGATTTTCATAGTATCACCTACCTAAATACTGTATAAATACACAGTACACCTAACTCACTGAATGAGCAATATCTTAAGAGCACAAAACGTTAATTTTTATCAGTCATGGGAAAACAAAACCCACCGTAGCGGGTTGAATCTATGGTTTTTTTTTAGTCATGTTCTCTAAAGAGAGACAGAGTCTTAGGTCACAGTAAACAAAAATCGCCCAACTCATGAGTGGTAAAACAAGTCATATTGACGAGACCTTATATGATTACGTAATGGCCAAATTTAATCGAGCAGTGACATCAAAACTGTTCGATTAAAGTAGTCGGGCAATCGTGCGACACTCTTCGAATGTTATCCTTAGACAAGCTCAAGGTAAAAAATGTCTAACATAAACAATTAAATTAAATCCGATTTGATTAAAAAAATCGTTATAACTAACTTAAACCGCACTACCTTTAAGAAAATCATTATGAATAAGCATGAACTCGTAATCACCGCCTTTATTTTTAACCAGTTCAATTTCAAAATCTGGCCATGGGTACTTATAGCGCAAAAACAAACACTTTGACTCAATATCGATTAGTTTTTTAAGGCCAAAAGAAAAACACCCGACAATATTATCATCCTTAAACTCTCTGGCTATAACCAATGTACTTAAATTCTTATTCTTAGAGCACAAGTTTAGATATGCGCGGTTGAAAACCACCTCATTTCCTCGTGAATCATTTGCCATGATAAATCCTCAGTCATCCCTATGTAAAAGACTTAAAAATCAAGTAAGAGAAGGCTCCGGTACTTGATGGTTCCATTTTACAGGAGACAATAGCAGCTTTAATGAAGTAAAGATTCAACTATTTTCAAATTGAGAATTTTCCAAATCATTTAAACTAAAACACATATTAATAAGCGCACCACGTGAATTTAATTCAATAATTTCATACGACAAATTTCAAACACAGTCGCATTCTCAGCTTTATAATACATCAGGCGGCTACGTCCTTCTTTTGACATAATTCAGGTAAATTAGCCCTCACCAATGCCTCAGCAAAAGGCGGCGGGACAGCGTTACCGCAGCGTGCGATCTGTTTGTCCTTTGCGTATTTCACGCCGTGGTAATCCTGGTCAATGATGTACCACTCCGGGAAGCCCTGCGCCCGGTAAAGCTCATGCGGCTGTAGCATGCGCATTCCAATGTCGACAATGCGATATGTCACCCCGGCGATTTCCACCAGTCCGGTGCTATCCTCCCCGCAGTATTCCTGCAGGAACGCCAGCACCTGCTGCGCGCGCTGCTCGTCGTAATGCTCAACAGCGAGAGTGGTCTCAACTTCCCCGACGTGCTGACCACCAGCGGTAATAGTCGGCATCGGCGCATCAGTTCGCTGTCCGTCACGGCAAGTACCGCGCAGCTTAACCAGGTGGGAGGCTACAACGGCGTGGTGATTGCCAGTCGTAACCGTATGCGCAGGAGATTCCACGGATCCGCCAGGATGCCCGGTATTGTTCACCATGAGATGCGCCGCAACTACCGCATGATGGTCAACTGTCGTCACTGAATGTGTCGGTTCATCCAGCCCAACACCAGATCCGGTGTAATTGCCGCCGTAGTGTTTCGCCAGGAACGCCCCGACAACAGCATGCTTTCCGCCACCTGCCACGACGGTACCCAGCGGTTTATTAAGTCCTGGTACTCGCGGAGCCTGCCCGGGCCTTTCGCTATATCCGGTTTGAATGAGCGTCGGCACAACCAACTGCGATTTACCGCCGCCGCCCGCGGTGATTGTTGCGCTTGGTTCGTCGGCACGGTGGCCGACACTGGCACCGAATTGCCGGGCGATAACCGGAGCGACGACACAGGCGCGCGACTCTTTCAGGATTGTGTGGGCGGGTTTATCGATCGGGCGCGGTTTAGCCTGGTACTCGCTGCCGCCATTGCCAGCCAGGAACGGCGCCAGCTCTGCCTCAACAATACCCAGAGCGTGACCATTCCCGCCCGGGCGCCTTGACGTGCCGGCGGTCACTGTCGGTACCGGTTCGGTAACTGGCTGCCCGGTGGCCCCTGTTCTGAATTTTGTCAGATGTGGTACCGCAATTGCGTAGCCGTGGGTTTTCGTGATCGTCTGCAGCGGTTCATCCAGCGACTGTCCTCTGAAACAGTCATAACGCGCCCGGGTGCTGGTATGATTACACTTCACGATAAACGGCGAAGTACTGTCGATAACGAAACGCTGGATGCCGCGCGCAATACGTTTCAATGTATTGACCGCCAGCGTCTTTTTGCGATCAAAGATGCTCGGCGCCGGGATGGACCAGTCGATGCATTCCGCAGCTGTGCGCCATGGTGCCAGTTTGCCAGCTAGCACCGCCGGTGATTTCGGATCTCCATGAGTGGCTTCCGGCCATACAATCGACTTCCCATCGCAGCGCATCACCATGAAGAACCGCTTACGGATGGTCGGTGCACCATAATCACATGCGCGCAGCTCGCGATACTCAACGGTGTAACCCAAACCGTTTACCAGCCGTGCTGCATCCTCGCTATCAAGCGAAATATTCAGAAATTCGCAGCATTCGGCCAGCGCCGGATGATCCGCTGAGATGCCAGTGGTCAGCATGCCAATGAATGCCTCAAAAGTTTCGCCAGCGCGGGCAGGATCTGGACGCATTTCACCAGCGAGCAGCGGCCCCCACGTTTTAAATTCTTCAACGTTCTCCAGCTTCATCACTCGGGGTTTAACATCCAGCCCCCAGCGCAGAACCACCCAGGCCAGTCCGCGGATAGCTTTCTCGACAGGCTTAGCTCCTTTCGCCTTTGAAAAGTGACGGCAGTCTGGTGAAAACCACGCCAGTGCTACCGGGCGGCCAGCGGTCGCAACCTGTGGCCTGACTTCGTAAACCGACTCGCAGTAATGCAGCGTGTCTGGGTGATTAGTAGTGTGCATCGCGACAGCGTTCGGGTCATGGTTAATCGCAATATCCACGCTGCGCCCAATCGCCAACTCGATGCCTGTTGAGGCTCCGCCGCCACCAGCAAAGTTATCAACGATGATTTCGCTCTCTCTCACGCGTATTTCTCCATGACGCTGGCCAGCGAACGAGCCGCGGCGATAATTGACGGTACCGGCATTTTTTCCAGCCACATCCGGTTGATGTGGTGCTGCAGGCGGCGCTGGTGGTGCGCCGGGAGTTCCCCGGCGTTTTCTACTTCTGACAGGACCATCGCTACTTCAGCTGGCCATACAGTTTCAGGCACGTCCACCAGCAGTAGGCTTTCCAATTCCTGAATGCGTTTGCAGGCATATTCCAGTGAAGGCTCCACTACCTTACCTCCACTTCAATCCGGGCGATGGCCGCGTCGGCCTTCTGTACCTCAGGATGTTCGTCATAGTCAGGCAGATAGCGGCGAGCGACAGCGGACAGAGAAACCAGAGCCGCAAGCAGGTCGTCGCGTTGCCCAGCAACTTTCGCATTCTCAATCGCTGCATTCTCAAGCTGGGCTTTGTGTTTTTTGTACGCTTCAAAGGCATGCCAGGACTGGCCTCGGCGCACGCTGGCAGTGATATCCGCAACTTGTTCAGGCGTCAGCGTGGTCAGAGGCTGCACCGGGCAAATCAGCACCTGCCCGGCGTCCCAGTCGAAGCCAGCCTGAATAGACTCAACCTCGACGGAAGGTGTTGCTCCGATACCGCCTGGCGAATGGATGATGATCGTAATTGCAGGGTCACGGCGTTGCGTCAGTGGGTTAGACCAGATACGGGTCATCAGCTCAGAGAATTTAGAAAATTTCACACTGCACTCTCCTCAAACAGAACTTCGCCTTCAATCCCACCGACCTGATAAACGATCGAACCATCTTCCCGATATTCCATCGGTGCAGCGCTCCAGCCTTCCCCTTTGGGATCGTCATCGTCACCAACTTGAACAAAACCGCCAGTAACAATGCGGGCAGGGTACATTTCGCCCTCAGTCCAGTATCCCTCGGTGTCTTTTATGCATTTGATTTTCATGCCTGAACTCTCCCGTATCCCGGATATGGTTTTTCTCCAACAAATGCATCAAGGGCTGAAATGTCTTCAGGATTTTTGACGGCATATTCAACAGGTTGATCGTCATACGTTGTGCGGTTTTTCTGGACCTTCCAGCCGCCAGGCGTATAAGGGCAACGGCGGAACTTCACACCATCACCGCCAGTGACATACCAGACTTGAAAGAACCCTGTGCGCTGTCCGCTATAAGAGCCTCCCTGTTGTTTTTCAGCGCCTTCAGCGACGAAACGCCATTTACGTTGTTTGCTCATACAACCTCCCCGAGCACCCAGCGCAGTGCATCAGCGTATTCACCACTGGCAGCTTCAAGGGCTTTTGTGATTTCTTTGCGTGATTTGAGACGTGACTTAGTTTCGCCAAGCACGGCGCGCTGACGCTTGGCTTTTTCATGGCCGGTAGTCCCAGCGGTCGCAGATTCAATCTCTTTCACTTTTTCCCGCTGCTCTTCGGGTTTCAGTGATGCCAGCTGACGTGCCTGGGTAACGGTAACTGTGCCCGACTCCACTGCTTCCCGGACGGCCTGGGTGGCATCGAGAAGGGAGAGCGTTGCACGAACGGTTTGAACGCTGCAGCCAAACAACACCGCAATGTCGTCCTCATCGAGTCCGCGGTCGAGCGCGTCTGACATTTTTTTAGCCCGGCCAAGCGGTGTATCAGGTCGGCGAATTTCGTTTTCGCTGACCATGTATTTAGCCATCTGATTTGCTGATCCGCGCTTAACGACTCCAGGAACAAGCAGTGGCTCTTTGCCTTCTTTCAGACGGAGTTTATTTGCCTCCAGGGTATGTTTTACGCGCTGGCGGCCAACAACTACGCAGGTGAGCCCCGTTTCAGGGTCTTTCCAGACGATGATCGGCTCCAGTACACCCAGTTCCGCAATGTTCAGTACCATCCCTTCCTCGATCGGCAGGTGTACACGCTCATCGTAAAGTGGGTGGGTCTTATCGGTGACCAGGTGCAGGTTTTCAGGCTCGAAATTGAGCACGTTTGTTTTGCCGCTGGCACCGTATACATCGATTGAATTCTTAGCCATGAATAGCCTCCTGAACATCTAAAACTCGCTGAAAAACAGGACTGCCAAGCAGGCTGTAATTCATCCCGATCGCTACCTTTGGCGCCATGCCGAATCGTTGCATGTCAAAGTCGATGACGGCGCGCTGGTCGCGAAATAACCCCAATCGTCCGTGACGAACAACCTCGCCGCTGGCCGCCGCCTCGCGGAAATACTTCAGGACGGTATCGCGGCTTAACCCCAGTTTTTTCATTGCGTCGTTGGTCGTCAGGCGCCCCTGATGTTTCGTGATACGAATCACTGCGCGGACATACTCCCGGCGTTCTGCAGCTGATATTGCTCTTGCCATACATCCCTCACTTAACGACGCGCAGATGGCGTACGTTTTTGCGAAAACTATTCCAGTCAAAATTTACCCACATGCCGCCGTCCATCTGGAGACGGTCAAGGATCCTTGCCCCGAGGGTTTCCGTCAGCGATTCGTAGTTCAGGTTGGTCAGAATGCCGACTGGTCGCATAGACGACAGGCGACGATCGATAACCTGGTTCAGAATGACCTTTTCGCCGCTACTGCCGCGCTGAATGCCTACTTCGTCTAGAATGAGCAGGTCTACACGACACAAATCGTCCAGTAATGACGCTTCCGACTGCCCGCCGTCATAGCACTCACGAACACGCAACATCAGATCCGGGATGGTCACCACCAGCACAGAGTGGCCACCAGCCAGCAGATGATTACCGATAGCTGCCGCCAGGTGGTTTTTCCCGGTACCCGGCGCGCCGCTGAATACGAAACTGGCGAATCCTGAACCGAAATTTTGCGCATAGCTTTTTGCCATTGTGAGCGCCCGACGCTGCCCATCACCTGCAACCTGGTAATTTGCGAACGTGCAGTTGCGGTGCAAATCCTGAATACCTGCCCGGCCAAATATTTTCTCAGAGCGTGTACGCTGGTTCTGTTTTTCCAGTTCCTCGCAGCGTTTGCGTCCCTCCTCAGCCTGCCAGGCTCGCCACTCGTCGACACTGCCGAACTTTGGCTCTACACCAGGAGGAATGAGTTTTTTCAGCCGCTCCAGCGCGCTGCCGGTACCAACAATGTTTTTCATCGCTACCCTTTGAATCCCGATGGGATGGTTTTGTCAGGCTCCGAAATCTGATTGGGATCTCGTGCGCCTGGCGGCTGCTGAATCGCCCACGGTTCACTGAAATGCATACCGGGACCGAAAAACGTCTTCGCCTGTTTCACGTACTGCGTGTTCAGGTTCCCTTCAAATTTCACAAAAGCCGCGTAGCGCTCCACACCTGAGTAAATTTCCTCAGCTGCTGTTCCATCCTTGATGCGGGCATTCCACGCCTTGAACGCATCGGACTTGCTGTTTCCCCCTGCCCGCTTTGGATAAATCGACCAAACCAACTCGAACTCATCCGGGTATGTTTTTTTCGGTTCAGGGTTATCGCCTTCGCTCTGACCCTGACCGCGTGGGGGTGTGGCGGAGCCATGCCCCAAAAGATCTGTATCTTTTTCTTGTTCCTGATCCTGTTCCTGATCTTGGCTTCGTAGCCCCTTCGAAGCCCCTTTCAAAACTTGGCGCGTTTCACGTTTGATATTCAGATGGAAGTCATTTTTATAACGTTCGTAAAATAATGAAAGGAAAGGGTTTTCAGTAAGTGATGCATACTCACTCCTGACCCCTGCGCAGCGGTTATCACCAGGCTTTAATGCTTTGCCTACTTGATAGGCGGCCATTTCATGCACCCAGACCATCTCGGTGTCCTCGTCATAGCTACAAAATCCCGCTTCGATGGCGCTTTTAAGCCCCTTCAAAGCCCCTTCAAAGCCCAAGCCTGTTTCATGGGCGATATAGAGAATTGGCAGGTAATACAAACCGAGCATGTTTGCGTGTGGCGAGGTCATCAGATAGAACGAGACCACCTGCGCTTCAGCGCCTTTTTTCCGCAGTTCACGACCTGTTTTTCCTAGCCAGAATTGCGGTGCGACTGTTGCATAGTCACGCATAGATACCCCTGAACTTATGACGTTGGCTTATCGGTCTTTTCGGCGTATTTAAAAACAATTTCTACGCACAGAAAGACGCATTTCTGACAGATAGAGACGCCGGGTCCGGCGATTAAAACGCCTGTAAACTCGACATTACTCACCCCGCCGAAAGAACACTTGTGAGTTGGCTGGATGTTTACCTCAACACTTGTTCCTGACATACTCACCTCGCAATTACCTCTTCGTTTTTGCATCAGAAAGCCGTTGGTGTTCGAGCACCGCGGCTTTCACCCTTTCAGAACAAACCAGTCTGATTGCTGCCCTTTCGCACGGTGCGCTTTGCTTCCCGGCGTTCAGCTGCACTTGTCTGCTTCTCAGCCCATAACTTTGCGTGTCGCATAACATCGTCAAAGATTCCCCCTTTGCGGCTTGCCTGTGACATCCGCTTGTACATATCGACCGCCTGGTATGCCCCCCCCTGAGCCACTGCCTGCGTGAAGCCCTGTCGAAGCAGTTCCTCGCGAACGTTCTTCTCAATGAATTCGATATGATTCATGGATACCTCGCTTACATCACGCCCAGCATCGAGCTCACGATTGTCATCAGCGTTCCTGTCTGCTCAGGCATCAGCCTGAACAGCGAAGCTATCCCCTCGCTTACCTCCTTCAATTTCTGGTGCTCTGGCGCATTCAGCATCACTGCCTGCTTTGCTTCGGCGCACTCCTTAATTGCTGAAGACAGGCGCGATAAAACATCGTCATGAGGAACTAGACGGTTGCGGTATTCCAGCGGGAGAACGGCCATGATTGCCGGCGAAAGAAGACGCACATACTCGCGGTATTTATCCGATTCGACCTGGTTATCCAGATAGCGGAATAATTTCTGCCGGGCACGGCTAAGGTCTTCGGGAAATTCGATCCCGTCACCGCCCTGCTGGCGCCACTCTTCGATGATGTATGCGGAAACAACATCCTGACCTGCAACTGACGCCCAGGCGCGAACGGCAGAACGAATGCCGTCATGATCTGCCGCTCTTGGCTGATTTCGCTTTATCAGAGCTCCAGCGTTGAATCCGGTATTTTGTTGAAAGGAAAGTGTTTGCATGGTCAGCCTTCCTGGTTTGGTAGGCCGTCGGTCGGGTTTGGATAAATATCTTTGCGCATTTGATGCGGCGTAATAATCCAGCCCAAGACTTTGCATAACGGGATGACTCGATTAGCAGGGATTTGCCCGCTAAGCCATAGACTTACGGTTTGTGGTTTTGTACCAAGCTCAATGGCGATTTCGGTTTGGCTCTTAAGTTTGCAAATCTGCCGCTTCAGTTCAGGTTTCATATAGCCTCCTTGAAAATTTCAAGGAAAACTATACATGCAAAATTCAAGTGTTTCTAGTTTTTCTTGAACAAGTCTTGAAGTGATGTTTACAAGGTAGGTTTGTAGAATGGAAGGTATGAAAGAAGAGAATAAAAATTTCGCCTACCGCATTCAGCTCATACTCCAGCAAACAGGCTGGAACCTATCTGAACTGGCGCGTAGGGTTGCAGTAAGCCCACAAGCGACTCATCAATGGTCGAGGGGCGATACTACAGCCAGAGGAGAGCGACTAAAAAGACTCTCCGCTGCAACAGGGAAGCCCGGGCACTGGTTCTTCTTGCCTGCAGGCGAAGAGCCTAGCGAAGAGGAGCTCAAGGAACTAGCTAGCACTACTCCTCTCGATGACAAAGAACAAGCATTGTTAGCGCTATTCAACCAAATGCCAGAGGCAGAGAAAAACAGGCTTATTGTTCATGCCAAAGGCGTATTGAAAGAACTCGACCTCCTTAAAGGCGACGTCGCCGACATCATCAAAAATATCTCTAACTAACGTAAAGATCAGCTGACCTGCAAGGTTGTGCTGTTTTTTTACGCCCTCAATTTAAAGTTTTTCTATAAATCAACTTTACAGTTTCTAGAATTACTTGTAATATTTGGCTCATCGACAACAATCGCATTGTTGTCAGGTGGTAAACGTTCCGCTGGCCGGCGAAAAGGCAGAGGTTGAAATGAGTAAGCAATGCATCAGAGCCCTGATCATTTCGGCAGTTATCGGGCTCATCTTCTGGGTTTTATTCATCATATGCATTACGGGGGTTATCTATGGTTAATCCAGTTCCAAACAGCGGTCGCGCAATACCAATGCGTAATCCGCGCACCGGCGCGCCCTGGTCTGTTTCATACGACCATGTTCGCAAAACCTATTTCCATGAACCGCAGGGAAATCTGCGCTTTATCCGTCAGCCCTTTTACT
>OJKA01000211.1_pt1 | contig 27427 bp, 30 predicted proteins | sample 1596451 | NCBI WGS metagenome assembly OJKA01 (sample SAMEA4350155, study PRJEB24818) | metagenome | biome: human; feature: gut; material: faeces | place: Denmark | collected 2013-09 | reverse complement strand
ACTTTTAACGGGAGTTTAAGGAGAAGTAATATGCCAAAGGATAAAAGAATTAGCCCTATTGTGGAACAAAAGGAGTTTAATTTCATTCAGGAACACATTATTCCCAAAAAGACTTGGAAAAATGTAATGGGAAGTGTAGTAAAAACAATATTGTTAGCAATACTATTTGGAATTATAAGTAGTATTGTTATTTGTGTTACCTATCCTTACATTAAGAATGTGATTAAGGATGATGAGGAGGGAAGACTATCAAGTCTTACAAAGCATCTGAATCAGATTAGAATTGCATCAATAATACCTGAGTTTAAGGGGGAACAAGCAACAAACACAATTGTTATGGAAAATGTAGTGGATATTACGTTAGAGGATTACAAGAATCTCTATAAGGAAATAGATAAGGTTGCGGATGAAGCGAATCGATTTGTTGTTTCTGTGACAAGTATTGTAAATAGTGTGGATTGGTTGCAAAACCCATCTGAAAGATCAGATATAACGTCGGGAATTATTATTCATGAATCCGCAGATATGAAAACATTATCAATATTAGTACGTTATAGCAAAATTAAAGAAGTGAATAGGATTAGTGTGACATTCGATGCCAATAATGTTGTGGAAGCTAAATTAGCAAATTATGATAGTAAGCTTGATTTAGCCATTATCAAAGTTGATACGTCTGAACTATCCCAGAAGGTAAAACATACAATTAAAGTAGCAACGCTTGGGGAATCCATAAGCTCCTCCGTGGGTGATCCAATTATTGCTGTTGGAAACCCTAACGGTTATCCATATTCTAGGGAATATGGTATTATTACAGGGAAGACAACCAGTGCGTTTATCACAGATAATAGAATCGACTTATTCAATACGGATATTACGGATAATTCGAATGGAGATGGAGTTATCGTAAACTTACGTGGTGAAGTGATTGGAATTATTACGCACAAATTCAAGAATGATCTGAATGGGAATATTAATACAGTACTATCAATTACAAGAATTAAATCAATTATAGATGACCTTGTTTCTGGTCGGGATCGTACGTACCTTGGAATTACTGGAACAGATTTAACGGATGAAAGTGCACGTAGTCTTGATGTCAGTAATGGTGTATATGTGAATGAAGTTGAGACAGAATCACCCGCGTTAGGAGCAGGATTACAAACAGGAGATGTCATACTTAAGATCGATGACAGTACAATTATCTCCATGGCACAACTTAATACAATAATCTCTTCGTATCAACCAGGAGATGAAATTACGATAGTTGTAAAAAGAACAACGAATACTACTGGAGAAGAAGACAAAGAGATGACATTCCGTGTGCAGTTGCATAAGAAAAAGAATTAAGGTATAATAGCAGAATAGATGAATTTAATACAGAATATACGAGAGTATATTATATTTAGAGAGGCTAGGTAGTTAGATGAGATATATTAATGAGTTACGTGAAGGTGAGATGTTATCAGAAACTTATCTATGTAAATCAAAACAATCATTAAAAACGAAAGCGGGAAAGAGTTATTACTCGTTACTTTTACAAGATAAGACAGGCACACTTGACGCGAAAGTTTGGGAATTATCCAATGGTATAGAGAATTTTGATTCTATGGATTACATTCATATTGAAGGACAAATTACAAGCTTTCAGAATACTCTACAACTCAATATAAAGAGGGTTCGTAAAAGCCAAGAAGGCGAATACGATCCAAGTGATTTTGTACCAACAACAACGAAGAATATTGATGAGATGTATAATGAAATCCTTACTATAATATCAAAGATGACAAATCCTTATTTAAGCAAGTTAGTGAATAGCTTCTTCGTTGAAGATAAAGAGTTTATCAAAGCATTCAAATACCATTCCGCAGCTAAGACGGTACATCATGGTTTTGTAGGTGGATTAGTAGAACATACACTTGGTGTTACGAAACTATGTGAATACATGGCGGCTAATTATCCGTTAATTAATCGTGATTTATTAATAAGTGCAGCATTATTTCATGATCTTGGTAAATTAGATGAAATCTCAACATTCCCTGAGAATGATTATACAGATGACGGACAATTATTAGGACATATCTATATTGGAACAGAGAAAGTTGGAGCTAGAATTAGGACTATACCGAATTTTCCTAAGAGTCTAGAGAATGAATTAAAGCACTGTATCTTATCTCACCATGGAGAATTAGAATATGGTTCGCCTAAGAAGCCGGCTTTAATAGAAGCTGTGGCACTTACGTATGCAGATAATACAGACGCGAAGCTACAAACAATGACTGAGATCCTTAATGGAGCAGATGATAAGTCGGATTGGTTAGGATATAATAAATTCTTTGAATCAAATATAAGAAGAAGCAGTAAATAATAAAAATCAATGAGAAGTAGTTGATAAAAGAAATAGTAGTTATAGAATAGTATGAAATGTGCTCTCATCTCTCTAATAGGTGATTTCGAAATCACCTGATCTTATATAAAGAGAGGTGAGAGCACTTGTTGCGTGTTATAAATGGTAATTATTGGATTATATTATTTGCTATACGTGACACCATAGATGTGGTATAGTTACGAAGAAATGAGATAAGACTGTAGCTAGATAAATAGCCTTAAAAGGCTGTTGAGATTAAGAGAGGGTTAAGATGACAAGGAAAAGCAAGATGAATAAGAATAATGAGTTGAATGCAACACATCTATACAACAAGGATGATGAATTAGAAGTAGTAATCGATGCCCTTGGTTCAGAGGGGGAAGGAATTGCACACATAGATGGATATGCATTATTTATTAAAGATGCAGTAATTGGCGATAAAGTACTCGTTAAGATTATGAAGACAAAAAAGAACTATGGATTCGCAAGATTAATAAATATTATTGAACCTTCTAAAGATCGTGTTGAACCAAGATGTCCAATCGCTAGACAATGTGGAGGTTGTCAGATTCAACATTATGCATATGATGCACAGTTAGCGTACAAACAAAACAAAGTGACGGAATGCTTTAAGAGAATTGGGCACTTCGGAGATGAAATTGATACAATGATGGAACCGATTATCGGAATGGAAGATCCTTATTATTATCGTAATAAAGCACAATTTCCTGTTGGTAAGAATAAAGAAGGTGAAATCGTTACTGGATTCTATGCAAGTAGAACACATTCCATTATAGATACTTCACACTGCTATATTCAAGCAGAGGTAAATGAAGAACTCTTGAATATTGTGAAAGACTTCATGAAGGAAGAAGAAATTCCACCTTATGATGAAGAAAATCATACAGGTTTAGTTCGTCATATCTTAACACGTGTGGGATTCGTTACAGGCGAAATCATGGTATGTATCGTAATTAATGGTAGTAAATTACCTTCTCATGAAAAACTAGTGGATCGTCTGACACAAGTGAAAGGTATGACAAGTATTACTATTAATGTTAATAAGGAAAAATCCAATGTTATTCTTGGACAAAAAGTTAAAACATTGTGGGGACAAGGTTATATCACTGACTACATTGGAGACATCAAGTATCAGATATCACCATTATCTTTCTATCAAGTAAATCCAGTGCAGACAAAGCGCCTCTATGAGACAGCACTTGAATATGCTGATTTATCCGGTAATGAAATCGTATGGGATCTATATTGTGGAATCGGTACAATATCTTTATTCCTTGCAAAGAAAGCGAAGCAAGTTTACGGTGTTGAAATCGTTCCTCAGGCAATTGAAGATGCTAAGAAGAATGCGGAAATTAATAATATAGAGAATGCAGAGTTTTTCGTAGGGGCAGCAGAATATCTAATGCCTGAGAAGTATGAAGAGAGCGAAGGTCAGATGTCAGCGGATGTAGTCGTAGTTGATCCACCACGTAAGGGCTGTGAGGAAGCCTTATTAGAGACGATTGTAAAGATGAACCCTAATAGAGTTGTCTATGTTTCTTGTGATCCAGCTTCTCTAGCAAGAGATTGTAGATATCTATGTGACAATGGATTTGAACTAAAGAAGATACGAGCTGTTGATCAGTTTGGGCATACGGGGCATGTGGAGAGTGTGATACTACTACATCGGAAAAATATCTAAGAATCCTTGATTTTAGGCACTTTGAGCGGTTTTATCAGTTCTCGCAAAGTGACCGAAAAGGGAAGAAAAAAGCGATTTCTGACGGTGTAAACGTGTCAGTGGTTCTTGATATGGTGTCCGGGAACACATGCAAGTAAGGTTAACATTTTTACTATTTTTTCATTATTCAACTAAATAAGAACATGTCGTGAGACCGTTCATTTTCAAGCTAAATTGAGAATGGACGGTCTCTTTTTGTTTTCAGAAATTTATTTTAGAAAGGATGTGGTTCCGGATATGGGTGCAAAAATGCATGAGTATTCTTGTTCGCAAGAAGAGGTTGTAATGGAAGGCAAAACGAATACACAAGTGGATGAAATCAAGAATTTAAGGCTAAATCAGCTAGTAAATTTCAAAGATCATCCGTTTAAGGTAGAGACAAATACAGAGTTATTTGAATTAATGCAAAGTATAGAAAAGGATGGAGTTCTTGTTCCATTACTAGCTAGACCTAATCCAAATGGAGAAGGATATGAGTTGATTTCTGGTCATAGAAGAAAAGCTGCTTGTGAATGGGCAGGAGTTACAGAAGTACCTGTTATTGTTCGTGATCTTGATAACTGTCAGGCAGTCATAGCAATGGTTGATAGTAACTTGCAGAGAGAGAACATTAAGCCAAGTGAGAAAGCATTTGCATATCGAATGAAATTGGAAGCAATGAAGCAGCAGGGAAAGAGAAATGATTTAACTTTTCCTCAAGTTGAGGAAAAGTTGGAATTGTCACGAAGCGAGCTTTCAATAGATAATCCTACATTGGAACTGGGGAAGGTTGATCCTTTTATTAATGAGAATGGAAAGTGGGGAATAAAGAATTCTGATCAGCCATTAAAGGTTAATTCAAATAAGGAACTGGCAAGGCAGGTGGGTGAAAGCAAGGCGCAAGTAGAGCGTTACATTCGTCTTACCTACCTCATCCCCAAAATCCTAGATATGGTCGATGAAGGTAAAATCGCTTTCACAATAGCAGTTGAACTTTCTTATCTTAAGGAAGAGGAACAATACGAATTACATGCGGTGATGGATTTAGAGCAATGTACACCGTCATTGTCACAGGCGAATCGTTTGAAACGGATGAGTCAGAAGGGAGAGCTGGATATGGATGAAATGTACAATATCTTAGGAGAAGAAAAACCGAACCAGAGGGAACAGATTAAGATTCAATCAGAGAAATTAAATAAGTACTTTCCAGCTGATTTTACAGAACATCAGAAAGTGGAACTGATTGAAAATCTTGTGAAAGGTTGGCACGCCGCACAGTCGTTAAAGAAAGGCTCAAGATGATAAAATTTAGGAGGATAAAGAAGATGGATACAAGAATTGAAATAATAGGAATCGATCACGGTTGGTCGATGATGAAAAGTGTATCGGAAGTTTTTGTTACAGGCATTAAGGAGATAACAACAATTCCAGCTCTTTATAAAGATACCTTGGAATACAAAGGTAAGTATTATAGGGTGGGAACCAACAGGCAGGAAGTGAAGAATACAAAGACTGAGGATGATAGCTTTAAATTACTGACCTATGCGGCAGTAGCCAAAGAACTAAAAAGAAGAGGACTTAAAGAATCAAAAGTGTTCTTAGCAGTAGGTTTACCACTTACCCGATTTGGAGTTGAGAAGAAACCATTTATCAACTATCTGATGGAAGAGAAGGATGTCACATTTATATTTGAGCAGGTTAGTTATCATATTGTGATTGATAATGTTGTGGTATTTCCACAGTGCTATGCAGCAGTAGCGGATAGACTTCCATCCTTTGCAAAGAAAACATTGGTAGTTGATATCGGAAGTTGGACAATTGATTTTATGCCTGTCATCGACAGAGCACCGGATGAATCACATTGCGCAACCATCCCCAAAGGTCTTATTACATGTATTCGTTCTATCAACGAACAGTGTGTGAGACAGTTGAACGGAGAAGTAGATGAAGCTGAAATACAGGAGTTTATGAGATATGGTACGATTGATATTGATGAACGTTACCAGAAGATTATTAGAGACGAGATCACGAGCTTTGTGGAAAGAGTTTACAACTCCATCAGAGAATATGGCTATAATCTTGCAACCACACCAATTGTGTTTGTAGGTGGCGGTGCTGTTGTCATGAAAAATTTTGGTAGCTATAATCAAAAAAATATTTCTTACATTCTAGATGTGAAAGCAAATGCTAAGGGATATGAATATCTGGCAACAATGGCAATGAGAAATATGATGAAAAGGGCATAAGGGATAAGAAGATGGCAAAAGACAATCTTATTACAAATACTTTTCGACTTAATATGAATAACCCAACGCATGTGAAAATCAACAATGTGTTAAAAAATCTCAACCCGAAAATTTATAAGTCAAGGAATCAATTCTTGATAGATGCAGCAGTATTTTTTATCGAACATTATGGGGATGAGAGCTTCATGGAACGTAAGGAAGGTGAAGAGATACATTTTGTTACGCAGGATGAGTTAGAAGTTATTAAGAAGGAAATGATACAAAATGCGATGACAGAAGCAAGAAGAGAGGTTATTCGTCTACTAGGTGGGGTAATCGCAGGTGCAAAGAATGTAAATCAAGAAGCCACTAACAATATAACATCAAATGTTCCACTACAGCAGGACGATGAGATTATTTCAGATTATGCACTAAAGTGTATGAATTATGGGGAAGGAGAAGATTAGATATGAAGAGAATCTTTACAGGAATAGGAGTGGTGCTGCTCACAATATTAAAATGGATAGCAATGATTATTTTAGGGGCACTTAGACTGTGCCTAGAACTGGCAAAGGTTACATTACTTCTGTTTGGTCTTGTTGCAAGAATTTTCTTGGTCTTTGTGAGAGTAGGAACTCCATAGAGGGGAGGTGACTAACATGATAGCAGGATTTAAGACATACCGAGCAAATCGCCGTCTTATGAAGTATTTCTTTAAAACCAGAGTATAGTCAGAAAAAGAAAGGAGTAGCGTGCATTTTATACGGGACAAACCAATACTTGTCTCCGTATGACCGAATAAATTCATATGAATTCCAATTGCATAGTGGATAGGTATTTACGGAGAACAACCAAAGCCTATCCCCTTGCAGGAGGATAGGAACGAACAGCTTGAAAGAGAGCTGTTTTTTTAATGCCATAAAACAACTAATTATAAGAAAGAATGAGGTAAATCAAATGAAAGAGATTTTTGAACAGTATGGATCAGTAATAATTGCGGCGGTAGCAATCAGCGCATTGGTAGCAATTATCGTAATGCTTTTGGCAACAGATGGTGTCGTAGCAAATTCCTTTAAGAACCTGATCGACAGCTTCTTTAACAGAGCTGCAGGAACCATTACAGGTTAATGGCTGAAATCAAGTAAAAACAGAATCATAGAAAGAGGGGACAGCCTCCCCTCTTGGAAAGGAGTTATATGGAACGAAGTACAAAGTGGGAGCTGGTACCCGCACATTTTGGACCCTTATGGTCTTATATCGAGGATGATGAAATCACGGATATTGATTTTAATGGTACGGATTTATGGATTACCAATACAGCAAATGAACGAAAAAAAGTGGAGGAACATGGAGTTACCAAGGAATTTATTGAGAAGTTCAGCCATTATATTGCCAATAACGTAAGTAAGCCTTTTAACAAGGTGGAGAATCTGTTAGAGGCAGATACCGATACACTTCGAATTAGTATTGTTCATGAGTCATCAGCGATTTCAGGAAGATCGGTTTGTATCAGAAAGACCCTTCCGACCGTTCGTATGACAAGAGAAAGCATGATTACAGATGGATATTGTACCAAAGAAATTTTAGAGCTTTTAACGAATTGTGTGAAAGCACGTATGAACTTTGTATTCTGTGGAGAACCAGGTGTGGGAAAGACCGAAGGAATTAAGTTCTTTTCACAGTATATCCCTGCAAACGAAAGAGTCATTACCATTGAAGATACGCCAGAGCTTCATTACAGGGAAATCAATCCAGAGAAGGATTGTGTGGAATTGATGGTATCGGATGGGTTCAGCTATACAAAAGCGATTAAGACAAGTCTTAGACAAAATCCAAAGTGGCTTATGCTATCAGAAGCTCGTTCTGTGGAAGTAAAATATCTGCTTGAGAGCTTATCTACAGGAATTCGCGGATTCACCACGATTCATACGGATGATGTAAGAAAGATACCAGATCGTATTTTAAATATGTTGGCAAGCCGAACCGATGCAGATCGAATGGAGAATGATATTTTCATGTTCATTGATGTAGGTATTTTAATCCGTAAGAAACAGATGGAAGATGGCAAAATCAGAAGATACATTGATCAGATTTGCTTCTTTTATCGAAAGGACGGATGCAATATTACGTTTCCAGTGGTATTAAATGGAGAACTGGCGGAGAAGAGCCTTCCCAAATCAGTACTTGAGAAATTTGAACGAATGGATATTACACCATTTTTGGATGAAGGAGGTAGTGAGGATTGAAGAAAGAACGCGGAAAGAAGAAAAAAAGTTCTCTCAGGTTTTTGCGATATAAGAATCTAACACAGGAGCTTGCAAGATATGGATATGAGTTTACACCTAAGAAAGCAATGATTTCCTATGGAATGATTGTGCTTCTGGCAGCTATCTTTGGACTGTTATATAAGTTGCAATTACCTTATATTGCGGCTATTGGAATTATTGGGGTAGTGTTCTCACCACTGGTGCTGATTCAGACCATGAAAGGGAAGTATCACACGACCATGTTTTCTATGGCAAATAATTATATGGAACAGTTCTTGTATTCTTTTAAGAGAAACAAAACGATACTGAATGCATTGACAGAGACGGCAACTATTTTTGATGAAGGAGAGTTTCATGAGATACTGGTTCAGGCAATCGAACATATTCAATATGCCACAGACAGTGAAGATCCAGAGGAAGAAGCACTGATAATGATTAGCGAGTTCTTTCATTGTGAGAGAGTCGATGCTGTTCATTCCTTTGTAATGGGTGCACAGAGACGTGGTGGTGATGCAGGTGGTAGTATTGCATTGCTTTCTAAGAACAGAGCCATGTGGGCAGAGCGAATTATCAATCTGCAAAAGGAATTTCAAATTGTAAAACGAAATATCATGATTGCATTGGTAGCGACTTTGCTGATCTGTATTCTTCCTCTCTATCTGTTGGGCGGAGATTTGGATATCAGTGCGATTCCTTTATGCCAGATATCAGCGGTGGTATTGATTGGTATCTGTATGCTCATCTATGTAAAGGCAGATAAGAAGTTGTGTAGAAGCTGGATTGAGAAGGAAACGGACAGTTCAGGAATGGATCGGAAATACCTTCAGGTAAGAGACTACGATGAAGCAAAGGAAGCCAAAAGCAGTCAGAAGATGGCGGTCATTCCAGCAATTCTTTTTATCGGTGCATTTGTGTATTTTCAAAATATTGCTGTTCTGGTAGGTGGGATTGTAGTGGTACTGTTTTTCTTAAATCAGCATAAGGTTGGTCATAATCTTGCCAAGAAAAAGGTAGCAAGGGAGATTGAAAAACAGTTCCCTAACTGGTTGATGGAGGTAGCATTACTGTTACAGACCGATAATGTGCAGATGGCAATCCGTAAATCCATGGGCAGTGCCCCAGAGGTTTTGATTCATGCACTAGATGAGTTGATTTTAGAACTGGAAGATGATCCAAATGCAATTGAACCATATCATCGGTTTTTAAAGGATTATCGAAACCCGGATGTGCAGTCAGCCATGAAAATGCTTTATGCATTATCCAGTGGAAATGCAGGGGATGTCACAAAGCAGGTGGAAGAACTTATAGATCGCAATAATGCCATGATGGATAAGGCTGAGAAGCTAACTCAGGAAGATAAGATTGCAGGGATGAAGATCTATATTCTGTTACCGTCACTACTTGCTTCTTTTAAGTTGATGGTGGACATGGCACTGCTTTTGGTAGTATTTCTTCAGAACCTGACGTTTGGAATGTAGGAGGGGATAAGCATGAGCACAACAATTAAGACCTATGTGGGAATTTTTATCCTTCTGTTATCTGTATTTACGATGGCTGGAGTTATGTCCGCCTGTATTGACGCAAACAATGCGAGGGATTTTCATGCTTCTGTGGTAGCAGAGATTGAGGACTCTAACTTTGCACCAAGTGTTATCAATGCGTGCAAGACGCAGGCGGCAAATGCAGGATATGAGCTTTTGATTGACGAGAGCAGTATTGTAAAAGACGAAGATGGAAAGCCAACTTTGATGGAAGTGATTCTAAAATACAACTATCATGTGGACTTCTTAGGAGTCGTAAGTACCCAGCAAATTCGAGCATTTGCAAGATAAGGAGGATTTTATGAAGTTGATTATAGAACAATTTGGAAGTGGTATTATTTATGCTATTGCAGGAAGTGGAATGGCAGCCATACTGATTGGCTTTTTAAGGGTGATCAGCAGTTAGGAGGTTTGAATGAAGGAGATTTTTGAAGAGTATGGAGAGTTTGTCATTGAAGCAGTCAGTGGTGGACTCTTTCTTGGAATACTGGCATATTTCTTTCTCGGTACGCCTATGACAACGCTGATTCATCTTTTCATTACCAGTGTGTTAGGAGGTGGTGCTTAGATGAAAGAGATATTCCATGAGTTTGGAACTGCAATCATTGCTATTGTTACTGCTGTCTTGATAGTTGGAGTTTTATTTGGAATCTCGGTATCAGGCAAAACAGGAATATTACAGATTGCAGGGGTGTCAGTGGAAAAAGAAGAAACAGATTATGCTTCATATCACGACTTTGATTCTGTAGTTACTTGGCATAATAGGACAAAGCCGGTTGCAGCATATACTGCATCTTATGGCAGGTTTATTGCTTTAAGTAGTACCAGTTTTCTTTCCAGGTATTATGCTAAAGATATGGAAGGAACGATTTATCCAATGGATAAGGTTATTCTTGCAAAGTTGTTTACAAATACCATGTTTGGTAAAGTGTTAGATATTAGAAGAGCCGATGGAACAAGTGTTATGAGTGCCTATTCCGCTACGGATGGAAGTATCCGTTTTCCAAGTGCAGGGGTGTATGTGGTCTATTTCCAGATCAGGGACAGAGAAAATCTGACCAGTGTCTGGAAGATACCGATTGCCGTGGACGAAAGGAGGAGCTAGGGATGAAGAATGTTTTTTTAGGATTTGGAATTACCATCTGTGCGATTCTATCGATTGTTATTGTAATGACACTTTGTGGAACGAATATGAGACAAAACGAGTTAAATCGTGCAGTTGACAGTGCTTTGCAGGATACCGTAGAAAACCAGTTTGATAGTAAGACCTATTCCGTGAGCAGTAATGATGAATTTATCGCAGATTTCATGGAAGCATTATTGGTGCAGATCAATTCTGACTGTAGCGTAAAGATCAATGTATTAGATGTCGATTACCAGAAAGGACTCTTATCTGTGGAAGTCATAGAGAAGTATAAGCATCCAATTGGAACGGAAGGTCAGGTATCTGTAAAGAGAACCGTAATTATGGAACAATATACAGTTCCAGTTAGTTAGGAGGCGCAAGATGAAAGAGAAGATGAAGAAATTTTTAAGAAAGCATTGTAAGCTATTCATAGGTGTGTCAACGATTGTAGTATTAGTTGCTGGAATATTTTTTGTCTCTAGCTTGAAATCAAATCAGAATCTGGTGGAAACTTTATCTGATACTGAAAAAGATGGAATTACTAGTGAAGAAGTGAAACCGACAGAAGTTCCAGTCGCGGAAGAAACGCCTCAAGTAGAAGATACAAAAGAGCCGCCAAAAGAATCTGCGGAAAGCACGAAAGAGAATACTAACATAACTGCAACACCAACGGTGGAAGCCAAGAACTCAGAAACAGAGAAGCCTAGTGTAACTCAGAAAGCAGAGGCAAATGCAGAGGATGAAACCACATCGGAAGTGAAAGCAACAGAAAAACCAACTTCTCAAGCAGAACCTACTGCAACTGTAGTACCAACAACAGAAACAAAGTATGTTCCCATATCAGAAGGCTGGAAAGCAGAAGCGTCTGCAAAGGGAGATATTACTTCTGCACAGAAGGCAGATCTTGATTCGATGATTCAGTCTTGGAAATCAGGAGCTCTTTCGGATGCAGAGCTGAAGGATAAAATCATCAGTTATCTGGATGATCAAAAGATTGACTATATGGAAGTTAGTGTTACTAGCAAAGGATATGCACTATTTGATGAGGTTCCTGAAATTGATTTGAGAGACGGTGGAAATTTGTATTCTTATGTAGGCACCTATAGTACGGGAAAGCTGAATCCAGACGGAACCAACAAGACCGTATGTTATAACTGGTCGGCATTTGTATTTTAGAGGAAGGAAGAATTGAATATGAAGAAATCATGGAAAACAGGCTTGCTCAGTCTGTTTTTCTTATTGTCCGTAATTGGATTGACAGCTCTTGCTCCTCCACAAGAGGCGCAGGCTGCCACCTTTGATAACGCAGTTACCTTTTATAATTCGTATGGGTCACAGATCGTTTTTAAGGATGGATACTTTTACTTTGCGACAAGAGGAAAGCAGGCAAGTGCCAGTGTGAATACGACCCATTGGGGGACGGTAGGTTATCGGATGAAAGTGACAACCAGCTCACAGACCGCTTATATTTATTTTAATCTCAGTGGATATACCGTAGAGACTGTGGATTCGGTGGCAAGCGGTGGTTATATCTATGAACTAAGCCGTATTAACTTAAGCTATGTAAAAACTAAATTGGCTCAGACAAATCGAACAGCATACAATGAATTCATTATTAGCGGTGGAAATATTGTAGTGGATAGCTGTATGATTACCATCAAGATCGATAAGTATGGAAATCGTACCAATAGTGGTTCCATGGATGATTACGGGAATTTTTATGGAAGTGTTTATACGGATTATAATGGCATTGCAAATGCAGCACCTTGGAGTAATCCTAGCTCTTTGCACAGTTATTTTAATATGACCATCAATTATGTAACGCAGCTAAAATCAAGACAGGTGGTATATGTTAGGTATCAGCAGGCAAGTGGAGACTATGGTAGTTATAATGCTGTCATAAACAAAGACTATGTATACGGAGAAACAGTTTCTTGGTCAAGAGATGCTGACTCCTGCTATAATTCGGCAAGTATTTCCTATACTGCAAAGCAGGAGAAGACATCATATGTATCGGTTACTCGTAAGCAATATGTGCAGAATGTCTATGTGAAATATCAGGATGCAAATGGGAATTACAGTGGAGACTGGGCACTTGCCAAGAGTCAGAACCTTTATTATGGAGCAAGCTTTGAATGGTCATATGCAGGGAATGCCTGTTACAATGCGGCAAGTGTTAGTAAATATACGGTTACTGGAGCAAAGAATCATTATATCTATATCTCAAGAAAGAAATATTCCGTAAGTGTCAGTGCAGGAACAGGAATCAGCAGTGTATCAGGTGGAGGAACTTATTATTATGGAGCTAATTGTACGGTTGACGCAGGAGTGAAGACTGGATACACATGGAAGAATTGGACTGGAACATATACGTCCATCAGCAAAAACTATACCTTTTCTGTAACAGGGAATGTTTCGTTGACAGCAAATGCAGAGGCGAACACCTATTATATTGTGTTTCATCCAAATGGCGGTAGTGGATCTATGACTACACTGACTTGTAAGTATGATCAGACGTACACTCTGCCAGCAATGAGCTTTACTTATCCGTCCCATCCGTGCAAGTACCTTGGATGGAATACAGATGCCAATTCCTATTATGCGACCTATGCAGAAAAACAGCAGATTCGTAATCTTACCAGTGTAAATGGATACACCTTTCATTTCTATGCAATCTGGGACTATGCACCTGATCTGACTTGTACAGATCGCTATTTTACTTTGTATGAAGCACAGACAGGAATAATTACAGAAGCTGAGTTACTTCGGAGTGTAACATCAACAGACCGAGAGGATGGAACAACGCAGATCCGGGTTAAGAACTATTCTACAAACACTTTTACAGGCTTAACAAGCCCTGGGGTGATTACGATAACGTATACCACGACTGACCGTAGAACTAATACAACGGAAAAGCAGGCAAAGGTAACAATTGTAGATACAAATGCCACAAAAGAGGGACCAATGGATTTTGACGGTAAGAAGCAGTATGCAAGATTTATTGCTTCAGAGTATTACCAGAAGGACTATTCTGCGGGAGGATTGGAGGCAACATCTAAGTGGAGAAGTGATATGACCTATCGAAATACTTTGACGGCTGCAATGAACAATGTGAAGGGAGAAGATGGGAATTGGTCACATGTAGTCAAAAGTTATGAGTTTTCGAAGGAGGATATTGAGCAGGTGAAGCAGTATGTGAGGGAAAATGGGATGGGGAATACGAAGAGGAATAATGCTTTATCTAGGTTTGACAACCAGGTACTACGTTTGAATGAAGAACAAATTGATTAGCAGAGTAATCTGAATCAATATAAATAATATTGACAAATAGTACTCATAATAGATTACTATTTGTCAATGACTTAACTGACATAAAGTGATAGAATAATACTTGTTATTTTAATATTACTTGGATATGAAAATGGGAAATTGGAGGAATTAATTGTGTTAGAGTATTTTGATAAAGAAAAATTTGATGAATATGTTAATGGATTGAAAAGAGCAATTTTGGATGGCACTTGGCCAAAATATATGCGTTCTAATAAAGATCCAAAAGTATATTTTAAATCAAGTTACGTACCGGATTATTTTAATAAGGAATTATCATCTCCATATTATAGTGAAATTTCTATTGATTTAGTTTCATCATGCAATACATCTAGTGCTCGTAAAGAAATACCTTCCAATTTTGAACGGGTTATTGGAGCGGTACAATACATACTAGAAAATAAATGTATGCCTATTGCCTTAATAAAGCATGGAGATGAGTTCTATATTGAGAATGGAAAACATAGATTTTATGCCTATATTTTATTAAATAAGAAGACTATACCTGTTTCTATACGAGAAGTGGTAGCTGAAAAAATTGACAAAAATATGAGTATGATATCTATAAATCGTCCGTTTTATAATAATGACGGAATGAACATAGCATATCCAGAAAAGGCTTTAGAATTTTTTGAAATATATAAAGTTTTATTTGAATCAATTCGTTCTGTTGAAATGATAACAAATGATGAGCCGGCAAAATCAGTTTTAAGGTTTTGCTTATATGGTGGAGATTTTATCGAATTTTTAGATTGCTGCACGGCAGGAAATGATTTTAGAAGTAGTCAAGTAACATGTGAAATTCTTATTCAGTGTGGCTATCAGATAGATATGAATTACATTAAAAATAATTCTAATTTCAAATTAGAAGATAAACGTGATGCTCATAATTTGGTGTTTGAATCTGACAAGAAGGATGATATTATTGAAAAATATATATTACCTAATATTGATAAACTGGAACCTTACGACAGGGATAAAACGCTAGAAAGTGAATTTTACAAACTGCATTCATACGTATCTTGGCATAAGCCATTTGATGTTCCTGGAGCCAATTTTTCTTGGTATAGTTCTTGCTATTTAGAAGTTGATGATAAGAATATTTTTCTTGTAGGTTCTGAGAACGCAAACTCAATTGATTCGATTTATATTTTTAGGGATTCATACTTTCCATTTAAAAGCACAACTGTGGAGTTCTGTGGAATTATCCTTAGTAGTGATTCAATATACAAAAAAATATGTCGATTACCTCTATAAAAGTATATCTAAATAATAAGATTTACTCTGTAATAAAGGAGAGCATAATATTTCATAACTAACAATTATTATTTAATAAAGCCGAGGAGAAATCCCCGGCTTTTGCAATGTCTAAAAAATTACAAAAATCCGTTAAGGAGGAAAGGAGGCAGTATGACTAACATACGATTACGCCAGAAGGTTCCACCTTAACGTGGATTCTTTTGAACAGAAACTTAATAACAATTTACTTACCCGCTGTTTTTTTTGCGGGATTTTTTTATTTCAGGAGGAAAGATATTATGATGAATTATGAGATTTTTAAAGAAGTAGTAGCTGAGAAATTTATGGATTATCTGTCAGGTCTGTATAAAGACATGAAGTTAGAGATTCGCCCAGTTGACAAAGTAAATGTAACTTTGGATGGAATGAATCTTGTGGGAGAAGGTGACGTTACTGTAACACCGACCATCTATATCAATGACATGTATGAGCATTATCAGAAGACAAATGATCTTCAGGAGGTATTGCAGATGGCAGCTTCCAAAATGGAACATGCTATTAAGGAAGCGCCAACGGTAGCGCCTGCGATAGATTTTAATGTAGCAAAGGATAACATTGTATTCCAGCTTGTGAACACGGAACAGAATAAGGAAATGTTACGAGACATGCCAAACAGATCCTTTCAGGATTTATCCATTATTTATCGTTGGATTGTGAAAACGGATGTAGAGGGAATTCAGAGTACCGTAATTCATAATTCCCTTGCAGAGAAGCTTGGAATTTCAGAGGAGCAGATGTTTAAATTGGCTGTGGAAAATACTAGAAGGATTTTCCCACCAACGGTAAAATCCATGAACGATGTTATTCGCGATATGTTTATGAAGGATGGTATGCCTGCTGAAATTGCAGATATGATGATTGGTGAGATGCCGGCAGAACAGACGATGTGGGTAATCAGTAATGATAGAGGTATCAATGGGGCAATTTCTATGCTGTATGAGGATAAGCTTCATGGCTTAGCAGAAAATTTGGGAACAGACCTGTATATTATGCCCTCATCGCTACATGAGGTTATCGCAGTGTCTGCTTCCATGGGAGATCCAAATGAACTTGCACAGATGGTAGCGGAAATCAACATGGATCAGGTTGCATTGGATGAGCGATTATCTAATCAGGTGTATCACTATGACAAGGATCTAAGAAAGCTTAGTCTTGCTACAGATACTCCAAATAAGCGTTTAGATGGAATTGTTGCAGAACCAAAGCTTATCTATGATTCGAAGAATCAGTCCAGATAAAGGAGGTATCGATGGAGCAGGAACATAAAGAAATAGTACTAACTATCCAGGAATTGATTGCTCTTATCAATAATACCGAAGAGGATTTTCTTATAAGCATTTCACTTGAAGGGGAGGCTGATACAAATGCCAAAGAAGAATGAATTCAAGCTGGATGTGGTATCTGTAAGGCTTGTCAAGGACGCTCCTATTTACTCAGAGCGTCCTTTCAATAGCCCCTATGAAGTGGTAGCAGTTCTAGGGAATTCCATGTGCGAACTTGATAGAGAAGTCGTATGTGTCGTGAATCTAAAGACAGACCTTACTCCAATCAATGTGCATTTTGCCAGTATGGGAGCATTAAACGAAGCCATGGCACATCCAAGGGAATTGTTTAAGACAAGTATCCTTAGTAACGCTGCAAGTATGATGATTGTCCATTGCCATCCTTCTGGAAATTTATTACCAAGCAAAGCAGATACCATGATGACGGACAGGATGAACAAATTATGTGAGCTAATAGGGATTCCTTTAATTGATCATGTAATTGTTGGTGGAGACAATCGAGAGTTCTTTAGCTTTAAGGAAAAAGGATTGATTTCCAATCCAAGAATTACTTTGGCGAAAGACTATATGACATTGGATTTTCCATCCCCAATGATAGCAGAGCGAGGGAAGGCAAGGTGAATGTGATTGCAAGGAAGCAGATTTACGGAAGAAGAGCTGGAAATTGCTAAGAGTGTGGATTTGACAGCGGTTGCCTCGAGTCTTGGATTTACAGTAAAACGAGTGGGAAGATATCACACGTTAAAGGAAATGGATTCGGTGAGAATTTACAATAGAAGTCATTGGTTCCGGTGGTCAAGACAGTATGAAAAAGGCAGCAATGGTGGTTCACAGATTGACTTTCTCAGAGTATTTTCAGGCATGGAAGTAAAAGAAGCTGTATTTTGGCTTTTAGATTTTGTGGGATATCGAAAAGTGCAAGAAGAGGATAAGAAGCTTGAATTAAAGTATCAGGTAAGCCTGGAGCCAGAAAAGTCAAAGGATTTTGTTCTTCCGTTGCCATCCAGAGACAATTCTTACTTGTATTCGTATCTAAGGGAAGAACGTGGATTAAGCGATCAGGTTATAATCTTTTTTATTGAAAGGGATCTGATTTATGAGAGCAGACATTATCATAATGTGGTCTTTAAAGGAAATGACAAAGATGGAATGACCAGATTTGCAAGTATGAGAGGTGTATTTGATAAGGAAGGCAAGTCTTTCAAATGTGATGTTGCAGGCAATGATAAGAATTATGGATTTAATGTAACAAATGTAGAAAGTACGGAGTTAGTAGTGTTTGAAGCTGCTATTGATCTTATGAGCTATATGGATATTTTTACAGATTTTGAATCGAATAAACTTGCACTTGGAATGCTTGCAGATGCACCACTTATTACGATATTAACTGAGAATCCACAAATCTCTTCCATACGATTTTGCCTTGATAATGACGAGCCAGGAAGAAAGGCGTCGCAGGAATTATGTGAGAAGTACTATGGACTAGGATATGAGGTGGAAGATAACCCACCACCATCAGGATTTAAAGATTATAACGAATGGCTTGTGGCAAAGAAACGAGATTTAGAAATTCCAATGAACTGTGATAGCAGAAAGTGCTATCAAAATAAGACAGTGATAGTAAAAAGTGCACTCACAAAGCAAAAGTGATAGCAAAAAGTGCACTCACATTTTCGGGGCAGTCAAGGCAGTGGAAATTTTAACTATAAAGTGATAGCAGAAAGTGCGCTCACATTTGCCGAGTGATAGTAAAAAGTGCGCTCACAAGGCAAAAGTAATGGCAAAAAGTGCTATCACTCATATATGGAAGGGGTTTTAGGGGGATTTTCCCCCTAACTAGATGCAGTTGAGCGGAGACGTCTCAAACGCGTATCTAGCAGTGGACACCGGGAACTTTACGGGGACGCTAGAGCCAGGATAGAATTAAAGAAATACAGGAAAGGAGGAGCTAGGAAGCAATGGAACAAGAAGTCAAATTATTTACAAAACCAGAAGAATGGGTTCAGTGGATACAGGAAAGAGGATTGCCTTTTGATATCTCAGTGGAAGATGCAGAAATTCTTCTTGGCTATTTGGAAGGTCATGATTATGCCATTGGACAAGATGAAGCTGGTGTTTTGTACCGGAAAGATGTGGGAGAAGAACATGGTAAAGTTGAGGTTTATTCAATAGATGAGGTGATTGATATTGTCTGTCAATGGAATTACGAAAAGATTCTTGAAGAAGATAAAGGTCGTAATGATCCAAACGATTTTATTGATTTCACACAACATCAGAATTCTTATGAGAAACTGAAATTGGATGAAATTCGCTTGGACAGACTATTTGATATGACTCGCTTTGGAAGAGAAGTGGAAGCGTTAGCAATAAAACTTGCAAATGAGTTCATTGAGAACCTGAATCAGAGTAAAGAAATTGATACTGCAGTTCAGGTGGTGTCGGAAGGAGTACTGAAACATTCAACAGGTAACAGAGGGAGGTGACTAGATGGCAGATAGCATTCATTGTATTAAGAAGACATTACGCTTAATGCCAGATGAGGCTAAAATTTTGGCAGATAAAGCAAAGGAAGCGGGAATGAATGAAGCTGAATATGTACGGTTGTTAATCCGGCAGAAGCCAAACGACTATCCTGAGATACGAAAGCTATTAAAGACTTTGATCAATGAAGTAAATCGCATTGGAATCAATATCAACCAGATAGTATTCAATCATAATTTGGGGCTATATTCGGAGGATGATAAGAGCAGACTGATTGCTTATATGAGAAAGTTGAATTCATCAGTTAATGAGGTGGTGAGGCAGATTGGCAATCAGTAAGATTCTTCATATGAAAGACTGCGGTGGACACTTTCATGGAAAGCATCTGAAAAGTTCACTGGAGTATATTCTTAAATCTGAGAAAACACAGGATGGCAGGCTTGTTGGAGCAATCAATTGTCAAGTAGATACGGCATTTGAACAGATGAAGGAAACAAAACGGTTATTTGGTAAGATTGATAAACGTCAAGGATATCACTTGATCCTTTCTTTTAAAGAAGATGAGGTTGCACCGGATACTGCAATGGAAATTACACAGAAATTTGTTCAGGAATACTTGGGGCAGGAATATGAAGCTGTATATGCAGTTCATGATAATACGGATCATGTTCATTCCCATATTATATTTAATAGTGTCAGCTTTGTTTCTGGTAAGAAATATCGTTATGAGAAAGGGGATTGGGCAAGAGATATTCAGCCCATAACAAATCGATTATGCGAAGAGTATGGTCTATCCATAATAGATATTGAAGAAGGAAAGAGAGAACGGGCAAATGAGAATTACAAGGACTGGAATGAATACCGTGAAGGTAAGTTTGTTTGGTCTGACATGATTAAACGTGATTTGGATTCTTGTATTATTCAGGCTAATTCATTTGATGATTTTTTGGATTTATTGAAAGAGAAAGGTTATGAAACAAAGCAGGGAAAGCATTTTGCTGTAAAACCGCCGGGGATGACAAGATTTAAGCGATGTAAGTCGCTGGGAGAGAATTATTCCGAAGAGCAGATTAGGGAGCGAATTAGGAATGAAGACTTGGTATTCTATCAGTCACAGAAGGAATTGGTAAAACCGCAAATTGTAAAGTGCTATGTAAAGCGATATAAGAGGGCTAGAATGTCAGGTCTGCAAAAACGATATTATGCAAAACTATATCGGATTGGGCAGCTAAAGAAGAAACCCTATAGTCAGGTGTGGAAATACAGGAATGATATACGAAAGATGCACAAACTACAGGCGCAATACCTATTCTTGGCAAGGCATGATATTCACAATGTGGTTGATCTGGCAGCAACGATTGAGAAGCTGACGGATAGGAGAAAAAAGTCTTCTTCTGAAAAGAGTAAGGTATATCGGGCACGGCAGAGATGTGTAAACTTATTTGCTATTTTGCATGAGTTAGAAGTATTGAAACCAGCAGAAGAGTCTTTTCAAAAAGGAGATTCTTTTTTTATAGAAGAACATAATCAATGGACTTCATTATTAGAGGGAATTCTTAACGAGGGATATACTCTAGAGGAGGTGGAGAAATTAAGAAGCTTCTACAAGGAACAAATAGCATCTGCAAGTGCGAAGGAGAAGGCGGTATTTCGTGAATTGAATCTTGGTAAGTCAATCTGGAAGGATCTGATTTCAGAGAATACAGAAAAGACAAAACAAGAAGAAATCAGTAAAGAGAAAGAAATAGACAAGGACAGGAAAGAGCAGCCAAAACGATAGGCTGTTATTTTTATGTAGACAATGAGCCAAGTGAATGCATGCTTGCATGCAAATACATTTGGCGAATGTCCATAAGCGAGACGAAAGTCGAGCTTAAGAAGGAGGTAATTATGGAACAGGCACTTAGCAAATCTGAAATCGGTAAGCACATTGACATTTTAAAGTCTGGAAAGCGATATAGTGAGGAAATCATAGCATTGATAAAGGATGATTTGGAATATGGTTTTTCAAAGGAACAGACAGAGCTGTATTTAAAGTCTGGTTACAACATTGGACAAATGAGGGTATATTCGGAATGCCTACGTGATGGCAAATCGGGAGAGTTTATATCCTTAATAGAACGAACGGAACTAACTGCACCTCAGATGCAGATAGCATTTGAATTCTATAAAAAGGGTGTACCGATTGAGACGATTGAAGAGGTTGTAACAAGGAAGGAAACACCGATTGCTATGAAGACTGCTTTTAGTAAATTTTTAGAACAGATTCAGACGGTAAAGCAAGAGACAGCTACAGAACCAGAATATGTGCAGGAACTTGTCAAGAAGATGGAGGAGATTGTAAGTAAAATATGTTTTCAGGAGAAGCGATACGATGCTTTGAATGAAAAGCTTATAATATTTGAATCTACGAAGGCAGATGAACAGATCAGGGAAAATCTTGTGAAAGAGAATGCTGATAAGGAGCAATTGTTAAACGACCAGCAGGACAAACTGAATCAAGCAAATTCAGCAATTTCCAGATTGCGCGAACAGCTAGAGTTTAAGGATAAGGAGATGAATCGTATGAGCAATCGCATTGAAACTTTAGAGGATAAATTGCTTCATGCAACAGATGTGAATACAGTAACATCTTCAGAACCAAAGAAAGAAGAGGAATGTAACGTTCAAAGTGAGATCAAGAAAGAAGGTGCAGCTATGACACAGCAGGCTATTTTAACAGAACCGATGGGAATACCGATTTTTTATCAAATCCCAGTCGTTGATATGCAGGGTAGAGTAATTCAGAAGGTGCAGATTGACAGATCAGAATCAAAATCCAATGGAGTGATTGGGTTATTATCCAAACTATGCTTTAAGAAGAAATCCAGAGCAGATATCGTTAAGTTGGTTGCAAGTGGTAATCTGGCTCCGGCTCAGCTGATTCAGATTAAAAGTGGGATTGAAAAGGGTCTTACAGAAGGACAGTTAGTGGAACTGATTAATAATAATGTAGCAGCTGAAAAGATGAAGGAAATTATTGAAATTGCTGTTTTGGAAAACAGCATGGCATATTAGGAGGCATGTATGAATTTAGAAATCGTAGAAGAAACAGCATTCATTATGAATGAGGCAAAGCATCCTTTTACAGAATCTCAAAAGGAATTTGTAGTGCAGTTTGCTTTTAAGTCTGGCAATAAGGACTTAACGAGCCAGCTGATGGAAGAGCTTCGACAATCAGTGAATGAAACAGAGTCAAATCAGATTATTCAGAAGTATTCAGCAATGATTCAGGAAAAACCAAGTTGGGTGGCACAGATTGAGAATCTATTGGTGGCACTTGAAATGTATCGAATCGAGGAAGAAAAGGCAATCAACAGACTGGCAGATATATTAAGTGCATATGGAATCAACGTGTCAGTAGAGGAAATTCGTCAAACCGATACGGAGGAGTTGCTCACCAAGGTGAAGAAAGAAACAATGGAGGTGCGATAAATGGCAGAAGAAATTCAGGAAGCGGTGCAAATTATCCGTGTGGCATATGACGGAATTGAGATTGCAATGAAGGTTGGAAATGGCGGAATCAGTGCCATGCAAAAAGCAATCGACTTTCTTAAGGGAATGCTGGATTATGAAAAGCAACTTGGAAAGACATCCATGAGAAAGCTATTGATGAAAGGCGGAGACTTGCAGGTATTACAGTTTAAGACAGAAGATATGTCAAAGGTAGAAAAGATGGCAAAGAAGTATGGAATTTTATATTCCGTGCTGCCAGATATGAATAAGACAGATGGTATGAGTGAGGTTATTTTTCATTCTGAAGCAGTTCCTAGAGCGAATATGATGATTCAGAAATTAGAGTTTGGTCGTATCGCTACTTTTGATGATTACCTGAAAAACGGTGATGAGAACACACTAGGAAAGATGATGGATTTTCTGAAAAAGCAGCAGGGAAACGAGAAAGTCCACACTGAGGAAGGGGCTAAGATTAACGCAACCATTGATGGGTTGATTGAAAAAGTTGGCCTGTTTGCCATGGAGAAACAAAGTATTAGTGTGGAAGAGGTGAAAGAGAGCTTTAGCATTGGAAATGATCAGGCAGAAACAGTAATCAAGCAGTTAGAGACGATTGGCTTTATAGGAGCCAAGGATAATGACGGTCAACATAAGGTTATGATGGATAAGGAGGCTTTTCTTAATCGTGTCAGAGGGTATCAGGATTTAGCGGAGAGAATGCGAGCAATTTCTGCTTCAAAGAATTTGAATCTTTCCGATGTGACAATCAGTAAGAATCTGATTGTGGAGGAGAACAATCACGCAGTCAAAACAAGAGTACCCGGAACCTGGGGAGAAAATGCAAGATATCTCTGGATCAATAAAGAGAATATCATGGATATTCATAATGGAAAGACGATGCTCACGTTTCTTGATACAAGTAAGAATTATAAGATGTACAACGAGGAGAACCGTGTCCTAGAAACGAAGAGAGGGGATGAACTCTTTACTCATTATGACAAAGTGGAATCTTCTGTTCGTGAGCGTTATGAGCATTCACAGGCAAAAGAAAAGACCAGTACAAAGACCACGACAAAGACAACTTCCACGAAGAAGACGAGGTAAAGCCTATGAAGACAAGTAAAAAGAAACCATCCATTTTGTTTCTTCTGCTTGGTGCAGTACTTGCTGGATATATTGGATATCTGATTGGAGGAGCATGGGAACAGGGGATAGAATTAAATGAATTCATCGATCGGTTTAACAAGATTTGTGCAGCTCCCTTAGCAAATTATTACAATGTGTATACAGGTAAAGCAGTAGCCATTGCCATAGGAATCTATGGGATGGCTATTGTCATGTATTATACCAGTCAGAGAAATTATATGCCAGGTAAGGAGTTTGGTACGGCAAAGTTTGAGAATTCCAAACAGGTAAATAAAGTCCTAATGGATAAGGATGAAAACTTCAATCGAATTCTAAGTCAGAATGTAAAGATGTCATTGGATTTTAGAAGACTAAAACTGAATGGGAACATTCTGATCTGTGGAGGTTCTGGTGCAGGAAAGACCTTTTATGAAGTAAAACCGAACTTAATGCAGATGCCTCATAGCTGCTCATTTATTTGTACCGATCCAAAGGGAGGCGCGGAACGTTCCGCTATGAAAAGTAGTGGCACAGTTCTGCTGAATTATTAAATAAATTCAGTTCAACTGGAGAACTGAACACATGAATTGTCGAATGACAGGGTAACGCCTTGAAAGGCATCCTTAATCCTCCGACTTGCATGGATATGAGTAAACATTGAAATGTAAGAAGCTCGGTGAAGTCGGCAGAAAGGCACCGTAACAGTTTGGCTGACGAAAGCTACCCAGAGGTGGGCGGTGTGTCTGATATGCCGGAGGTCTATAAGTTACCTATGGTTAGAATGAGGAGAATAGACAAGCTCTTCTGACGAATCTTCGAATGTACGGGTCTATATCGGGACTATGTAGAAATGCATAGTGACACAAATAGTGTCGCTAGTGTGGGTGAGTAAGACTCCGCCTTTATGAAAGTCCATGCATTGTTATAGGCAATGGCAAGCTAGCAGGCTCATAGAAGAAACCTAAGGGTAAAATGTAAAGATAATGTGTTCGGAACGTTCGAAGCTGACAACGTGGAGAATTTACTTTCTGTGAAGCGTATCAAACGGGAAAATCACGCAAGTGATATAAGGGAGATTATGTCAGTGAAAGCGGAGGTATGGTACCTATGAAGCCATGATAATAAGTGGTGGAGGGAAGACCTCTAGTCGTGTAATTAGTAAATCAAAATCGAATTGGTATGGGTTCGTGTAAGACTAAGAGATGTACTCACTCCTAGATTGGAGGATACAGACCATGCTAAAGAAAGCCAAGCTACGTTATAACGAATACTATGATATGCAAAAGGTGTTCGATTCCTTATACGCAGCTAGCAAAAACGGTAACAATTTTTATAAGTTACTAGAGATTATCGGTTCAGAAGAAAATATTCGTTTAGCATATCGTAATCTAAAAACAAACAGTGGTAGTAATACTGCTGGAACTGATGGGAAAACCATTGAAGATATCAAAACTCTTACAGATAAAGAAGTCATTGATACAGTTAGAATTATGTTAGATGATTTTATACCAAGTTCTGTGAGAAGAGTGTTCATTCCAAAGCCAGGTAGTGATAAAAAGCGACCTTTAGGAATTCCGTGTATATGGGATAGGCTAGTCCAACAATGCATTCTGCAAGTGTTAGAGCCAATATGTGAACCAAAGTTTCATAATCATTCCTATGGATTCCGCCCAAACAGAGGAGCAGACCATGCAATTAGCAGAACTGTCAGTATGGTTAATATGTTTCGTCATTACTATTGCGTTGATGTTGATATTAAAGGATTTTTCGACAATGTTGACCATGGCAAGCTATTGAAACAGATATGGACACTAGGTATCAGAGATAAAAGGCTGATTTGTATTATCAGCAAAATCCTAAAATCAGAGATAGAGGGAGAAGGAATTCCAACGAAAGGAACGCCACAAGGTGGCATTATCAGTCCGCTACTGTCTTTGATAGTGTTGAATGAATTGGATTGGTGGGTAAGTGACCAATGGGAAACATACCAACCAAAAAGATTTTCGAATAAGAAGAGTTTTTATTCCTATGCAAGGAACTATACCAATCTGAAAGATGGATTCATAGTCAGATATGCAGATGATTTTAAAATCATGTGTAGGACATACGATGAAGCTCAAAGATGGTATTATGCTACGGCTGATTTCTTGAAAACAAGGTTGAAGTTAGACATTAGTCCAGAGAAATCCAAAGTAGTAAATATGAAGAAAAACTCGTCAACATATTTAGGGTTCAAAATAAAGGTTGTACCAAAAGGGAAAACAAGATACGGATTTATTGCAAAAACGGATATGAGCGACAAGGCAATCAGGAAAGCCAAAACTAACCTGAAAGCTAAGATTATTAACATCCAAAAGCATACCTCATATATAGCCATAGAGAATTATAATTCAGCGGTCAGAGGTATACAGAATTATTACAGTATTGCAACAAATGTTTATAACAACTTAACGGATGTGAGTTACGCTCTTTTGCCGACCATTAGAATACGTCTAAGAGATATCAGTAAAACAGTCCCATTTAGGGAAACAGATATCGAATTTCAGCGAAAAGCAACTGGAATCAGAGATGACACAAAGATTGTAAAAATAGGTTCACAGACATTACTTCCGATTACGGCGGTACGTCACAGAAGTCCTATGAATTTCTCACAAGACACAACGAATTATACAGCTAAAGGAAGAGAGAAAATTCACAGCAATCTGGAAAAAGTTACAGAATTAGAATTTGAAGCACTTGCAAGAGGCAGAGACCCTAATGAATCTGTTGAATTCAATGATAATCGTATATCAGCTTTTGTAGTTCAACAAGGGAATTGTTATATAACAGGTCAGAAATTAAATGCCAATGATATGAAATGTTTTAGGAAAATGCCATTGATTCAAGGTGGAACAAATAAGCATGGAAATATCGCATTTGTAGAGCCAAGAGTTTTTAATTTGATATTTAATGACAACATCAATGAGGCAAAAATTCAATTTGCGAAGCTGAAACTAGAGGAAGTGAAGCGTAATAGACTGAATAAAATCAGACGTAACTATGGTTACCAATCAATATAGATAATCTATGATTTACGAAAACACGATGGCACGCCGTATGAAGCGAAAGTTTCACGTACGGTGTAGAGCGGGGGAAAAGGTGGAGATAATATCAAAGCCTTACCTATCGCTATA
>OJKA01000205.1_pt1 | contig 28372 bp, 30 predicted proteins | sample 1596451 | NCBI WGS metagenome assembly OJKA01 (sample SAMEA4350155, study PRJEB24818) | metagenome | biome: human; feature: gut; material: faeces | place: Denmark | collected 2013-09 | reverse complement strand
CGCCTCAAGCCTCGTCTGAGGTAAACACCATGCCCGCATAGGGCTTCTCGCGACACGCCGCCAGCCGCGCGGCGAGGCTGCCCACGTGCAGCTCCAGCTTGTGCCCGTCCGGGTCGAGAAAATAGAATGACGCCCCCTCGCTTTTGTTCTGCTTCCAGACGGTGACGCCCGCCTGCTCCAGCTTGTTTGAGAACGGTTCAAAATCCGCCTCCGCCACGGTAAACGCGTAGTGGGTGTAGTCGCTCTCCTGCGGCGGCACATACTGGCGCGCCTCGTCGTACGACAGGCAGACCCACAGATCGCCGCAGGTGAGATAGGCCCCGGTATTCCAGCGGGCGTGGAGCGTCAGCCCCAGCAGCTCGTGCCAGAAGGTGATGCTTTTTTGCAGGTCGCTGACCGCGAGGGTCAGGTGATTGAATGATTGCATCATAATGAGCCCTTTTGTTTTTCGCGCCGGACGTGATACGGTAAAGAGATGAACATAAACCACGCCGTGCTCACCGTAAACCGCTGGTGGCTGCCTTCTTAAAGGCGGCTCGGAGTTGTTTTCCCCATTTTCAGATAGCCGCCGAAAGGCGGCTTTCTCACATCTAAGACCCCTTTCGGCAACTGCACATTAAGGAGTCTTTATGAACGCACCAACCATCCTCACCGGCGACCGCCCAACCGGCCCGCTGCACCTCGGCCACTTCGTCGGATCGCTGCGCCAGCGCGTGGCGCTCCAGCAGACTCACAGCCAGTTTGTGCTGATTGCCGACCTGCAGGGGCTGACCGACAACGGCAGCAACCCGCAAAAAATCCGCGACAACATCCCCGAAGTGCTGGCCGACTACCTCGCCGCGGGCATCGACCCGAACCTGACTACCATCTGCCTGCAGTCCGCCCTGCCCGCCCTCGCCGAGCTGACGATGCTGTATATGAACATCGTCACCGTCGCCCGCGTTGAGCGTAACCCGACGGTGAAAAACGAGATTGCGCAGAAGGGCTTTGCCCGCTCGCTGCCGGTCGGGTTTATGGCCTACCCCATCAGCCAGGCGGCGGACATCACGGCGTTTAAGGCCGAGTGCGTGCCCGTCGGCGACGACCAGCTGCCGATGATTGAGCAGACCAACGAGATTGTGCACAAGATGAACAGCCTGCTTCCCGCCCCGGTGCTGCGCCACTGTAAGGCGTTGCTGAGTGACACCAGCCGCCTGCCCGGCATCGACGGCAGCGCCAAGATGTCGAAATCGCTCGGCAACACGCTGCACCTTTCGGCCAGCGAAGAGACCATTCATCGTGCGGTCAGCGCGATGTACACCGACCCCAACCACCTGAAGGTGAGCGACCCGGGGCAGATTGAGGGGAACGTGGTGTTTACGTATCTCGACGCGTTTCACCCGGACAAGGAGAAAGTGGCGGCGATGAAGGCGCACTATCAGACGGGCGGGCTGGGTGACCGGGCGTGCAAGAACGAGCTGGAGGGGTGTTTGCAGGAGCTGATTGCGCCGATGCGGGAGCGGAGGGCGATGTTTATGCGAGATAAGGGGGAACTGATGGCGATGCTGAAGCGCGGGACCGAACGGGCGCAGGGGGTGACGCAAGGGACGTTGAGGGAGGTGAAGGTTGGGTTGGGGGTGCCGGTGTTTTGAGGACGGCTTAAATAATAATCCCGGCACAGGGCCGGGATATTTATCAAGCGTTGCGCTTAATGACCGGAATATCGCCGGTGTCATTTAACGCGCCCGGAAACGTTTTTAACCACTGCGCGACTTTCTGCTTATTTATATTCACCACACTCATGCCTTCCAGGCATCCCCATAATTCTCTTGTATGTTGTGGCGTGATCACAATGCAGTCTTTCATGACGCGAATTTTTACGGGCATACCGTTGATAAAGCCCGAACGGGTTAACCAGTCGCCGCCCAGCAGAAGGTATTTCATGTCTATGCGCGCATACAGTTCGCAGCAGGCGGCACTGTCCTGCGGCGTTTCCGCTCGGGGATGAATGGGTGCCGCGTTGGGCGGGTTGCCGTGAAGGCGGCGGGCGCTGTTTTTGCGTACCAGCTCGCGGTTTTCAATCATGCCGGTGAAAGCGTCTGATTCTGTTTTGCAAACAGTAAACTCTGGCTTAAAATTCGTCGCAGCCATTTTCAACTCCATTCTAGTTGGTTGTGGTTAGCGGTATGGGGGTGTTGCAGCACCTTCATATCGCGAATTCTCTCTTTAAATATTCCTTGATACTTCCTTTGCCGTTCGGCGTAATTTCTGGTGCTCATTATACAGGACTGAATATAAATACAGCAGTTTGGTGTGGGGTAAATTTGGAATTTGCGAGGGGGATTCAGGAAATAGAGTTCTTTGCGGTAAGGTCATGTTTTTGTTGGTTGTGGGTTGATTGGTCTGGGTTTTGCGAGCATCATCGCAATTATTTACCTTCTTCCGTAACGCGATGGCTTCCAGCAAAACTCTCGAACAGGCAATTGCCGACATCACCATCTGGCGAAAAGGCGAGCAGCGTGCGCCGCATAAGCCTTTATTGCTTCTGTACGTGCTGGCGAACTATCAGCAGGGACATGCGCGACTGTTTGATTACGGAACCGAGGTTCACGAGCAGCTGCTTAGCCTGTTAGAACGCTTTGGCCCACAGCGGAAGGCACATTACCCAAATATGCCCTTCTGGCGACTCAAAGGGGACGGATTTTGGGATCTTCAGAACACTGAGTTCTGTTCGACCACTGGCAGTAAGCAACCGCCTGTTAAAGAACTTGTAGAACAGAAGGTCGCCGGAGGTTTTGATGAAGAACACTTTGCGCTCCTGGGTAAGAACAAAAACCTGATCGGCTCGCTCGCGCAGCAGATCCTCGAAGCGCACTTTCCTGAGAGCATTCAGGAAGAGATCGCGGATGAGATGGGCTTTAATATTCAGCAAATCCGTAAGGTTCGCGATCCGCTGTTCCGCCAGCAGGTTCTGCGAGCTTATAACTACGAGTGCGCAATCTGCGGGTTTAACATGCGACATGATAACGCCTCTGTAGGACTTGAAGCCGCGCATATTAAATGGAAGCAGTTTGGCGGGCCGTGTGAGATCCCGAACGGACTGGCGCTGTGTGCGATTCATCATAAGGCGTTTGATAAGGGATCGATTGGACTAGATGAGAGTATGCGGGTGCTGGTGTCTGAGGCGGTGAATGGGAATGGGGTTGTTGGGCTGTTGTTTTGGGATTTTGTCGGGAAGCAGATTGCGTTGCCTTTAGTAAAAGGGAATCATCCGGGAGAGGGTTTTGTGGAGTGGCATCGGAGAGAGGTGTTTAAGGGGTGAGTAAAAAAAGGGCTAGTTTTTGATATATCCAAAGCAAAATGCTCTATGACCCAAGTAGCTTAATATTCTATGCAAAGTGTATGAGGAGCACTGTCCATCAAGCTTCTCTGTAGGGATAAAGACTTCAATACCTTTTACGACATATGAATAATCAGCATTCAAAATGTTTGGTGCTAACATGGTCAAACAATTGATAATTTATATTTGCAAATCAGCCTATTATCGTAAAAAATCCTTTTTGGAATCTTTTCATTGGGGTCTGACATGAAGAGCATATCTTTGCCACCATATGCACCAACTTTGATCGAATCAACTCGAGCCATTGGCTATACTTTAGAAGCCGCTGTAGCCGATATCATTGACAACAGTATCTCCGCACAGGCCTCTTGGATTGATATTTTCTTCTTCCCGACTGGAAATTCATACATTGCTATAATGGATAATGGTTGCGGAATGGATGCGCAGGAGCTAGATGCTGCTATGCGTTATGGGAGTCAAAATCCAAACGTCAAACGCACTGCAAATGATCTGGGACGTTTCGGGCTTGGTTTGAAAACAGCGTCACTTTCTCAGTGCAGGACCCTAACAGTGGCAACGAAGCAGGGAAAACATATAGAGGCAAGGCGCTGGGATATTGACCATGTAATTGAAACTCAAGATTGGTCTCTTTTAATTCTTGAATCCGATGATGAAATAAATAAAATTCCACGCATTGAAAAGCTAAAAGAAATTAAGTCCGGCACCTTGGTTGTGTGGCAAAACCTGGATAGACTTAATGTAGGAGAGCTTAATTTTGAATGTTCAATGGGCAAAAAAATGGACGACATTCGGAATCATCTATCCTTAGTGTTTCATCGTTACCTAAGCGGGGAGTCGGGTCTAAAAAAAATAAACATTAGGATGAATAATACCGCCATTAATTATTTAGACCCATTTTTATCTCATCGAAACACTCAGATTATGTCAGACGAATCATTACAATGTGAAGATTCAAAAATAGTTATTCGTCCATATTTGCTTCCACATATTTCAGATTTAACCAAAAACGAAATTGAGACTCTTGGTGGAAAAGATGGTCTCAGAAAAAACCAAGGTTTTTATGTTTACAGAAACAAACGATTATTAATATGGGGTACTTGGTTTAGGATGATGCGCCAAGGGGAATGCTCTAAATTAGCTCGTGTACAAATTGATATTCCAAACGAATTAGACACAATGTGGACTTTAGATATTAAAAAGTCAAAAGCAATGCCACCTGAGGTCGTTCGTAACAACCTCGCGCCTATAATTCAAGGGCTTGCTGAAAAAAGTAAAAGAACATGGGAATTCCGAGGAAAAAGAGAAACAAACGATTCAATAGTACATATTTGGCAACGTTTCAAAGGGAAAAACGATGGTTATTTCTATAAGATAAATCGCAACCACCCGTTAGTAAAAACATTTCTCAATGATTCACAAAAAATAAAGAAAAATCTTGATGGGCTGCTAAAATCCATTGAATCCAGCATACCATTCAATCAATTATATCTTGATTTAACATCTGATAAACAAATTAAAAACGAATCTGAGTTAATCGACAAAGAGATTGAGTTAATGATAAAAGGTTTACTTGAACAATTTTCAACACGGAAAGCAAAAAATGATATGTTAGAGCAGCTAACCATTACAGAACCGTTTATGCACTACCCTCATTTAATCGAACATTATAAAGGGGAACATTGAAATGTCAGCAAGTAACATGGAACAATTGGAAGGCATAATATCTTCCAGTACAAACAAAGAATACCCTAATACCCCTCCAACAGAAGCTCAATTTTCAGATATCGCTGCTAAACTGAGAAAATTAATGGCACCTTTATATCCTGTTAGTGATGATGAATTCGATAAGCTCAGGCGGAGACTTAAAGAAAAAATCGTTGTTGAGATGGATTTAGGCACAGCAATTACTGATGAAAATCAAGAACATAAATCGTGGCTACCAGCGAGGCGAGCTAGTTTAGATTTCTATTTCTGGAAACGTTATAAAACATACCTAGAGGAGGCTAAAGGCTGGAATTCTCGTGTTACAGGTAGCCTTGATCGTGTCTCAGATGAGATTGTTGATTTACTAGGTGATCCTAAAAATGCTGAGCCATTTCAAAGAAGAGGATTAGTTATTGGAGATGTACAGTCGGGTAAAACAGCCAACTATACTGCCATATGTAATAAAGCTGCAGATACGGGTTATAATGTAATAATTATCCTTGCGGGTACTATGGAAAACCTTCGTCAACAAACACAAGAACGTCTTGATGAAGAGTTCTCAGGAAGAAAAAGTGAATACCTTTTAAATCCTAAGAGGGATATTGAAAATATACCAGTTGGTGTCGGTAAGCATGGGCATAAAAAAAGAATAGAATCATTCACGTCAGTTATAAAAGATTTTGATAAAAATATATTACGTCAAATGAGCCTGTCGTTACAAAGTGTTAATAATACAGTCTTGTTTGTCATCAAAAAAAACAAAAGCATCCTTGCAAATCTAAATAGATGGTTAAAAAGTAACAATGCTGATGCAAATGGTTTAATTGCGAAGTCATTACTTCTGATTGATGATGAAGCTGATAATGCATCCGTAAATACAAATGATTCGGAAAAAGATCCTACAGCAATTAATAAAGCGATACGCAGTTTGTTGAAACTTTTCCGGCAGGCATCTTACCTAGGTATTACAGCAACACCGTATGCAAATATATTCATCGATCCTGAAAGTGCTGACGAGATGACAGGCGATGATTTATTCCCGCGTGATTTTATTTATACGCTATCTCCTCCAACAAACTATATTGGTGCAGAGAATATATTTGGTGGGAATGAACAGTATCCTGCAAAATATAAAACCGCTCTTGAACCGATATATTCATCTGAAATGGATGATTTCTTTCCCTTTAATCATAAAAAAGAACATCATGTCACAGCATTACCGCCAAGCATGATAGAAGCAATGGCCTATTTTTTGCTAGCCACTGCTATTCGCGATATAAGAGGAGATTCCAACAAGCATCATTCCATGATGATTCACACTAGTCGCTTCACAAATATTCAAAATCAAATTCGTGATTTGGCTGGGGAATGGATAATAAAGATACGCTCTGACTTACAAAACTATGCAAATTTGTCTGAAGAAGAAAGCGAAGGTATATCCAGCATCGCTTATCTTAAAACAGTGTGGGAAAAACACGAGCTAGCTTTTAAAGCAGGCACGTCCAAACATCCACTGCCATGGTATGAATTCTTAAGTAAATATCTTTATAAAGCTGTGGCACCAATTGACGTAAGATCCGTTAATCAAAAAAGCGGCTCAACCGGACTTGATTATTTTAATCACAAAGACGATGGGCTACGTGTCATTGCGGTTGGAGGTAATAGTTTATCTCGAGGATTAACCCTCGAAGGATTATGCGTTAGTTACTTTTATCGTCGTTCTATTATGTATGATACATTATTACAAATGGGGAGATGGTTTGGATACCGTCCTAATTATGATGATTTATTCAAGATTTGGATTAGCTCAGAAGCAATTGATTGGTATGGATACATAACCGCAGCGGCCGAAGAGTTAAAACAAGAAGTCGCACGTATGAAAAATGCAAATCTTACACCGATGGATTTTGGTTTAAAAGTTCGTCAAGATCCTGCATCACTTATAGTTACTGCGAAAAACAAAATGAGAGCAGCGACCTTCGTGAAGCGTCCAATAACAGTATCTGGACGTTTACTTGAGACTCCCCGATTGAAGTCAGATACAATGTCCTTAAATATTAATGAGGAAACTTTTAAAGATTTTATCAATAGGTTGCCAGAGAATGGGGTTAGGGTTACCAGGAAAGATGAGAAGTTTTTCTGGAAGGATGTACATAAAGACGAAGTTGAACAACTACTTCGAGACTTTAAAACTCATCCTTGGCAACTTAATTTCCAAGGAGCTGCCCTTGCGGATTTCATAAGGGATGATTCAAATTTAGAAAAATGGGATGTGCACATCGCCCAAGGTAGTGGGTCTCATTTTTATCCATTAAATTATGGTAATCAAGAAATTTTGATTCAACCAGAATCACGTACAGTTAAAGCTGCAGGCTCACAAATCTGCATTAGTGGAACCAAAGTGCGTGTGGGGGCCGGTGGCGCAACCAAAATTGGCTTGACCGAAGAACAAAAGAAATCAGTCGAAATAAAATTTCGGACCGATAACCCTAAGGCCCAATATATCCCAGACAAAGCATATTTATGCATACCACGAAACCCTATTTTAATATTGCATGTAATTGAAGTTGACAAAGCAAGAAGTCAAATTGAAGGCAATATAAAAGTCCCTGACTATCTCTTTGCTTTAGGGATTGGCATCCCAGCAAATGGAAAAGAAAAAACAGCTAATTATATGGTCAACCCAATTGAGCTGCGCGACTATAATGATTTCATTGAAGATGAGGGAAACGACGAATGAAATTAACACCTGAATTACTTTCACAGCAATGGGACGATATAGATTATAAACAGGGTGGTTTTTTACAGATTAATATAATGCACCCTCTTGAGTGGCATATTGGTTATCAATCAATTAGCCAAAGAACTTTATTATTATTATGCAATGCTGATATCGAAGCGATCGAATCTTCAAAATCATTGATTGTTAGTCGTCGTCATAGAGAGAGTGACAATCGTTGGCTGTTGACCTTTGAGTTAGTAAATGACGCTCAACAAGATGTTTTTGCAATTTTATGTTGCGATATTATTGAATATTCAAGTGCGGCACAAAATGAACATGACTCTTTAGCTCTAGTTATAAATCGTTATCGACAATGGACTAGATTACTGGAGTCACAAAAAAATGGACTCATGGAGGAACATATACGCAAGGGACTTTTAGGAGAATTATTATTCTTAGAATATTACATGCAGAATTGTGATTCTAAGCTATATGCAGTTAATGGCTGGGCAGGTGCCGAGGCAGGCGATCAAGATTTTATGTACGCAGAAGGATGGTATGAAATAAAGGCAACAGGTATATCATCATCAACCGTTACGATTTCTTCTTTAGAACAATTAGATTGTATTGAAACTGGGGAACTTGTAATCATGAGAATTGATAGAGTAGTTTCAAATAAAGCAGACGCGATATCACTGAATGACGTCGTTTACCGGATAAGGGAAAAACTCTTATCACACAAAGATGCATTTGAATTATTTCACCAAAAACTTACCCATTACGGCTATATAGACATACAAGAATACTCAGATACAAAATATTACTTCTCTAAAATGGAAAGATTTACAGTTGATAAGTCATTTCCTAGAATTTTAAAAAGCACAATACCAAACGAAATAGTTTCACTCAGTTATGAGCTAAGTTTACCAGCATTAAGCAAATTCCTAAAAGGATAAAAAATGGACGCCAATGAATTTAGGATAGATTTTTTAGAAGAAATAAAAGTCAGTGCAGCTGTAACAGGGGATGGAACATGTGCTACTTTTGTGTCTACTTTCGCGAATTATTTACAAGAGGGTGAGTTTTTGCCTGATTTCTCAGCCTGTTATTTTGAAGGTCTTGGTAAGCATAACAGGAAACTACGTATTGATGGTTATGCATATGATGAATTCGATAAAACAATGAATCTTATAATCGCGGATTATGATGGTTCTCAGAGTGAACAGCTTCTATCGAAAAAAAAAGCAAAACAGTTACAAAATCTTATAATGAACTTCGTATACGAAGCACAAAATAACTTTTTCAGTCATAGCTTAGAAATGAGCAGACCATGTTGGGACTTGGCTGATCTTATTAAAGAAAACAAAAATGAAATACGTAAATATCGCTTACTTATTTTTTCAAATTCAGTAATAAGAACAAACATAAAAAAAATTGAATCTGATACTATTAATGGAATTCCTACTGAGTGTGAAATTTGGGACATTGAACGTTTATTCAATATGTGTGCGTCTGATTCAGGCAGGCATGTAGTTGAGATTAACTTTAAAGAGTATACGCCAAATGGAATTCCCTGCCTAAATGCAAGTGAGACATCGACAAAAGATTTCAAAAGTTATCTTTGTATTATACCTGGAGAAGTTTTAGCTGATGTATATGACCAGTATGGTAGCCTGCTTTTGGAGGGAAACGTTCGCTCATTTTTATCTACTAAAGTCGCAGTTAATAAAAAAATACGTTCCACAATAATCGAAACTCCAGAAAGATTTTTTGCATATAACAATGGAATTTCAGCTACTGCAATGAATGTCTTAATTGAGAAAACTCAAGAAGGGCAACGGCTAGTACTTGCGAATGATTTTCAAATAATCAATGGAGGGCAAACCACTGCATCTCTCTCAAATACACGACATAAAGACAAACATGATTTAAGCGAAGTGTTTGTTCAAATGAAACTCACGGTAATTGAACAAATTTCGGAGGACAAAGCCACACAACTTATTCAGGATATTTCTCGCTCATCCAATAGTCAAAATAAGGTAAGCGATGCAGACTTCTTTTCAACACATCCATTTCATATTTGGATGGAGCGATGCTCACAACGCCTTTATGCAAGAGCAAATGAAAATGCCCAATTTGATACAAAGTGGTTTTATGAAAGGGCAAGAGGGCAGTATCTTCAAAAACAAATGCGTTTAACTCGGACGGAGAAAAAAACATTCCTCCTACAGAACCCCAAAAACCAATTAATTACTAAAACCGATCTTGCTAAGGTGCGCAATACCTGGGCAGGCTTTCCATATATAGTCAGTCGTGGTGCACAAACAAATTTTACGAAATTCGCTGATAAAATGACTAAGGAATGGAGTAACCAAAAGGAGGTTGCAAAGTTAGATAATAAATATTTCCAGGAAACAGTCGCTTTAATTCTAATGTTTAAATATATGGAGAAAATGATACCACATCAAGGATGGTACTCACAAGGATACCGCGCTAATATTATTACATACACAATTGCTTTCCTGCACAAATTAATACAAAAAAAATTCAAGACTCATGAGCTTGATTTAATTGCTATCTGGGCAAGACAATCCATACCTCATCCTATTGAGAAAGCTTTAATCGAGTTATCTGAAATCGTTTACTACAAGCTCACTGATGCATCACGCGGTGTAGAAAACGTTACTCAATGGTGTAAGCGGGAAGAATGCTGGAGGAGTGTTTTGAGCATTCCTTATGACCTTTCTGACGAAATGGAAAGTTGCTTAACAGAACTGAATGACTAAGATTTCGAAATAAATTACCGATACAGCCAGTAAATATGAATATAATTTCTAACCATCGATAAATTCATTGAAAAGAAGACGCAAAGGTGAGAAAATTAGGTAACCGCATTTTATATGCTCAACTATTTATGTTTCATACAGTTAAAGTCATTAGGAAAATTTGGACTCGTTTATGAGCGAACAAGTTACATCAACATCGAAATACAGCATAGTAGATTTGTTCGCTGGTGCTGGCGGACTCAGCTATGGTTTTCTGCAGACTGGGAGATTCTCGGTTAAAGCAGCATTCGAGTTGAATGCTAGTGCGCGGCAAACTTATCAACATAACCACGGTAACAACGTGGTTATGTATAGCGACGTTGAATATGCTCTTTCAGATACAATTAAAGCAGAACTTGGTCAAGTCGATGTTGTGATCGGAGGACCACCTTGCCAAGGATTTTCAAGCGCAAACCGCCAAAAAAATCATGCGATCAGTCAGAATAATTCGCTTGTGAAAAAATTCGTTCAGGCTGTTCTCAATTTACATCCAAAAGCCTTTGTTATGGAAAACGTTAGCCTTCTGCAATCGAAAGTCCATCGGTTTTATGTTGATGAGAATGATCAACATATCATAAAGAAATATAATATCGAGACGGAGACTGCTGAGATCTCATTACTTGATAAGCCATTCCTTTTTGACGGGGCTATAGATGTAGTGCGCTACAAAGAAAAAATAGAAAAATATTTATGGAATGAAAAAGATTATTTTACTTTTAACGTTATTTATAAAGTCAGAAAAAACCAAGACAAGCTGAAATTAGCTTTAGAAAAACATAAAAAAAAATTACTTTCTCTAGCAGAAAAACTGATAAATGAGAAAAAAACCAGTTTTCACGACCCTATTGTTCACTATAATTTTCTTGCAGGGATGGTCATAAATCAGTATTTCAATAATACCAATGAAATTAAGCATACAAATCTTTTATGCACAACAATTGAACCAGTTGTTATGATCCAAAGAATGTTGTCTAAAGCCATGGAGATTCATTGTAATAATATTGTTGTAAAAGAATATTCTATAAAAAATGGCTTAACCGCTATTGTGACGTCTATGGCAGTTGTTGATTATGTTGAGTCAATACTTGGTTCTGTAGATAGCGGTTATAACATCACCAAAGGTGTTTTGTCTGCAGCTCATTTCGGCGCCCCACAAAAGCGTATGCGCTTTGTTATTATGGGAATAAAAAAATGCATTGCAAAAAGCATTAGCTTACCGGAAGGTCGTTTCTCTGAAAAACAATTCAGGACTGTTAAAGATGCCATAAAGGACATAGATAATATTAAAGTTGCTACCACTGTTAAAGATGGTAGTATCGGAATTGAGCTTCCAGTTATTGAAGAACCTATTAGCGAGTTAGGACAACAGCTTCGTAATTCAAAAATCCTTTATAATCATGTTTCTACCGAAACGACACCACATGCCTTAGAACGATTTAAAAAGATTCAGCAGGGCTGTAATTTCCATGATTTGCCATTAGAACTTAAGACTACTTATTCTGATAGCTCACGAACACAAAATACAATCTATTTACGACTCAAATATAATGAGCCTTCCGGGACAGTAGTTAATGTTAGGAAATCAATGTGGATTCATCCCATTCATGATCGAGCATTGAGTATCCGTGAAGCCGCTCGCTTACAAACTTTCCCAGACAGTTTTGTATTCTATGGAGTTAAGGATTCTCAATATCAGCAGATAGGCAATGCTGTGCCACCAATCTTAGCAAAGGCTTTAGCGCAACAATTATGTTCTTTTTTAGACCATGGCATAGCCGCTCATCCTGACACGTTTAGTCTATCTACTAATTGCTGAATAAAATAAAAACTCGAGCCTGAATGGAAGCAATATCAGGCTCAGAACACTTATTTTCCATATCACTATTTCACTATTTCACTATTTCACTATTTCACTATTTCACTATTTCACTATTTCACTATTTCACTATTTCACTATTTCACTATCAATTATTGTTCTCTTTTAAAGTAAAAAGATATAAATCATAAAAACTAAAATCAAAATCTATAAAAATGTTCTTTACAGTTAAACGTGCGCTTATTTTTATTGTCTTAATATTAACTGTTAACTATGGACTATAAGCTCCATTCGGAAAATTGTTAGATATTCGCTTTCATTGCAATTGGAATTGGAATTGGAATTGGAATTGGAATTATTGTTTATTTCTCCTAATGACGCACTGGAATTAATCATTAATTATTTAAAAATCAGGCTTATGACGCTAAGTGATTAATATCCTGCCATGTTAACTAACCTCCTATTCTATTGCTTCATAGATAGATATCATCAGCTATAGTTAGATATTAAATTTAAAGATTTTAATTTTTACTTTCTTATATGCAACACACAACTATTTATTTTTTTGTTTTTTAGTACCTAGAACGAAAATTAAAGCACTGCCATTAATGATCAACCTTTAGTATTACACATCCCTCATGTTCCACGGGTTTCAGACACAAAAAAAGCCGCCCTTAAGCGACTTTGATTTGCATCTTTTGGTGCCGAAGGCCGGACTCGAACCGGCACGGGTTTAGGCGGATTAGCTTGGTTTAACAATCATCGTTAACTCGTTGAACTAGCTAGACTAAAACTCATAACCCCGGCACATTTCACAGACTGTTTAGCCATGAAAAAGCCCCGACAACATAACCGGGGTTTGTATGAGTTTCAAGAGAGATCGTTATCTAGTTTTAGATCCCTGCGGGAATTACCTCGTGCGGATAGCTATTCCCAGCTATATGCGCCACCTGTTCCAAGGGAAGCGCTACTTTATGAAAAGCACAGGGACACGCGATGTACGCCAAGCACGATTGTTTCGAGATGCTATTGCTCTGGAATGGACTCGCTTACGGAATCTGCTAAAGCCGCAAGGCGGCTCGTCTGTAGATCAAATCATTGATGAGCTACGCCGTGTAAGTGTGTACGCCAAGGAAGCCCCCGCATCGTTTGGTGCATCGGTTCAGGCTTGCCCTTCCCTACTTAAAATGCGCGATCTGTATCTTCTCCAATACAGCGAGAAGAGAAAGCTAACCACGCTTTCTAAGACCAATAAAGCCGTAGAGATGCTGTTAACCCACCTGAAAAAGAAAGATGTTCAGTTGCGTGATATCAACCGAACCATAGTTACAGGCTGGTTAGATAAGCTCAAAACTGAACGAGCGCCCCAAACTATTCAAAACTATATAAGCGCACTGGCACAGATATGGGATCTGGCACGCAATCGCTATCACGATGCGCCGCAGGATAATCCTTGGCGCGGTCATGCGCTCGAAGCAAAAAGCAGCAAGGTCAGCTATGAAGTCTTCGCACCGGGAGAACTGGCAAAGGTCTATGCCTTGCTTGATGGCGAGATGAAGGCGGTAACGGCTATTGGTGCATACAGCGGTATGCGGATCAATGAGATATGTACGCTACGTGAAAGCAGCATTAAAACTATCGAGGGTATATTGTGCTTTGAGATCACCGAGGGGAAGACTAAGAGCGCGGCGCGAATAGTCCCTGTACACAGCAAGATAATCCCTCTCGTGAAGTCATTGCTCAAGACCACACATAGCGGTTTTCTGTTCTATCACGCATCAATTACAGACCGGGCGGATGGGAAGCGCTCAACGTGGCATACGCAGCAATTCACGCGGGCAAAGCGTAAAGCTCTTGGCGAGCTTGCCGCAGAGAGAAAAGTGTTTCACTCACTCCGCCATGCTTTTGTGCAACAGCTCGACCGCGCTCAAGTACCAGAAGATAGGATCGCTATGCTTGTAGGCCACGAACGAGGTAGCACTGAGAGTTTTAAGACATATTCAAAAAACGCAGCATCCCCTTTAGAGATGAGCCGATATATTGAATTAATAGATTATGAATTAATTAAATGAAATGCTTAGAGAAGAAGCCGAATAATATCGGCTTCCTATGCAGCCGCTTCTGTTATGCGCTCTCGATATTGTTTAGCTTCATCTATCCACATTTGTATTGCTTCTTGATTGTCCCAATTTGCATGGGCATCATGATCAATAAAATCAACAATATAGTAGTGCCTTGTACCTGAGAATACAAAATACGAATATATCAAATAGCTGTTACTTTTACATTTCCATTGTACCAGTGGATGCCCATTGTCATCCTCCCAGACACTGTCTTCCTGCCTCACATGTAGATGTGTTAAACCTTCTCTTTTCTGATGATACGGCTTATCTTCATCAACATTGTCTCTATCTCTGCCAAAGAGCAGCGAAATAGATGCAAAAAGTTTTTGGATGGAATATCGGGGGCGGGAATGCTCTGCACTTAGTTGCTTATAGCGACAGAACTCCTGATAAAAAGGAAGAAACTCGCCATCATTGGCGAGTTTTTCACAGCAATCAAACTCAATTGCAAGCGGCATGTACTTTACTGTATTCAGCTAAACGCTCATCAGTTTCTCTGGAACTTTTACGCGCTACAGTACGCGTTGTCTTGATAAGAGCATTCAGAGCATCCCTACTCATACCAGTCGATACGGGGCTGATTTTCGCCTTTGTCATATTGTACCTCCTGTTTTTCGGTGATTGGCCTGCACACATTGTAGGCAGTTATTTTAAGTGGAGATTACGCAATCTACATCAATCCGTCAAGAATTGTTTTAAATACGAGCAAGTAAATAGGCAGCCACAGCAACATGTAACCTCATGAAAATAAAATAAATAGAGCCATGACCAATGTTATGCTGGATAAATAATACCCAGCCCCTTGTAGTGGCGGCGGTAGGCTGGTAGCATGAAGTTCATGCTACCGGGTGAGAGTCCACACAACCGCCCTACATAATAGCCACCCTCAGCCGCATTAGCAGATCGATGCACCACAGCACGCACGCGCCCGGTTCGGTGGCAGTGATCTAGCACGGCAGACGCAAGGCGCAGCGGCTTACCTGTCACCGCACAGCGACGGTACTGATAATTCCACAAGAAGACACGGACAGCAGCCACATCAGCGCGGCGCAACTCCAGCCGCCCGGAACCATTCAACAGAAAGCGATAAACATCTTCCAATGCAGCAGCGTTTGTGATCCGTTCCGCCAGTGGCATGTTGCCGAGGTGTTCCAGATAGCCCCGCATCGCTTTTCTTAGTAGTTGGTCTGTCCGTGTAACCATGATTCAAAGTCTCCATTGTCAGAGGCAGCCCGCTTGCAGGCTTCGTATTCTTCGCGCTGGCGTTGGCATACCAGAACATAAAGCTCATCAGCCATCGCATTAACGCGTTCGTCACTGATACCGTTGCGGCGCATTAGCCCCAGCAGCTTACGAAATTCAGCTTCAAGCTCAGGCTCTCCGGTATCCATTACCCACTGTTTCAGGTCAGCGAGTGCGCCAGTCATTGGCGGCGGTTCGATGTACCGCCACCTTAATTTAATCGTGTTTATCATCTTCTTTATCCTCTCTGTAAGCCGGGTGTGTTGCCCGGTATTGCTCAATGGTCAAACCCTCGCTGGCCGCTGTAAGCCGTTTCTTTTGATTACCCGCCAATCGCAAGGCGCTGTCTCTCCAGCAGAGCAGAAAGAAGATGGTCAGCACCTGTTTACTCAAGCCATCCAGAAGATAGCCAAGCCCTTGCTCCAGCAGACAGGCACGCCATGCAGCGGCGTGCTCAGTCATAGCACCGACTATCGGGACAGGTGCGCCGAGCATCGTCGCAAGTTGGCTCATTACGCTGTTAGCGTCTCCCGGATGCAACCGGGGGACAGTCATCCGGCCAGCCTGCGCCAACAGTTCGGCGTACCGCTGGCGGTGTGGGTCATCATCTGCCAACGCTCTAATCGGCTTTTCATCAGCCATATATGGAACCTCCGAGGATTAGGCAGCCTGCAACAAATCGGCTGGCGTTGAGGGATGGTATCTGGCTTTAGCTTTTAGATAGGCAGCACGCGCCGCCGCTTCGGTAGGAAATAAGCCAAGGTGACGGAGTACACCATCAACGCGTATGTAAGCCTCCCATTTGCTACAGCCCTTATTCCAGCTATACCCCCTTGCCTTGCGTCGGTTCTGGTCGTTTTCCCGCTGCGTAACCAAGCGCAGATTGCATAGGCGGTTGTCGTCACGGATACCGTTGATGTGATCGATCTGCTTACCGTGAGGAATAGCGCCATGCGCAAGAATCCACGCCACGCGATGGGCTTTTAGCTGGTACTGCTTGCCATCAAGTCGCAGGGCAACTTGACGATAGCCATCAGCTCGCCGGGTGGAGTCAGCATAGGAGCCAACCTTAACCCGGCGTCGGTTAGCTTTATGGTGCAGGCGACCTGTCACCGGGTCATACAGGAAAAGGGATCGCAACAGCTCAGGGGCGTAAGCATCATTAACCATGACTCAGCCCCTCCAGCTATGCAGCTTGTCGGAAATTGATAACGCAGTCAGGACGACGCAGCCCAACGTTGAACAGGCGATATGAGTCCATCACCATCGTTATTTCGCGTTCATCATCCCACTGGCGATTGATGACGCTCTGCGCTTCGACCGTCAACAGTACCGAGGAAGGTTTAAACAGCGTCGCCCTCGTCAGTGCTTCCTCTGCGGTAACGTCATAATCAGCGCCCAGTTCATGCCCGGTAATGGCTTCCTGCGGGTAACTATTCAGCTCGATAACTCGCACCCCAGCGACATAGCCAACACGACGCCATGCGTAATCGTTGCCACTATCCCGGCTGTAACGGACGTTCATCAGCTTCTTATGTTCCATCAGGATGCTGAACCAAGCCGGGTCGATAAGCAGTACCAGCTCCGCCACCGGAATATCTTTCTCAGTCAGGAATCGATTAACAGCAGCTTTGATAGCGTGAACCAGTTCGTTAGCCGCATCCTCTTCGCTTCCCGTTGTCAGGTCGAGCGAGACAACGTTATCCGTAAGCGGGTTAAACGTTGGTTGCAGTGTCGGCGGCGGTACGAAATCAGTCGCTTTGAGTAGCTGGATGGTGTGCGCTTCGTCGTAGAATTTAGCGTGAGCAGTACCGATATTGCGGCTCAGCTCGGCGCGAAAGGTGGGAGCTGTCCAGTCATCCTGATAGTCAATCGGGATGCGGATATAGCTCAGCGTATCCACAGAGATAACCAACTTGTCCGACTTAACGGCGGTAGGCTCCAGCGATTGCCCTGCGGTTCTGCCCTTCACCTCAAGATCACCACTCAGGCGATCAACACGATATTGGTTGCTAGCTTTCAGCGGCTTGTATGTGCTCAGCCCCTCGGCGAGAAACACGCTCTTTGCCTCAAGGCGGGTCTGAACGTCCCGGTCATACGCTTCAATGTGAATGTCGTTGTCAGCATCCACACCGCCCCAGTGCGGGCGGAATTGGTCAGGGGTATAAACATTGTCAGTCATAGAAATAGCTCCCGCGCCAGCGTTAGCCAGCGCGATTTATGGAAAAGGGGAAAAGAGAATGTGATGAATCAGGCAGCAGCTTTTTCAGCCGCGATCTCAAGAATCAGGCCGATAAGCGCGAAGGCAGGCCAATGGGGATTAAGCTCGTGCAGGTGCGCAACGCCCCCACCAAAAGCATCGCGCATATCAGCACCAGAGATGCCCGCGCGTTTGGCCGCCCGGCGCAGCAATCGCAGCTCGGAGCCGGGAACATACGCCGAGGGCATACGCACGCCGAAGCGTGAGGCGAGCCGCCGCCAGTGCGCTTCGTCAGCAAAGTCCTGCTTAAGCTGGCTGGCGTTGGCTTTCCAGTGTTCAATCCTCGCGCTACGGGCAGCCCTAGCCGCTGCCACGTTTTCAGGTGTCAGTAAGGTCATTGTCAGATCTCAATGCAAAGTGGGTTTATGTGTGGTGTTTGAGAGGTAATTTCGCGTTTTACAGGTGCAGGTATACGAATGTACATCTGGCGATGTACAACGCGATTCAGGCTCTAAAACGTAAGGTTAAGACGTGGGGAAGACAGGACAGGCGATTGCTTAACGGCCAGCGCGTTTGCCAGCGGAGCGCTGCGCAACCAGAGCGCGGTATTGATCGTCGTACTGGCGATGGCCGGGGCCATACCCTGATTGCTGCGCCCACTGCGAAAGCTGGTCATACGCTGCGATAAACTCGGCATGAGACATACCGACAGGTTGCGCTGCGGGCTGACCGTATGGGTTCCCCTGCGATGGAACATAACCAGTTGCAGTGCCTGCGGTCATCCTCTCTTGCAGGTACTGAACTGCCCGCTGCATCTGCGCAGGGTCGCCAGACATAACCATCCGTTCAAGGGTTGATTGAGTCCCGGCATCGAGCGTGCCAGCGTACTGCAACATGGCGTCAACTGTCCCCTGCCCTAGCTGGCTTTCTATAGACTGGTGAAACTGCCCCATCAATCCTTGCAGCTCGGCGGTGTACTCAATAGCTGTTCCATCCATCAGGGGAATAGTATCTCCCACCTGCGCCCCGGCGCTGTCCGCGTTCTGGTCTTGCTGATTAGCAATATTGCTATTATTCCATTGGCCGCCATCATTGCCGTTAACGGGCTGGGTACGGAGGAAATCAGCATCAGCAGGCACAGCGCTAAAGCGAGATGCGCCACTGTCATCGCCCACAGGTGCGGCCATGTATGGCGATTGCTGCGATGCAGCATCAGCGCCAGCAGCGAGATAAGGGTTTTGATTGTCAGCCATAATTATGCAACCTCTTGTGATGTAACTCGGCGGTGCGCCAGTTCAAGTAAAAGCATGTGCGCGTGTACGCATCGGGCAGGAATCATCTTCTGTCCGTGGTACGCTTTGCCGAGATCTTGTCTGTCGATCTGGTACACATGAGCCAAATCGATTTGACGAAGATTCAAGGCTTCGGCAATGAATTTCAGTTGTTGCCCGCAATCAGCCGCGCGGCGTGGCTCCATTAAAATGATGGTGCTCATGAATTAATCCTCAGTTAGATAAGGCCATGACGACGCAACCAACGTCGCTCGCCAACGGAGCCACGCGGTCGCTGCCTTGGATTCTGGTTTGGTGCTTGGCCGGGATCAGTTCGCCCTTCCCCGGTCAGGTTCTTTGTCAGTACATCCCAGCCGCGTGATTCAAACGGGGCGTATCCCTCGCGCTGTTCGTCAAGATTCACATAGAGGTCGGGATTAACGGCGGGGTGCAGCGATTCGTTCTCTGCCATCATGCAGCCTCACTGAATTTGGAATTAACGGATTCCAGAGTATCCGGGTATGACCAACGATTTCTCAGGCAGCGTTGCACATGCGCGACAACCTCGACAGGGACGCCCAGCTTCCCGGCGATATCCGCAGCAGGCCAACCGAAGCGCTCTAACTTGTGGATTTCATCTAAATCAGTAGGCACTAACTTGCGCACTGCTTTCGGCTTAGCTGGCTTCACCTTCACGGTTTTCTCTGCCGGGTGCGTGTGAGCATTGCTAAAGCGGGAATGTGCGATAGCCAACACAGTTTCAGGGCGAATCAGCATATCGCGAGCGATGGCATACTCAGTGTCCCGATGCAACTTGCCGGGCTGATAGCGACGGCGGATAGTGTCGTATTCTTGCAGGGTAATATCAGCGTCATCCTTCCACTGTTCGGCGAGATCGTCCACGTAAACGCCACGGATTACGGCGTCGATATCTGCCAGACTGAAACCAGTGGCATCAGCAATCTGCGAGTTGTTCATGTGCTCAACAATGCACAAACGGTTGATGTGCTGGATGTCGGCAATGGTCAGGGTTGCATTACTGGTGGTTGTCATACTGAAACTCTCCGTCAAAGTTAATCGAATCTTCTACAAGGTTTTTAATCAAGGCGAGGCTTGATGCGGTATGAACACCACCGCCACGCCGGGCGTTGTCGTACATGGCTTTGGCCTGACGCTGATATTTTTCAGGCAGCGAGGCGAACCATTGGCGGAATTGCTGGGGCGTCATCAATCTTCATCCTCAAATACACGATTAAACGATGCGTCCGGCGCTTCTACGGCATTAGCCTTAAGGAAGTTGACTGCACTGGATAACTCCGCTGCGGCCATCCGCGACTCGCCAGCCTTATCTTCCTCAAGGCGACGGATGAGAGCCTCCAGCAGCAAGCCTTTCATTCGCCACGTTTCATTTTCAAATTCAGATTTCGTCATTGGTGGTTGTCTCCAGTTAGTCCCATTGCACGCAGGTGTTGAATGACCTCGGCATGTACTGGCTTTGGTAAAAACAGGCGACGCTGCACGGATTGAAATATCTCGTCGCGCGTCTTGTCGGCAGGGTGAATAGTCCCATTAAAGACCTCACGAGCCATGCGATAGGTCGGCCAAAGACGAGCGCCATCCTCCCGGCGTCGGAATCTATTCAGCACAGCGGCCAGACATTCCCAAGGCTCACAGTTATTGAGCAGGCAATACCGCTGTAGAGGCGTACTTGCTTGACGTAACAAAGCCTCACGGTTAAGGGTCTGGCGGTGGCGCTCAGCCAATCCATCAAAGGAATAGCCGTTCAGGGCGAAGGCAAGTTGTGCGGTGACGAGCGCATCCGCACGCGCAGCACGACGCTGCGCATGTTCGGTAACAGGCATATGGATTAACTCCAGAGAATCAGGGAGAGCCTTTCGACTCAGAGGTATTTAGCGATGTACTGCCAGTTGCAGTTTTCAGGGCGGTAGAAGTAAGCAAGCTCATCAGGCGCAGTATCCAGCGCCAGCGATGACCACAGCAGAAACGCGCGAGCTGCCTGCCCGTCACGTCCGGCACGGCCAACCATTTGCACCAAATCGGGCAGGTCTTCGGGAACGTAAGTGACGATTACGTTACGCACGTCAGGGATATCAGCACCGAGGCCAAAGGCTTTGGTCGCCACCAGAACAGCGCCGGGCGTGCTGGAAAACCACGCAGCGTTAGCGTGACGCTGATCACGGCTCAGGCGGCGGGTGTCGGAATGATACGGCCGGGCGCGGCTTCCCAGTTCAGCGAGATAGGCGTACAGCATCTTTATGCTATCCACCATAATTAAAACTTTCTCATCCTCCGGCAGAGCATCAACCAGACCAACGGCAGCCCGGCGCTGGGTTTCACATTGCCGAACAGGAACAAGCTGGATGTTTTCACGGGCAACGTTGACGCGGAAGGTCAGGAACTCGCCACGACAGCCCAGCCTTTTCATCAGCTCAGATTCATCACCTTTTCGTAGGGTCGCGGTAAATGCGCACCGCTGCGCATCAGGGAAGGCATTTTGCAGGGTGTGCTTCATCGCGGAGAAAGCGGCGCGGAACTCCCAGTCCTCCACGGTGTGAACCTCATCGACGATGATTCTGTCCACACCAGCGGCCATCAGTGCCGCCAGTACCTGACTACCCGGCACCAGATGTTCAGGAGAAACGACAACCACCCGAAACGCCCCGGCAGCTAGCCCCGCAAGTTGCTGCACATTACGCCGCTTCGGTAGCTTATCGCCAAAGGCCACCGCGTGAACGCCAGCCTCCCTTAACTGCTGTAGCACCTGCTGCTTGATGGTGTTCGTCGGCACAACGATAACGGTCAGCCCCTCGCCAGCACCGGATTCAAATTGCAGGGCATAGGTGAATGCAGCCGTCTTTCCGTACCCGGTCGGTAGCACCGCCAGCATATCGCGGTCACGGGCAAACACAGCGGCGGCTACGTCCTGCTGGCCAGGTCGCCAGTCGCCACCATCTGGCGGCGGTAATGGCACAAACGCCGGGCGGTCGCATTGCTCCAGCTCGCGGAACCTGTACGGCGCTGTAACCAGCGGCGGGATGGACGGCGGCAGGTCTGCGCCCCCAACGTCACAATGCAGATTCAGCGTATTGAAATTATCATCCGTGGGTTTCAGCTCACCGCACCACAAATGACGGAAAGCCGGGCTGTCACCCATTCGCGTAAAGTCAGCATGGCGCATAGCTTCCAGTTGGCTCATGCCGCGATTGATTCTTTTCAGGGTAGCATCGTCGCAAATCAGGAACTCGCGACAGGCTTTAAGAAAGGCGTTTTGCCCCGTGGTCGCTTCCGGGATGGCGTGCTCGCGCGGTTTCAATGCGGCATCATCGACACGCACACCGGGGAAATCTGGCGGCAGCGGGTCGGCATAACGCACAGGCTTCTTATTCAGCCATTGCTCAATCTCGGCGCATCGGCAATGAATTGCGTCACCGGGCTGGATAATCTGACGCAGCCCAGTGTCTGCGCGGCGGGCATGTGTCTTGCGGCCAATTCCATTTGCCTCTTTCCATTCACGGAATGACATAACAGAATCATCAGCGTTATAGTAAAACTCTTGTGACTCCGTATTAAACGCAGCCTGTATGGGTTTACGCTTTACAGGGCATTGTTTGTTTCGGGATATAACTATCTTATCTGCAACCAGTTGCTGAGCATCCGCAGGCACAGTGTTCAGCGGTTCGGCGTCAGCGGCCTGCGCAAGCAGGCGGCGTAGATTTGTTGGCATGATATTAGCTCCAGAAATTAAGATGAGTTGAGAACGCGGCAGGGAGGTTTTCTTGTTGGTAGTGGCGTATGATGTTCGTCCTACCCAAGTAGATGCTTTCTTCCGGCTATTTGGACTAAACGCAGGAATGGCGGGCTTTGCCGAGGGTTAGGACGTAGGCAGGCTTTCGGCCATAGCTTGTGACGGAAGTATCCCGTTTCAGTGGTAGCCTTTCCCCAATATAGTAGTTTTCATTGTCAGCGGCGCTATTTGGCGTATTGTTCCCCACAGTAGTCACTTTCATCCACGCATACCCCGGACAGCCCTTGTGGCGTCAGGCACGACAGGCAATTTCAGGTAGGTGTATTAGGGATGTGAAATTGGTTATTGGCGTAGCTCTTTCCTCCAGTATAGTCACTTTTAAATTTTACTAATAAATACAGTTAGTTAAACGGTCATCTTTATTACTTATAAATTTCACAGGTCAATAAATTAAAATTGATCGTAATTATCAGCTTTAATTTTCTTGACAGCTATTTGTATAATGGTTTTAAGAAGTTGTATCGGAGTGAGCGACTGGCAGTGAGCGTAGCGAACGATAAGCCAGTCGGCGAAGAACGAAGAGTATGAGATGACTTGTCATCGAATACGATGAGTGATTGAGCGGTACGAACGGAGATACGCTGTATAACAGTTAACAAGCTGATTAATGCTTTCAATGATTATCTGAATCAGTGTTATCAATTCCGAAATAACTCTTCCTCTCCTGTATTGATTCAATCATTTCTTTCATTTCAAGAATCACTACCAGCTCAGCTAATAGCCGTCTCAGTTCAACACTTGAATCATTAGCACGACACTTATTTTCTGAGTATTCCATACGGTCAACTCCCTACGGCATAAGTCCATTCCAATCCGTTCACAGATTACATTGCTGAATGATCATCAGACAAGTGGCAGTCATCATCACCAAGTGAAAACCGTCTCACTACATATCCCCGCCGGATTGCCAGCGCGGCTAACACGGTTGTGAGGAGCGCCGAGCATCGCATTTCGCAAAGCGAAAGAGAAGCGCAGCAGCAGGCGGCGACTGATAAACGAGCCGAACAGGTGAGTGCAAGCAGGCGTAAGCACTGCACCGTTGAGAGGTGTGGAGACGGCGGAACGTCTCCGCGTTAAGGCAAAGCGGAGCCACTGAGGCGCAGCACTTGCCATCTAGGAGATGACACCAGATTAGAACCTCCATAGATAATTCATTCAAGAATTATAAGTGATACTTAATAAAGTTGATATGAATAAGCAAACCTAATAATGATAAGTCTGTATAAATCTTAGTCAACCTAACCACATCTTGAATAAATTACCGTTGAACCCCTTCCCCTGCCCCATCCCTCGAATTGTTCAGTGATGAATCACATTCACAATCTGATCTTGATGCTCATCGTCTGGCACGGCTAAAGCCCCGCCACCTCTTCACATCAAGAGCCGCAAGTGATACGAAATACATTATAAATCATAGCATTAAGACATCACGCATAACATAACCCTCTGAAATAAATACAAAAGCTGTAGGTCATCCATCACCCACAGCCCAGTAACGGCCAGTCGTAGCACCTCGTTCGCTTGTAGGTCATCATCCCTCGCCCTTGTTCCAGTGGCGTTTAACGGTGCTCACGCTAACGCCGAGACGCTTCGCTACCTTCGATTGAGACAGCCCCTCACTCCGCAGCTCCTGCACCTTTTGAGTGGTGTCGGTGGCTTCCTTGCGTCCCAGCTTAACGCCATTGGCTTTCGCTTTCTCCAGCCCGTCCAGTGTCCTCTCACGGATACGGTTCCGCTCGAACTCCGCAAAGGCTCCGAACATGTGTCTGATTAACGTGCCTTCGGATGTAGTCAGGTCGTGCGCTGGCAGGTCAAGAGACACCACCTTCACGCCACGTTCTAACAGCATGTCGATGGTCTGCTGTACGTCGATGTTGTCACGCCCCAGCCTGTCCAGTTTCAACACAACAAGCTGATCTCCCGCTTCCAGCTTGTGCTCAACCATCGCCCGAAACTTAGGGCGCTGCATAGCCTGAACGCTGCCGGAAATGTCCTCGCTGATTACCCTGCTCTCAGGCACCGTGTACCCGGCACGCTCAATAGCCAGCACCTGATTCTGCGTATCCTGCTCGCGTGTTGAAACGCGGCAGTAGATAAAAGTCCTCATGGTTCACCTCACCCGTCTGGTATCACAAAACGGTAGCATCATTGCATTAGTGGTAGCATTTAGTCAAACCCTAAATTGATGACACCAGATAGTAATCACTCAGGCAGGTAGCAAGAATCGAACGATTGATGACACTAAAGCCAAAACAATAACGACAGCCAAGAGAAGCGCCAAGCATCAACGCAAAGTGCTTTAACAGTGGAGATTCAGGAGTGATTTAGCGTTTCAAGAGAAGAATAACCCTAACCCACAGCCTCACGGTCAGAACATGAAACAGGGTCATAAACGCCACAGAGGAAGGCAAATCGATATACAGCCCGCCCAGCCTTCGGCTGGGAGAGGCGCACGGGGGAAGTTGAAGCCTTAACCGTCGAGGGAGGGGCAACCATAAACGTGCAATTTTTCAAGCCGGGGATTCAGTTATAGGCTAACGGTAGAATGCGGCTTGATACGGGGAGTGTTCACGCATCTGGTACAAATACCTAACTTCGTGAGCAACTGCCCCATATAGGCCACATCTGGCAAGTTTTGAGGTTATATAATTTACCATTCACGCTTTTACTTAATTGCAATCGGCGCGGATGGGATTGCTGTCAAAGAAAGAACCCGCATTTTGAAGTCTTCATACTGTTCCCCCTCACGCAATGAAAGTTCAGTTAAAGAATAGAAACGGTCGGTTGATGGCGATTCACTACGAGCTTTTGCCATATCCAACCGAGAAACATTAATCACAGTCCAGCACTCTGTATAACCCCTAGCTCGGGCTTTTTGGTGGCTCTTTTCAGCTTCGCCAATACGGTTATGGATATTTGAAACATCTGTCCCGCTTTTGACTTCAATAGCTACGACATTGCGGTAATTCTGATGAGCCATTTCTTCCCGAATGATTATGTCTGGGTCCGCTGCAAACTCTATGAGAACCGGGCGACCTGTTGCACTGTTCACTTCAATAGCACTTTCTCGAACCTCTGCGGTAGCGTGCGCAACAATTTCTCGAATAATCTCAAACACTAACACAATTCCATTTGTGCCTCGTTGATTGTTAGCCCCGCCTCTTAATTGCGGCCCCACAGTGAGCAGAGTCAGGTCATCCAACAATTCACGGCTTACGCGTAACGGCCCAACTCCAGATAAAAGGGCAGAAGCAGCCCCGCAAAAAGCGGCGCATAATTCAGGTATTTTGGGTTTTGCCAGTTTACCAATAACACCCTTCACTTCCATTGATTTGAAACTACCAACACCAAACCCTTTATCTCTGCCATAAAACTCTTTCTGACTATATCCCATTAGCAAACGATAATAGCCCAATAGATAAGGGTTTTCTTCTAACACTGCGGGAACAGGGAATAAAAGTTCGGCCCGTAACCCGTATGTGGCTAAGGTTGCCAGATCCGCCTTGGGAACATATTCACCGAGTTGCGCATCAAGGGCGACAATATCCATATTACGCACGGTTTCTAACAACGCATTTTGAAGATAAACACCGCGAAATCTTTTTAAAGCTAAAGCAAAATCGACCTGCTGTTTCGGTTCTGGGAAAGTGATTTTTACAGTCATGCTGCCGCTATCCTTATCACATTAGTTTTATCACCCTGCAACCGATTAACCGCAATCTCAACATACTCAGGGTTTAACTCAATACCAACATATTGTCGATCTTCATCTTGGCAGACTACCCCCACGGTACCCGAGCCAAAGAAAGGGTCTAACACAAAATCACCCGGCTCAGTTGAAGCAAGGATACATGGCCGAATTAAATCAGGTGGGAATGTTGCAAAGTGCGCCCCTGAAAAGGGTTTCGTATTAACATTCCAAACAGTGCGACGGTTTCTTAGCCCACCATTGTCTCTTGGTTCTCTCACAGCCTGCCAATCATAAAAATATTTCTCAGATTTTGTCAGCATGAATAAGAACTCATGGGAGCGAGTGGGACGGTCCTTAACGCTTTCAGGCATAGCATTTGGCTTGTTCCATACAATATCACTCCGTAAATACCAACCATCGTTTTGTAGTGCAAAAGCAAGCCGCCAAGGGATACCAATAAGATCCTTCGGTTTCAATCCTTCTGGCGTATCTGGCCGAACAGTCATAGCACGAGCTGGGTTCTTTTTATCTGGTGCTCTGTAACCGCGATTACCGCTTGTGTAACCATCCCCGATGTTAAGCCAAAGGGTGCCATCATCACTTAAAACTCGTTTTACTTCGGCGAAAATGGTCACAAGGCGATTAATGAACTGGTGCATACTACTTTCTAAGCCAATCTGTTCATCAATCCCATAGTCACGCAATCCCCAATAAGGTGGAGAAGTAACAACACAACGGACCGAACCACTAGGAAGCCTTCGCAATACTGTTAAAGCATCCCCCTCAAAAAGGGTAGGACCGTCCAACTCCAAAGGTTCGGCGCGATGAAGCCTCTCAACAGTTGGTGGTAAGCTACTCTTTTTCTGCGGCATAACAATTCCTCTTACACATGATTCTAACAAGCATTATGCCCGTAATCGCCGATACAATGTTGGCCGGTAGTGTAAACCGCGATGGGTGAGCCAACAACACACCCATAGAAAGTTTTCATTACCCAACAACAGGTACAGCGGAGATATAAATTCAACCAATAGCTAGCCATAAGCGCCGTGTTGGGTATCCAAACAAACTGCGCCGTAGGCGTATCATCAGAAATGTCACTCATTCGCTCTCTTATCGAGTACCGTTCGTTTATGGCACGGCGAACACCACGGTAGAGCCTGCCGCTTTCCCGGACAGGTTAGGCTTCCCAACATTTGCTCGTTTATCCACTGCGTGTCATCACGACAGGCGATTGTGGGACACCGCGCTAAGTGCGGAACAAATGAGTGTGATGGGATTGTTTAGAGACGGTGGCTACGTCATAGCTTTCAAGTTGAGTCAGTACGTGTTTGACGCTTGGAACTACACGCCGCTATGAGTTAACATCCCAATTACCACTATCAACCATAGCGGCTTTTTCAAGGGACATAACAGAGCATTTCTTACAGGCAAAAGAGACAGATTTAATCGTCTAAATAACTGTATTGTAAGGAATTTAGTGACTTGGTGCCGAAGGCCGGACTCGAACCGGCACGTATTTCTACGGTTGATTTTGAATCAACTGCGTCTACCGATTTCGCCACTTCGGCACTGAAGGGGATGCGGAAACGTTGTGGATTATACCTGTCGC
>OJKA01000202.1_pt1 | contig 29186 bp, 17 predicted proteins | sample 1596451 | NCBI WGS metagenome assembly OJKA01 (sample SAMEA4350155, study PRJEB24818) | metagenome | biome: human; feature: gut; material: faeces | place: Denmark | collected 2013-09 | reverse complement strand
ACATTATTGTCACGTGTCAGGGCGGCGATTACACCAACGATATTTACCCGAAGCTGCGTGAAAGCGGCTGGCAGGGCTACTGGATTGACGCCGCCTCTTCGCTGCGCATGAAAGACGACGCCATCATTATTCTTGACCCGGTGAACCAGGATGTCATTACCGCAGGTCTGAACAACGGCGTTAAAACCTTTGTCGGCGGCAACTGTACCGTTAGCCTGATGCTGATGTCCCTCGGCGGCCTGTTTGCTCAGGATCTGGTTGAGTGGGTGAGCGTGGCGACTTACCAGGCGGCTTCCGGCGGCGGTGCGCGTCATATGCGCGAACTGCTGACCCAGATGGGCCAGCTGCACAGCCATGTTGCGGCTGAGCTGGCGGATCCGGCTTCCGCAATCCTGGAGATTGAACGCAAAGTCACCTCTTTGACCCGCAGCGGCGAACTGGCGGTGGATAACTTTGGCGTTCCTCTGGCGGGCAGCCTGATCCCATGGATCGACAAACAGCTGGATAACGGCCAGAGCCGTGAAGAGTGGAAAGGCCAGGCGGAGACTAACAAAATCCTCGCGACCGCCTCACCGATTCCGGTAGACGGCCTGTGCGTTCGCGTTGGCGCGCTGCGCTGCCATAGCCAGGCGTTTACCATCAAGCTGAAAAAAGATGTTTCTATTCCGACCGTTGAAGAACTGCTGGCCGCGCACAACCCGTGGGCCAAAGTGGTGCCGAACGATCGTGATATTACTATGCGTGAGCTGACCCCGGCTGCCGTCACCGGCACCCTGACCACCCCGGTGGGGCGCCTGCGTAAACTGAATATGGGGCCGGAGTATCTGTCGGCGTTCACCGTTGGTGACCAGCTACTGTGGGGGGCCGCCGAGCCGCTCCGCCGTATGCTAAGACAGCTGGCGTAGTCGTCACAAGATGAGAAAAGGGGTGTTGAAACACCCCTTTTTTTTGCGTAATACAAGGAGTAAACGCGAATGTTAGATTTTTCCCAACGGAGGTAACTCAGCCTTGGCTATGCTTTAAGTAAGGAGTCATGACGTCTCCTTACCTGAAGGTGGGACGGAGCAGGGGGACGCGTAACGTGCTGCGCCGTTCAGGTCAAAAAAAAGTCGCCAGATACAGGAAAGGGCGACACCTACAACAGGATGAAACCATGTCTAATCGTATCGATAAGGACGTGATTAATGCGCTTATCGCCGGCCATTTTGCGGATCCTTTTTCCGTGCTTGGCATGCATTACACCGACGCCGGGCTGGAAGTTCGTGCATTATTACCCGATGCCACCGAAGTGTGGGTCATTGAACCAAAAACCGGACGCAAAGTCGGCAAGCTGGAATGCCTCGACTCGCGCGGTTTCTTTAGCGGCGTTCTGCCGCGTCGTAAAAATCCTTTTCGTTATCAGTTGGCTGTCACCTGGCACGGGCAGCAGAATCTGATCGATGACCCGTACCGTTTTGGCCCGCTGCTGCAGGATCTGGATGTCTGGCTGCTGTCGGAAGGCACGCACCTGCGTCCGTATGAAACGTTGGGCGCGCATGCCGATACTATGGACGGCGTGGTCGGCACGCGTTTCTCGGTCTGGGCGCCTAACGCCCGTCGGGTGTCGGTCGTCGGCCAGTTTAACTACTGGGATGGTCGCCGCCACCCGATGCGCCTGCGTAAAGAGTCCGGCATCTGGGAGCTGTTCGTTCCCGGCGCGCTGAACGGCCAGCTGTATAAATTCGAGCTGATTGATGCCCACGGCAACCTGCGGGTGAAGTCCGACCCTTACGCTTTTGAAGCGCAGATGCGCCCGGATAGCGCCTCGCTCATCTGCGGGCTGCCGGAAAAGGTCCAGCAGCCGCCGGAGCGCAAGCTGGCTAACCAGTTTGATGCGCCAATCTCGATTTATGAGGTGCACCTCGGCTCCTGGCGTCGCCATACCGATAATAACTTCTGGCTGAGCTACCGCGAGCTTGCCGACCAACTGGTGCCTTATGCCAAATGGATGGGCTTCACCCATCTTGAACTACTACCGGTTAATGAGCATCCGTTTGACGGCAGCTGGGGCTATCAGCCAACCGGGCTATATGCGCCAACTCGTCGCTTCGGCACCCGGGAGGATTTCCTCTACTTTATCAACGCCGCGCACGCTGCGGGCCTGAACGTGATTCTGGACTGGGTACCCGGCCATTTTCCGGCGGATGATTTCGCGCTCGCCTCGTTTGACGGCACCTCGTTGTATGAACATAGCGACCCGCGCGAAGGCTACCACCAGGACTGGAACACCCTGATTTACAACTACGGTCGTCGCGAGGTCAGTAATTATCTGGTCGGCAATGCGCTGTACTGGATCGAACGCTTCGGCATTGACGCGCTGCGGGTTGATGCGGTGGCATCAATGATTTATCGCGACTATAGCCGCAAACAGGGCGAGTGGGTGCCGAACGAATTCGGCGGTCGGGAAAACCTTGAAGCCATTGAGTTTCTGCGCAATACCAACCGCGTGCTGGGCGAGCAGACGCCGGGCGCGGTGACGATGGCGGAAGAGTCGACCGATTTCCCCGGCGTGTCTCGTCCTTCCTCCACCGGCGGGCTCGGCTTCTGGTTCAAGTGGAACCTTGGCTGGATGCACGACACCCTCGACTATATGAAGCTGGACCCGGTGCATCGCCGACATCATCACGACAAGATGACCTTCGGTATGCTCTACAACTACACCGAAAACTTTGTCCTGCCGCTCTCTCATGATGAGGTCGTGCACGGCAAAAAATCGATTCTCGACCGTATGCCGGGCGATGCCTGGCAGAAGTTCGCTAACCTGCGCGCGTACTACGGCTGGCTGTTTGCCTTCCCGGGTAAAAAGCTGCTGTTTATGGGCAATGAGTTTGCTCAAGGGCGAGAGTGGAACCACGATACAAGCCTCGACTGGCATCTGCTGGAAGGCGGCGATAACTGGCACCACGGCGTTCAGCGGCTGGTGCGCGACCTCAACCATACTTATCGCCACCATAAAGCGCTGCATGAACTGGATTTTGACCCCTACGGATTTGAATGGCTGGTGGTGGACGACCACGAGCGCTCGGTCTTTATCTTTGTTCGTCGCGACAGGGCGGGTAACGAAATTATCGTCGCCAGCAACTTCACGCCAGTGCCGCGCCATGAGTATCGCTTTGGCATCAACCAGCCTGGCCGCTGGCGTGAAGAGCTGAACACCGACTCTATGCACTACCACGGTAGCAATACCGGCAACGGCGGCGTCGTCGAGAGCGACCCGATCGCCAGCCACGGTCGTGAACACTCGCTCTCCATTACGCTGCCGCCGCTGGCGACGGTATGGCTGGTGCGGGAGGCGCAATGATCGCACTCACGGCAGGAAAGCCCGCGCCTTTAGGGGCCAGCTACGACGGTAAGGGCGTGAATTTCGGGCTCTTTTCCGCCCATGCGGAGCGGGTGGAACTCTGCGTGTTTGACGAGCAGGGCAATGAGCGGCGAGTCGACCTGCCCGCACGCAGCGGCGATATCTGGCACGGCTGGCTCGCCGATGTCGGGCCAGGTCTGCGCTACGGCTACCGCGTCCACGGCCCCTGGGACCCGGCGCAGGGGCACCGTTTCAATCCGGCAAAGCTGCTGCTCGATCCCTGCTGCCACCAGGTGGATGGCGGACTGTCTGACGACGAGCGACTTCACGGCGGCGATAGCGTTCCCGATAACCGCGATAGCGCGGCAATAGCGCCGAAGTCGCGGGTAATCGACCTCCATTATGACTGGCGCGGCGATAAGCCGCCGCGCACGCCGTGGGGCCAGACGGTGATTTATGAAGCCCACGTCAAGGGGCTGACCTGGCTGCACCCTGAGCTGCCGGAAGAGATCCGCGGCACCTACAAAGCGCTGGGTCATCCGGTGATGATCGAATACTTCCGCACGCTCGGCATTACTGCACTAGAGTTAATGCCGGTGGCGCAGTTCGCCAGCGAACCGCGTCTGCAGAGGATGGGGTTAAGCAACTATTGGGGCTACAACCCGCTGGCGATTTTTGCCCTCGATACGCGCTACGCCAGCGCGCCGGAGCAGGCGTTAAACGAATTTCGCGATGCGGTAAAAGCGCTGCACGCGGCAGGTATTGAAGTGATCCTTGACGTGGTGTTGAACCATAGCGCGGAGATAGACCTGGAAGGGCCGACCTTCTCCCTGCGCGGAATCGACAACCGTAGCTATTATTGGATCAGGGAAGACGGTGATTACCACAACTGGACCGGCTGCGGGAACACCCTCAACCTCAGCCATCCCGGGGTGGTGGAGTATGCGCGCCAGTGTCTGCGCTTTTGGGTCGATGAGTGCCACGTCGACGGTTTTCGTTTCGACCTCGCCTCGGTAATGGGGCGGACGCCAGAGTTTCGTCAGGATGCGCCGCTGTTTGAGGCCATTCGTAACGATCCGCGGCTGGCGGAAGTGAAGCTGATTGCCGAGCCCTGGGATATCGGTCCCGGGGGCTACCAGGTCGGTAACTTTCCGCCGTTGTTTGCTGAGTGGAACGACCATTTCCGCGATACCGCACGTCGATTCTGGCTACAGCAGAACGTCTCGCTGGGCGACTTCGCGCTGCGTTTTGCCGCATCGAGCGACGTTTTCCAGCGTAACGGCAGAGCGCCGTCGGCGGCGATTAACCTGGTCACCGCGCACGATGGTTTCACCCTGCGCGACTGCGTTTGTTTCAATCAGAAACACAATGAGGCAAACGGGGAGGAGAATCGCGATGGGACTAACAATAACTACAGCAACAATCATGGTATAGAAGGATTAGAAGGGAGTCTTGCCGTCATTGAGCGGCGCCGTGCCAGCGTTCACGCTCTTCTGGCGACGCTACTGCTGGCGCAGGGAACGCCGATGCTGCTGGCGGGTGACGAACACGGTCACAGCCAGCATGGCAACAACAATGCTTACTGTCAGGACAATGCGTTGACCTGGCTGGACTGGAACCATACTAACCGCGGGCTGACCGCGTTCACCGCCGCGTTGATTCATCTGCGCCAGCGTATTTCGGCTTTAACCGATAATCGCTGGTGGCAGGAGGGAGACGGCAGCGTTCGCTGGTTAAACCAACATGCTCAGCCGCTGTCCGCTGATGAATGGCAGCACGGTGCGCCGCGCATGCAGATCATATTGTCCGATCGCTGGCTGATGGCGCTGAACGCCACCGCCGAGGTGGCAGAGATGGTTTTACCCGCGGGGGAATGGCGCGCCATTCCACCTTTCGCCGGAGAGGATAATCCGGTCACTATGGCTGTCTGGCATGGGCCCGCGCACGGAGTGTGCGTATTTCAAAGGTCGTAACCTCGGGGCTTCCGGTTGGTCTCGAAGCGGCGGCGCGACGAGAAGGGCAGGCAAGCTGGGGAGTAAAAAAGGAGTTAATTATGGTTGGGGTAGAAAAGAACGATCCATTGATGCTGGCGCGTCAGTTGCCGATCAAATCCGTTGCGCTGATCCTTGCCGGGGGACGTGGTACCCGTCTGAAGGATCTGACCAATAAACGCGCGAAACCTGCTGTCCATTTCGGCGGCAAGTTCCGTATTATCGATTTTGCGTTATCTAACTGTATTAACTCAGGTATTCGTCGTATCGGCGTCATCACCCAGTATCAATCGCATACTCTGGTGCAGCATATTCAGCGCGGCTGGTCTTTTTTCAATGAAGAGATGAACGAATTTGTTGACCTGCTGCCCGCCCAGCAAAGGATGCAGGGAGAAAATTGGTATCGCGGCACCGCGGACGCGGTGACGCAGAACCTCGACATCATTCGTCGCTACAAGGCGGAGTATGTCGTCATCCTCGCCGGCGACCATATCTACAAACAAGACTACTCGCGGATGCTTATCGACCATGTCGAAAAAGGCGCGCGTTGCACCGTTGCCTGTATGCCGGTGCCTATTGAAGAAGCACGGGCGTTTGGCGTAATGGCGGTGGACGAGAGCGATAAGATTATCGATTTCGTCGAAAAACCGGCTAACCCTCCGGCAATGCCGGGCGATGCGAGCAAATCGCTGGCGAGTATGGGTATCTATGTCTTTGACGCGGATTACCTTTATGAGCTTCTGGAAGAAGACGACAGCGATGAAAGCTCCAGCCACGATTTTGGTAAAGACATCATTCCGAAAATCACCAAAGCTGGCATGGCTTATGCACATCCTTTCCCGCTCTCCTGCGTGCAGTCCGATCCGCAGTCTGAGCCCTACTGGCGGGATGTCGGGACCCTGGAAGCGTACTGGAAAGCCAACCTCGATCTGGCTTCGGTGACCCCGGAACTGGATATGTACGATCAGAACTGGCCGATTCGCACCCATATGGAGCCTTTGCCTCCGGCGAAATTCGTTCAGGACCGCTCGGGTAGCCACGGGATGACCCTCAACTCGCTGGTCTCCGGCGGCTGTATCATCTCCGGTTCGGTGGTTGTGCAGTCGGTGCTGTTCCCGCGCGTGCGGGTGAATTCATTCTGTAATATTGATTCGGCAGTCTTGCTGCCAGAGGTTTGGGTTGGCCGTTCGTGCCGCCTGCGTCGCTGCATTATTGACCGTGCCTGCGTGATACCGGAAGGTATGGTTGTTGGTGAGAACGCGGAAGAGGATGCACGCCGTTTCTACCGCTCGGAGGAAGGTATCGTGCTGGTCACCCGCGACATGCTGCGGAAATTGGGGTACCCACAGGAGCGCTAATGCAGGTATTACATGTATGTTCAGAGATGTTCCCGCTGTTAAAAACCGGTGGACTGGCGGATGTGATCGGCGCGCTGCCTGCAGCGCAAATTGCCGGGGGCGTTGACACGCGCGTACTGTTGCCCGCGTTTCCTGATATCCGCCGCGGCGTGACGGATGCGCAGGTGGTAACGCGCCGGGAGACGTTTGCCGGGCGTATCACTTTACTGTTCGGCCACTTTAACGGCGTGGGCATCTATCTGATTGATGCCCCGCATCTCTACGATCGTCCGGGGAGCCCTTACCACGATACCAATCAGCATGCCTATACCGACAACGTGCTGCGCTTCGCGCTGCTGGGCTGGGTAGGCAGCGAGATGGCCTGCGGCCTGGATCCTTTCTGGCGTCCCGATGTTGTTCACGCCCACGACTGGCATGCGGGGCTGACCCCTGCCTATCTGGCGGCGCGCGGCCACCCGGCGAAGTCAGTCTTTACGGTGCATAACCTGGCCTATCAGGGGATGTTCTACTCGTGGCATATGAACGACATTGAGCTGCCCTGGTCGTTCTATAACGTTCATGGCCTCGAATTTAACGGTCAGATCTCCTTCCTGAAGGCGGGTCTTTACTACGCCGACCATATTACGGCGGTTAGTCCAACCTATGCCCGCGAAATCACCGAGCCGCAGTTCGCTTACGGGATGGAAGGGCTGCTGCGCCAGCGACAGCATGAGGGCCGCCTTTCGGGGATCCTCAACGGAGTGGATGATCATATCTGGAATCCGGAAAGCGACCTGCTGCTGGCCGCGCGCTATGACCGCGATCGGCTGGAAGAGAAGGCTGAGAACAAACGTCAGCTGCAAATCGCCATGGGGCTGAAGGTGGATGATAAAGCGCCGCTGTTTGCCGTGGTTAGCCGTTTGACCAGCCAGAAAGGGTTGGACCTGGTGCTGGAGGCGCTGCCGGGCCTGCTGGAGCAGGGCGGTCAGCTGGCGCTGCTGGGGGCTGGCGATCCGGTACTGCAGGAGGGCTTCCTGGCCGCTGCGGCCGAGCATCCGGGCAAAGTCGGCGTCCAGATTGGCTACCATGAGGCATTCTCTCACCGCATTATGGGCGGCGCCGATGTGATTCTGGTGCCCAGCCGTTTTGAACCGTGCGGCTTGACCCAGCTGTACGGCCTGAAGTACGGCACGCTACCGCTGGTGCGGCGCACCGGCGGTCTGGCAGACACCGTTTCCGACTGCTCGCTGGAGAATCTCGCCGACGGTCTGGCTACCGGCTTTGTTTTTGAAGATAGCAACGCTGTGTCGCTGCTGCGGGCCATTCGACGCACGTTCGTCCTGTGGTCGCGCCCATCGCTCTGGCGTTACGTCCAGCGCCAGGCGATGAATATGGATTTTAGCTGGCAGGTTGCCGCAAACTCTTACCGCGAACTTTATCAACGCTTGCTGTAACCAGGAGCAAAGCTATGAATGTACCTTTTAGCTACTCATCACCCACCCTGAGCGTTGAGGCGTTAAAGCACTCTATTGCTTATAAACTGATGTTTATTATCGGTAAAGATCCGGCTATCGCGAACAAGCATGAATGGCTTAATGCTACGCTGTTCGCCGTTCGCGATCGCATGGTTGAGCGCTGGCTACGTTCAAACCGGGCGCAGCTCTCTCAGGAGGTGCGCCAGGTATACTATCTGTCGATGGAATTTTTGATTGGCCGTACTTTATCCAACGCGCTGTTATCGCTAGGTATTTATGAAGATGTGAATAGCGCGCTGGAAGAGATGGGGCTGAATCTTGAAGAGCTGATTGATGAAGAGAATGACCCGGGCCTGGGCAACGGCGGCCTGGGGCGTCTGGCCGCCTGCTTCCTTGACTCGCTGGCGGCGCTGGGTTTACCGGGCCGTGGCTACGGTATTCGCTACGACTACGGCATGTTTAAGCAAAACATCGTCGATGGGCGGCAGAAAGAGTCCCCGGATTACTGGCTGGAGTATGGTAACCCGTGGGAATTTGAGCGCCACAATACGCGCTATAAAGTGCGTTTCGGCGGCCGCATTCAGCAGGAAGGTAAACATTCACGCTGGGTGGAAACCGAAGAGATTATTGCTGAAGCCTACGATCAGATTATCCCGGGTTTTGATACCGACGCCACCAATACGCTGCGTCTGTGGAGCGCGCAGGCCAGCAGCGAGATTAACCTCGGTAAATTTAATCAGGGCGACTACTTCGCGGCGGTGGAAGATAAAAACCACTCCGAGAACGTGTCGCGGGTACTTTATCCGGATGACTCCACCTATTCCGGGCGCGAACTGCGCCTGCGCCAGGAGTATTTCCTCGTGTCGGCGACGGTACAAGATATCCTCAGCCGCCACTACCAGCTGCATAAAACCTACGCCAATCTGGCGGATAAAATCGCGATTCATCTCAATGACACGCACCCGGTGCTGTCGATTCCGGAGCTGATGCGCCTGCTGATTGACGAGCACAAGTTCAGCTGGGATGAGGCGTTCGAGGTAACCTGCCAGGTCTTCTCTTATACCAACCATACCCTGATGAGCGAAGCGCTGGAGACCTGGCCCGTCGACATGCTGGGTAAAATTCTGCCGCGTCATTTGCAGATTATTTTCGAGATTAATGACTACTTCCTGAAGACCCTGCAGGAGCAGTATCCCAACGATACGGCGATGCTGGGTCGTACGTCGATTATCGACGAGTCTAACGGGCGTCGCGTCCGTATGGCGTGGCTGGCGGTGGTGGTAAGCCACAAGGTCAACGGCGTGTCGGAGCTGCACTCCCGGCTGATGGTTGAGTCGCTGTTTGCCGAATTTGCCAAAATTTTTCCGATGCGCTTCACCAACGTCACGAATGGCGTGACTCCGCGCCGCTGGCTGGCACTGGCGAATCCGCCGTTGTCAAAAGTGCTGGATGAAAATATCGGTCATACCTGGCGCACGGATTTAAGTCAGCTGAAGGAGCTGGAGCAGCATATCGACTATCCGAAGGTCAATCAGGCGGTACGCCAGGCCAAGCTGGAAAACAAGCAGCGGCTGGCGAACTACATCGGCCAGCAGCTTAACGTGGTCGTCAACCCGAAGGCGCTGTTTGATGTGCAGATCAAGCGTATTCACGAGTACAAACGTCAGTTGATGAACGTGCTGCATGTGATCACTCGCTACAATCGCATCAAAGCCGATCCTGACGCTGAGTGGGTACCGCGAGTGAATATTTTCGCCGGAAAGGCGGCTTCGGCTTACTATATGGCGAAGCATATTATTCATTTAATTAATGATGTCGCGGCGGTAGTGAATAACGATCCGGAAGTTGGCGATAAGCTGAAAGTGGTGTTTATTCCTAACTACAGCGTTAGCCTCGCGCAGCTGATCATTCCGGCGGCGGATCTCTCCGAGCAGATCTCTCTGGCAGGGACGGAGGCGTCCGGTACCAGCAACATGAAGTTCGCGCTTAACGGCGCGTTAACCATTGGTACTCTGGATGGCGCTAACGTTGAGATGCAGGAGCACGTTGGGGCGGATAATTTCTTTATCTTCGGTAATACGGCGGAACAAGTTGAAGCCCTGCGGGCCAATGGCTATAAACCGCGTGATTACTACGAGCAGGATGAAGAGCTGCACCAGGCGCTGACGCAGATTGGCACCGGCCTGTTTAGTCCGTCTGAACTGGGACGTTACCGCGACCTGCTGGATTCGCTGATTAACTTCGGCGACCACTATCAGGTTCTGGCGGATTACCGTAGCTACGTGGATTGTCAGGATAAGGTGGATGAGCTGTACCGTCATCCGGAGGAGTGGGCCAATAAAGCGATGCTGAATATCGCTAATATGGGTTACTTCTCGTCCGATCGCACGATTAAAGAGTATGCCGACCATATCTGGCATATCGATCCGGTTCGACTGTAGTCATGTAACCTGTGGGAACGGGGCCAAATGGCCCCGTTTTTTTATGCCGGAATTTCAGAAAAGTGCCCGGGAGGCGCAAGGAACTAAGCAGCTTATACTTCCGTCATCGCAGGGATGAGCGAATAACAAATGAAAAACACGAAATGGTTGTTGCTGTCAGTGATATTGGCCTTTTTTGGCGTGCCGATATTAACGCACGTCGCGGCTCTGGTGCTGGCGATGGTCGGCGGCGGCCTGGCGCTGGTTACTGGTCTATTTGGCGAATCACAGACGGCCGCCACGGCGATAGCTTACCTGATGTTCGCGGCGGGCGCGGCGCTGATGTTTGCCAGCGGTCGGGTATGGTCAGATAAACAAGAGTCGGCATTGCTGGCCGGCTGGCGGCAGAGCCTCTTATTACTGCCTGCGCTGATGGCGCTTCTGACCTGGATTATCATGCTGCAGCGGGCGGAGCTCAGCTTTAAGCAGCTCAACTTTTTTTGGCTGTCTACGTTCCTGCTTCCATGGTTTGGTATTAGCGTGCTATCGGCTCTGAGCGGCTGGTATTGGGGGATCGTGGTGATACCCGTTGGCTCACAGCTGTGCTTTACGCTGGGATATTACTGGCCGTACAGGCATGTACCCATCGCCAGGAATGCATCGCTCTGCCGCTGTATTCTACTTGCGGTACTGGCGCTGCTGGGCGCGTATGCGCTCTATCAGGCGTGGCTACATGAGGAAAAATATCCTTCTGTCAGCAGAAACAATAGCGTTCTCGAGTCGATTAATACCGGCAATTTCGCGCCGGGAAGCTGCAGTAAACTCACCCCATTACAGGGACCGCCGCAATTACGTTTTACGCAAAACTGGCCGCGGATGGCCGGGGCCACGGCGGCATATCCGCTCTATGCGTCAGCGTTTTATGCCCTGAATACCCTACCTGCTACGTTTTCCACCAGAGACTATTTACACGAGTCCCGCACGCCGGATGCCTGGCGCAGCATAATTACTGGCGAAACCGATATCATTTTTGTCGTCCAACCTTCAGCCGGGCAAAAACAGCGCGCGCAGGATGCGGGCGTTAAGCTGGTCTATACCCCTTTTGCCCGCGAAGCGTTTGTGTTTATAGCCAATCAAAGTAATTCGGTCCAGTCGCTTAGCGAGGAGCAAATCCGCGCGATTTTTAGCGGCAAAATTACCCGCTGGAGCGATGTCGGCGGCGCCAGTAAAGCTATTCAGCCCTGGCAGCGCCCGGAGGACTCTGGCAGCCAGACGGTGATGCTGGCAAAAGTCATGAAGGGCGTCCCGATGCTGCCGCCAAAGAAAAGTGAGTTTTCCACAGTAATGGAGGGCGTCATCCGCGAAGTGGCCGAATATCAGAATACGCGCGGGGCGATTGGTTACACCTTCCGCTACTACGCGACGCAGATGAACAGCAATAAACATATCAAGCTGCTGTCCATCAATGGCATTGCGCCGACGGTTGAGAATATACGTAACGGCAGCTACCCGTACACGGTTGATGTCTATATGGTCACCCGGGAACATACCTCAGCAGAAACGCAGCAACTGGTGGCGTGGTTTTTAAGCCCGCAGGGACAGCACCTGGTGCAGGATGTCGGCTACGTGCCGATGTATAAAACGCAGGAATAAGTAAATATGAAAGGGAATTTAAAGTACATTCTTGCCATTTTGTTGATGGCTTTTTTCCTGCCGCTGGCGGTGAGTTTTGTTGTCTTTATTCTTACATCAGCAATCCCTTATTTAGGTTTTTCTTATCCGTTGCTGATTGTGGCGACGATAATTGGCCTGGCGATCCGTTCAAGCCAAAAGCCCTGGCGCAGGAGAAAGAAGTGCAGTTAATGATAACCCCCGTGGTGCAAACGCAAACCCTGGTGGAGTGGTTTATCAGCCCGCAGGGCCAGACTCTGGCGCAGAGTCTGGGCTATCTACCGCTCTATCCGGTAACGGAATAAATGAACGCCATGGAAGACATTAAATTGTACGTGCAGCTGACGGGCGTCGATCCTGCCAGCGGCGCTGATATTTGTATCGCGCGGCGTGAATCCACTGCCTGGCATAGAGGCATCGTGGCGGAGCTGATTAATCAGGCTTTGGATCAGGCCGAAAAATTCGTGGGCGCACCGGGTCTGGAAGAGCTGCGGGCATACGATGTCATGGTAGGGATTGGTTTAACATCCAGCGGCATCTGGCCGGGTTTTTCTCTGGACCCAGGGACGATTGGCCGTATGAGCGTCTGCGGCGCGGAGCTGGATTTCGATCCTTATATCGACAGAGTCCCGATTTACGCCTGCGACATCGATACTCACGATGATTTCACGGTGGCGTTCTCCGCGCTGGGTTTTCATCACCAGCGGAGCGTTATCGCAAAGCGGGGGCTCAGAGAGTACGCCAGCGTGGCGGATGTTTTCATTCTGCAGGTTTTTAAAGATGCGTTGAAATATCACAATGACAATAGTCTGCGGCTGTTCAGAAAAAAGCAGGCGGAGCTGATGCTATATGCTCGCTATTATCAGGCTAAACGCTGCGACGACAAAAGCTGTACGAACTGCGAGGAGGGCTGTACCAGGCCCGGCTTTCATTTGCCACGAGACGTTTTTATCCGCCTCAGCGCCGCCAACGCGCGCTTTCAGTATTGTCCGTTTGAAAGACGTCGGTTGTCGGTGTGAAAAGAGGGGCCATCGCGTTAATCTTCGTCGCCGCGCTAACCGCCTGCGACGATCGTGTCGTAAGCCATTTCTCTGACTACGCCGCCATACCAGAGCAATCCGGCATTTGGAGCTGGCTGCCGGTCTTCTTCCCCATTTCCGCACGCGAAATCAAAATAGCCACTAATCTCGACCTCGATCTTTTTTATGCTGATTTTGCGCTGGCGGAACACGATGAGCGCGCTCATTTTGAAGCAGCGTTAGGCCTGGGGAGCGTGGTTCAATCCCTGGATTCTGCACATAAAAGTTGGTGTAAGACGGGAAAAACCCTCTGGAATAGCGAAGCGCAGGCAAAGTCGTTTTTTATTCAGAAATTAAGCGTGGAGCGCTATCGCATAACTAACGACATGCCCGCATGTACCAAAATCGGCTATTAAATCTGCCTATTCTGGAAGGTATTGAACAGGAAGCGCGCACTTTGCCGGACGCCAGCGAACGCTGAATCCGGCCTGTAGAAACCACAAACGCGGGTTGTTGCATTCTGGTCGCAGGCGCCGCCGCCGGGCAAGCCTGTGCACCTTATGAGCAATCAGAGAGGGCTAAAGCGCCCTCTGATTTCATTACGACGCCAGCGACAGCTCAGACTTTCCCGCGTGCTGCGCCAGCCATTCGCTAATGCGCGCCTGCTGTTCCTCCGTGAGCCACATGCCCTGCTTGGTCCGCCGCCAGATAGCGTCATCCAGTGAACGAACCCATTCATGTTCAACCAGATAGCGCAGTTCGGCTTCAAAAAACTCATGACCGAAATGTTCGCCCAGATCGTCCAGCGAGGTCGCCTTATCAAGGATCAACTCGCTGTTGCTGCCGTAGGTGCGGGCGTAATGGCGGGCCATCGATTCACTGATAAACGGGAAGCGGCGGCGCAGCTTAGCCGCATAGTCATCACGGTCGCCGCCGATATCGCCGCCGGGCAGCACCGCAGTTTTAGTCCATGCCGGGCCAATGCCTTTGTAGTAAGGCGTCAGTTTCTCCAGCGCGTGTTCGGCCAGCTTACGGTAGGTGGTGAGCTTACCGCCGAAGACCGATAGCAGCGGCGCCTGGCCGTTCTCATCATGAATATCGAGGGTGTAGTCGCGGGTGATCGCCTGCGGTGAATCAGATTCATCATCGCACAGCGGGCGCACGCCCGAGTAGGTCCAGACAATATCGTCCCGCGTGAGTTGTTTTTTAAAGTGAGCGTTATAGACGTTCAGCAGATAGTTAACCTCTTTGTCATCGATCGCCACCGCTTTTGGATCGCCTTTATATTCGACGTCGGTGGTGCCGATGATGGAGAACTCGTCCATCCACGGGATCACAAAGACAATGCGTTTATCTTCATTTTGCAGGATATAGGCCTGCTTCTGCGTATGTACGCGCGGTACGACGATATGACTGCCTTTAATCAAGCGGATACCGTACGGAGAACGCAGGTGCATCCCCTCGTCGAAGAACTGTTTGACCCACGGGCCGGTCGCGTTAACCAGACCGCGCGCCTGCCAGGTGAACTTTTCACCGCTATCAATATCTTCCGCTTCGACAATCCACAAACCGTTTTCACGTTTTGCTGAAATGGCGCGGGTGCGCGTGCGTACTTCCCCGCCTTTACGCACAACCATCTGGGCATTGGCCAGCACCATGCGCGCATCGTCGACCCAGCAGTCGGAATATTCGAAACCGCGCACGATTTCAGGTTTAAGTACTGATTCTGTACCAAAACGCAAACCGGTTGATCCAGGCAGGCTGGTGCGCTTACCGAGATGGTCGTACATAAACAGGCCAATGCGGATCATCCACGCCGGACGCAGGTGCGGGCGATGCGGTAAGCGAAAACGCATCGGGAAGGCGATATGCGGGGCCATTTTTAATAACACTTCACGCTCGGCCAGCGCTTCGCTCACCAGGCGGAATTCATAGTGTTCGAGGTAGCGCAGCCCGCCGTGAATCAGCTTTGAGCTGGCGCTGGATGTCGCGCAGGCCAGATCGCGCGCCTCCAGCATCAGCACGGATAAACCACGCCCTGCGGCGTCTGCCGCGATACCGGCACCGTTGATGCCTCCCCCTATCACAATCAGATCTTTGGTTTCCACGCTGCTACCTCTTACACTTTCGTTTAAGCTCACAAATGTTCGATATCGCTCAATATAGCAAACAATCGCGCCATTGGTAACATCAAAAAAACATTTCAGAGTGATGCGTGTAACATATTGGCGTTTATTTCGCGCCAGGCTGTACACTAGGCGCTAAAATCCGGGGCGTTTCGTCGCCTGCCTGTAGAAAAAAAGAGAGCTTATGGATCACTTTGAATGTATTAACGTAGAAGAAGCCCACCAGAAAATGCATCAGCAGACGGCGGTGCTGGTGGATATCCGCGACCCGCAAAGCTTCGCGATGGGCCATACGCCGGGCGCGTTTCATCTGACCAACGATACGCTGGGCGCGTTTATGCGCGACAACGACTTTGATACGGCGGTCATGGTGATGTGCTATCACGGTAATAGCAGCAAGGGCGCTGCGCAATATCTGCTGCAGCAGGGTTACGACAAGGTGTACAGCGTGGACGGCGGGTTTGATGCCTGGCACCGGCATTTTCCGGCGGAAGTCGCGCATGGCGCAGTTTAGGCGTTAGCGCAGGTTGTGGCTATAATATCCCCCTTTGTGTGGAATAAGCGAACCGCTGCATGTTAATGATTACCTCTTTTGCCAACCCGCGCGTGGCCCAGGCGTTTGTCGACTATATGGCGACGCAGGGAATTATTTTGACTATTCAGCAGCATACGCAGAGCGATATCTGGCTGGCTGACGAGAGCCAGGCCGCGCGCGTGCAGGCCGAACTGGCCCGATTTCTTGAAAATCCAGCCGATCCGCGCTATCTGGCCGCCAGCTGGCAGTCGGGGCACACCAATAGCGGGCTGCACTACCAGCGATTCCCTTTTTTAGCGACGCTTCGCCACAACGCCGGGCCGGTTACCTGGAGCGTTCTCTTCGCCTGCATCGCCGTCTTTGTCCTGCAATCGGTCATTGGCGATCAACCGGTCATGATGCTACTGGCCTGGCCCTACGATCCTTCGCTGAAATTTGAAGTCTGGCGCTACTTTAGCCATGCCCTTATGCACTTCTCGCTGATGCATATTCTGTTCAACCTGCTATGGTGGTGGTACCTCGGCGGGGCGGTAGAAAAGCGAATCGGCAGCGGCAAGCTGGTGGTGATTACCGCGATCGGCGCCTTACTGAGCGGCTTTGTACAGCATCAGTTTAGCGGCCCGTGGTTTGGCGGTCTGTCCGGCGTGGTCTATGCGCTGATGGGCTATGTCTGGCTGCGGGGCGAACGCGATCCGCAGAGCGGCGTTTATTTACAGCGCGGCTTGATACTCTTCTCCTTAGTATGGTTAGTTGCTGGATGGTTTGATGTTTTCGGCATGTCGATTGCGAACGGTGCGCACGTGGCTGGTCTGGTGACCGGGCTGGCGATGGCGTTTGTTGATACGCAGAATGTGCGAAAACGAACGTAGAGATTCCCAGGGATATTTCATGAAACAAACACAACGTCATGACGCGATTATCGAGCTGGTAAAAAAACAGGGATACGTCAGTACCGAAGAGCTTGTCGAGCAGTTTGCCGTCAGCCCGCAGACCATTCGCCGCGACCTGAATGATTTAGCCGATCAGAAAATGATTCTGCGCCACCACGGCGGCGCTGCGCTACCTTCCAGTTCGGTGAATACTTCCTGGCACGACAGGAAGTCGACCCAGACCCAGGAAAAAGAGCGCATCGCCCGTAAGGTCGCGAGCGAAATTCCCGATGGCGCGACGCTGTTTATCGATATCGGCACCACGCCGGAAGCGGTGGCCCATGCGTTGCTTAACCATAACGATTTGCGCATCGTCACCAATAATCTCAACGTCGCCAATACGCTTATGGTGAAAGAGGATTTCCGCATCATTCTGGCCGGCGGCGAGCTGCGCAGCCGGGATGGCGGTATTATCGGTGAGGCCACGCTCGACTTTATCTCTCAGTTCCGACTCGATTTTGGCATTCTTGGCATCAGCGGCATCGACAGCGATGGCTCGCTGCTGGAGTTTGACTACCACGAAGTGCGCACCAAACGGGCGATTATTGAAAACTCCCGCCACGTAATGCTGGTGGTTGATCATTCCAAATTCGGCCGCAATGCGATGGTGAATATGGGCAGCATCAGCATGGTTGATGCGGTCTATACTGATGTGATGCCGCCCGCAGGAGTACTGAAGGTGATTACCGATAACAACCTTCAGCTGGAGCTGTGCTGATCCTTTAGCATTTCCCAGTTCAGGCCAAAGCGCGCCAGATACTTGCGCAGCCGATCCGCGTCGTTGACCGTTGCTTTGCCGAGGCGTGAAACGTTAAAGAGCTGGCGTCCGGCATCGGAAATCGTTGTTGCCTGCTGGCATACGGCAATGACGTTTTGTAGATGCAGGCGGTCAAAGAGGTCAAGATTTTCCACCTCCGCCCCCAGTAGCGCGTCGAGCGCTGAGGGGCGGCGATCGTTCCAGCTGTAGCGCAACCGTTCAATCTCATCCTCCACCGTGCTTACCGTGATGCGACCGTTTTCCGCCAGGGTCGCCATGCGGGTCACGCTGGCGGAGAGTTCGCGGAAGTTGCCGCTCCACGCCGCCTGGGGCGAGGTGGCGAACGTCAGCCACGCGCGGCGCGCTTCGGTATTAAAGCGCACGCTGTCGCCGGTTAGCGCGGCGTGACGCTCCATTTCATACTCGAGATTGGGTTCGATATCTTCCTGGCGCTGACGCAGACCGGGCAGTTCAAAGGTCCACAAATTAATACGTGCGTAGAGATCTTCGCGGAACTGGCCCTGCGCAACCCGCTGGCGCAAATCGCGCACGGTGCCGGCGATGAGCTGAAAATCGCTGCTGACCTGCTGGTCGCTGCCGAAAGGATAGAAGCGTTTTTCCTCAATGGCCTTCAACAGCATCGCTTGTTCATCTGCGCCCAGCTCGCCAATCTCATCCAGGAAAAGCATCCCGCCGTTAGCGCTGCGCAGCAGGCCAGCCCGTTCTTCCCTTGCGCCGGTAAAAGCGCCTTTGACATGGCCAAACAGCGTCGACATTGCGGTATCACCGCGCAGGGTGGCGCAGTTCACCTCGACGAGCGGACCGTTAAACTGATGGCGCGCCAGCTTTAACTCATAAATGCGGCGGGCAAGAAATGATTTACCTGCGCCGGTGGGGCCGTTCAGCAGAATCGGCGAACGGGAGCGGATAGCGACGCGCTCAATATTCTCGATCGTGCGGTTGAAGCGCGGGTTACGGGTCGCGATACCGGATTTCAAAAAGTTAAGCGTCTCTTCCCGTTCCTGGGCGAAGCGGCTGGCGATAGCGTTATAGCGGCTGAGGTCGAGGTCAATGATCGTCACGCCGCCCGGGGTATGGGGCTTGTCTTTTTTCCGCGGCGGGGAGGTTTGCGCCAGTCGCGCCGGGAGATAGCGCGCTTCGGCCAGCAGGAACCAGCAGATCTGCGCCACGTGAGTGCCGGTGGTGATGTGTATCAGATAGTCTTCATCTTCAGGATGGAACCGGTGGCTGCGGGCAAAATCGTGCAGGCAGGCGTAAACCTCCTCGAAATCCCATGGATTGCGGATGGTCATCTCAACGCCGACGACCTCCGTTTCCGGCGATACGCTGGCGATATCCTGCTTTAAGGTCTCAAACAAGCCGCGCGAACGGGCGTCGTAAAGCAGCTCAAGGCGATGAACAACCAGTGTTTCCTGCTGACACAGGCATAAGGTTGGCCGCCATTTCTCCCAGCGCTGGCTGCCGCGGCCAACATAATCCAGTACCGTACCGACAAAACCAAAGGCTACCGTTTTGCGCATCTTAGATTTCCTTATAAAAGACGATATTTAATTATCGTATTTTCGCTTCCCGCACGCAGTGTCTTTTTGAATGAAGCGCGGGAAAAAATAAATAAATCATAAAAATCAAACAAATAATTTTATTTTTATAATCTGGCACGCAGGTTGCAAAGACACTGTCATGGAGAATAACGGAACCAGGAGCTCAGATGGCTAATCTACTTCTGTTCCGTTCCGCCGTTATGACGCGCCGGCAAGTTCTCATGATGCGGCTCCGGTTCAGCCGGCGTTAAGATGCTTCACAACTTGTCGCCGCCCTATTAATAAAATGAGAAAAGACAATGAATTATGAATTGATGGCCACCCAGAACGCCCCGGTGAAAATGTGGACCAAGGGCGTACCCGTGGAAGACGAAGCGCGCCAGCAGTTGATTAACACGGCAAAGATGCCGTTTATTTTCAACCATGTTGCCGTTATGCCCGATGTGCACCTTGGTAAAGGATCGACAATCGGAAGCGTGATCCCCACTCTCGGTGCGATTATTCCGGCTGCGGTTGGCGTGGATATCGGCTGCGGAATGAATGCGCTGCGCACCAGCTTAACGGCGGCGGATCTTCCGGATAACCTTGCTGAATTGCGTATTGCGATTGAAGCCGCCGTGCCGCACGGACGGACGACCGGGCGGGGCCGTCGTGACGCGGGGGCATGGGAAAATCCACCGGCTAACGTTGACGCGCACTGGTCAACGCTGCATGCGGAGTTTCAATGGCTAACCAGTAAATATCCGCGCTTCCTTAACACCAATAACTACAAGCACCTGGGAACGCTGGGAACCGGTAACCACTTTATTGAAATTTGCCTCGATGAGGCGCAGCAGGTTTGGGTGATGTTGCACTCCGGTTCACGCGGAATTGGTAACGCCATAGGCACCTATTTTATTGAAATGGCGCAAAAAGATATGGAGCAGCATATTGCGAACTTGCCCTCGCGCGATCTGGCTTATTTCTCTGAAGGCAGCGAGCATTTCGTGGATTACGTTCGGGCGGTGAGCTGGGCCCAGGATTATGCGCGCGCCAACCGTGAAGCGATGCTGGAAAACGTGCTGCTGGCGCTGCGTAAAACCATCGACAAACCCTTTACGCTGGTGAGCGAGGCGATTAACTGCCACCATAACTATGTGCAAAAAGAGCAGCATTTTGGGAAGGAGATTTACGTTACCCGTAAGGGGGCGGTATCCGCCCGGCGCGGTCAGTACGGGATTATTCCGGGATCGATGGGCGCGAAAAGCTTTATTGTTCGCGGACTCGGTAACCCCGAGTCGTTCTGTTCATGCAGCCACGGCGCCGGACGCGTGATGAGCCGTACCAAAGCGAAAAAACTGTTTAGCGTAGAGGATCAGATTCGCGCCACCGCGCATGTAGAATGCCGTAAAGATGCAAACGTCATCGACGAGATCCCGATGGCCTATAAGGACATTGACGCGGTGATGGCCGCGCAGTCCGATCTGGTGGAAATTGTGCATACCCTGCGTCAGGTGGTATGCGTGAAAGGATAATGTAATGAAAAGGATGATTACGCTGGACGGCGCGCAGGGAGAAGGCGGCGGGCAGATTTTGCGCTCGGCGCTGAGCCTGTCGATGATAACCGGCCAGCCGTTTGAGATTATCGGCATCCGCGCCGGTCGCGCTAAACCGGGCCTGCTGCGCCAGCATCTCACGGCGGTACGGGCGGCGGCCGAGATCTGTAGCGCTCAGCTGAGCGGCGATGAGCTGGGCTCGCAGCGGCTGCGTTTTGTCCCAGGGCCGATTCGCGGCGGAGCGTATAAATTTGCCATCGGCAGCGCGGGCAGCTGCATGTTGGTGCTGCAAACGGTGTTACCGGCGCTCTGGTTTGCCGATAGCCCGGCCCGCGTCGAAGTCAGCGGCGGCACGCATAATCAGGCGGCCCCGAGCGCGGATTTCATTTGCCGCGTCTGGGAGCCGCTGCTGGCGAAAATGGGTATAAACCAGCGTACGGCTTTGATCAAGCATGGCTTCTATCCGGCCGGGGGCGGCGCCGCGCTAACGGAAGTGGCGCCGAGTGCGTCACTCAGCGGGCTACAGCTGCTTTCGCGTGGTGAAACGAATTGCCTCACCGCAGAAGCGCTGCTGGCGGCGGTTCCTTACCACGTTGGCGAGCGCGAAGTGATAGCGCTGAAGGCCTGGCTGCCGCTGGCAGATAAAAAAATTCGCGTGCTGGAGGGCGGCGCCGGGCCGGGAAATACGCTGTCGCTGACCGTGGAGTGCGAACATCTTACGGAGCTGTTTATGGCTTTTGGCTCCAAAGGCGTGAGTGCTGAAAAGGTTGCGCACCAGCTTGCTTCGCAGGTCAAACGCTATCTGGCAAGCAAAGCGGCTGTGGGGGAATATCTGGCCGACCAGCTGATATTACCGCTGGCGCTGGCGGGCGAAGGTGCGTTTACCGTCGCGGAAGTATCGGCGCATTTGCTGACCAATATCGCGGTGGTTGAGCGGTTTCTGCCGATCCGATTTACCTGTGAACCGAGTGATATTGGCTATCTTATTCAGGTTCGCGATTAAACTTTGCGGTATCGCCGGAAACGTAAAGTGGTGATTCTCTTCTGTTTCGGGAAAAGGCCGGAATGAGGGCTGTTTTGCGCATGTTCTTCCCCTGACCCTCTCCCCGAAGGGGCGAGGGGATCGTTTCGATGGCCTTTTTTAATGACATAACAATGCGTTAGCGTTTTAGGTAAAACAGAATAGTTTTCCACAGATCGCGCAGGAATTAGACTCCATATCCCATCATTTTAAGCAACTGCTGGGCATGCTGAACGGCATCCTGGCGGTGCGCGACGCCCAGCTTTTGATACAAATTGCGAATATGCGTTTTAATCGTGGTGGCGGCAACGTCCAGCTCGCCGGCAATCTGCTCATTGCTGTAGCCGGAATAGATAAGTCCCAGTACCTGCCATTCGCGCTGGGTTAGCGGGCTGGTGCGGATGAGCTCTGGCACTTCCGGGTGGTTCAGCAGCCGCTCGACGAAGCTCTCGTCAAAGTGGGCGAATTTGTGGCGATGATGCTGGTTAATATCGCGCAGAATACGCTGGGCGCGGTGCTGCTCGAGCTCCGGCAGGGTATTGAGCTGAATCAGCTGGCGCAGCTGCTGCGCCATCGCTTCACCTTCAATGACAAAATGATTGATAAACCCGGTGCGGTTGGCGAGGGTGAGCGCTTCCAGTAGCGCTTTCTGCGCTTCGCTTTTACGCCCGGCCTGCCAGTAGAGCTGGTTGAGCAGCAGCAGGTTGCGGTTGAGATCGCTCATCAGACGCAGCGAGCGGGCGTTATCGTTTAGCTCTTCCAGCACCATTTCAGCGGAATCAAAATCACCGAGCAGGATCTGCGCGCGGGCGATATTGCGCCACTGGCTCTGCAGGAAGTGGTTGTTAGCGAATTCCGGTTTGGGCGTCTGACGCAGCCAGTTTGCCGCGGCGGCTTTATCGCCGACCATCTGCCAGTAGATCACCCGGACTTTATCGGCATTGGATACCCAGTCGCTATGGTAATGACCGTTGCCAAGCAGATTCTCCAGGCGATTCAGATGGCTGCGGGCGTTATCCAGATCGCCGCGCGCCAGCGAGCACTGCACCATCAGCGTCAGGCACTGCAGCTGTTGCTGCGGTTGGTAGGACGAAAGCACGTTCATGCCGTTGCGCGCGGAGGTTTCCGCTTCATCCAGCCGCGCCCATGCCCACAGCAGCTGGGAGCGAATACGCAGCAAAAACTCATGCATCGGCAACTGCTCCAGATGCTGTTCGCGAATGAGCTGGAACGCTTTTTCCTGAATTTCCCAGGCGGCCTGCAGGAAACCCTGCGCAAACAGGATTTCGCTTTGCTGAATCATGCTCCATAGCGCGTAGTGCCAGACGTCATGGCGGCGGGCCATCTGTTCCGTCTGCTGCATGACCGCCAGCGATTTACTCAGCTGGCCTTTGCAGTGCAGCACTTCGCCGTGTACCGAGGTCGCCACGATTCGGCTGTAGTAGCTGGCCAGCGGCAGCTCATCAAGTGCCACCATCGCCAGGCGCTCGGCTTCGTCCTGATCGCCGGCGTTGATCGCCACCTGGGCACGCAGGGCGTTGAAATCGCCGTGCATGGCGGTGTCCATTTCCGTATCCATCTCCTGCTCGGCGCGGGCCAGCAGGGTATTCACTTCGCTATAGCGGTGCTGGCTCTGCATCAGCCAGGCCTGCAGGAGAATTAACCGCGGATTTTCCAGCAGGTTTGACCACGGTAGCGCGGCGAGAGACTGTTCCAGCAAGCTCAGCTCGCTATGGTTAAACATGCCCCATGCGTGATTGAGCAGAATATCGCGCAGCATTTTAGCGTCGCCCGCCGCCAGGGCGTGATGGATAGCCTCGGTCGGGAAGCCCTGCGCCATCCAGCTCTCGGCCGCCGCGCGGTGAATTTCCGGCAGCTCAACCGCCAGCTCCCACTGACAGCGCTGGCGCAGAAAATTACCAAACAGCGGATGATAACGGAACCATTCGCCGGAATCGTCCATCCGTTGCAGGAATAGCCCCTGGCGTTCAATCTCCTCCAGCTGCATCTGGCCATTCTCTTCGCCGGTGACGCGGACGATGAGCGCATCGTTCATTGAGCGCAGCAACGAGCTTTTCAGCAGGAAATTACGCGTTCGCGGATCGACGTTATCCAGCACCTCATCGACCAGATAGTCAGAAAGATGGCTGGCATTAATACCGGCAAGACGACGGGCGGAGTGTTGCGCGGAAGTGTTGTTCTGGCGCGCCGAGAGTGCGATCAGCTGCAGCGCGGTGGCCCAGCCGGCAACATCGTCGCACAGCCTTTTGCTGTCGTCGGCCTCAATAGGCGAACTGAGACGACAATCGAAAAACTGCTTGGCCTCCTGATGGGTAAAAGCGAGCTGCTGGCTGCCGATTTCCAGCAGCTGATCGCGTACGCGCAGGTTGGCGATACCCAGCTGCGGTAGATTACGCGACAGCACCACCAGAGTCATATTTTCCGGCTGGTGACGGAGGAAGAAGCGCATTGCATCATGAATAACCGGGTTGGTGATTAGATGGTAATCATCAATCACCAGGAATAGCGGGCGCTGCCAGTCGGCCAGTTCGATAAACAGTTGAGCGAAGAGGGAAGGCAGGCTGGCGTACTGGCGCTTTTGCACCATGGCCTCGCTGGCTGCACAGTGGCCGCCGGTCGCCTGCTGAACGGCGGCGATGAGATAGCTGGCAAAACGCTCCTGTTGGTTATCACCTTCATCCAGCGAGAACCAGCCAAGGTCATTTTTCCCCGCCGCCCATTGAGAAACGAGCGTGGTTTTACCGTATCCAGCCGGGCTGGTCACCAACGCGAGACGATAATTGTTCGCGCCGGAAAGTTTCGCCAGTAATCGCTCACGAACCACAGTGTGTTCAAGGCGGACCGGACGACTTAATTTAGACGGAATCAACATAGTTCTTCATTTCGCTGTGCAAGGGAGGGATTGCGAATTTTTTTGCGCTTCGTAATTAATACCCAATAAGGTCGGCCATAATGAATTTTATTGCAAGTTATGTCCGAGTTTTATGCTCTTGAATTTGCTCTATGTCACAAATTTTGACATCGAGTGAAATTGATATAAAGGAGGGCAGCGTGCGCGGTTTCTGGGCTTGCGGGAAATTCAGGCACCACAGGCTAATCTTTTTTTACAATCTAAGTAGTTGTTTGTTTTTATTAAAATATTATCGGCTTATTCTTATAAGTCATCTTTTTGAGTTATTTCTGCATTAAAGTCCGTTTATTCTGCGAATATTTACTTTTATTTCGCCATATTTACAAAACGGCATTTTATGGCCTTTTTATCAGCCAGGCTTGTAACAAAGTTTTGTTCGCCAGGAGAGACAGGTTGCGGGTTCCGCAGCGGCGAATTTTGCAGCATAATTTTGCCGGTAAGCTAACGTAATAGTGGCCACGATCACACTTTTCGCTCATCCCTGCTACTCCTCCCCGGCTAATCCCTGGCGGGATGAGGACGTGACTCCGGGAGGTCGGCACACTAACGCTAACGTTTTAGTAAAGGACCCGGATTTCTTATGTCACAGACTTCTTTTAACAAAGCTCAGTTTCAGGCTGCACTGACGCGTCAGTGGCAGCATTTTGGTTTACAGTCCGCTTCCGAGATGACCCAGCGTCAATGGTGGCGCGCCGTAAGCGGTGCGCTGTCCGAGCTGTTGTCGGCTCAGCCGGTAGCGAAAGCGGCCGCAGGGCAGCGTCACGTAAACTACATCTCAATGGAGTTTTTAATTGGTCGCCTGACCGGCAACAATTTGCTCAACCTTGGCTGGTATCAGCAGGTCAGCGATGAGCTACAGGCGCATGACGTTAACCTGACCGACCTGCTGGAAGAGGAAATCGACCCGGGCCTGGGCAACGGTGGCCTCGGCCGTCTGGCGGCATGTTTCCTGGATTCAATGGCAACCGTGGGTCAGTCGGCCACCGGCTACGGCCTGAACTATCAGTACGGTCTGTTCCGCCAGTCTTTCGCTGACGGGCAGCAGATGGAAGCGCCGGATGACTGGGGACGTAGCAACTACCCGTGGTTCCGCCACAATGAAGCGCTGGACGTACAGGTGGGCCTCGGCGGTAAAGTGACTAAAAATGGTGAGTGGGTTCCGGCATTCGTGATTACCGGCGAAGCCTGGGATCTGCCGGTGCTGGGCTACCGCAACAACGTGGCTCAGCCGCTGCGTCTGTGGCAGGCTAAGCACGCGCATCCTTTTAACCTGACTAAATTCAACGACGGCGATTTCCTGCGTGCCGAACAGCAGGGCATTGACGCCGAAAAACTGACGAAAGTCCTCTACCCGAACGATAACCATCAGGCGGGTAAAAAACTGCGTCTGATGCAGCAGTACTTCCAGTGCGCCTGCTCGGTTGCCGATATTCTGCGTCGCCATCATATGGCAGGTCGCAAGCTGGCAGAGCTGGCGGATTATGAAGTTATTCAGCTGAACGATACTCACCCGACGATTGCGATTCCGGAGCTGCTGCGCGTGCTGATTGACGAGCATCAGCTGAGCTGGGACGACGCCTGGGCGATTACCAGCAAAACTTTTGCTTACACCAACCACACCCTGATGCCGGAAGCGCTGGAGTGCTGGGATGAGAAGCTGGTAAAAGCGCTGCTGCCGCGCCACATGCAGATCATCAAACAGATTAACGACCGCTTTAAAACGCTGGTGGATAAAACCTGGCCGGGCGACAAGCAGGTTTGGGCGAAGCTGGCGGTTGTGCACGACAAACAGGTTCGTATGGCGAACATGTGCGTGGTCAGCGGCTTTGCGGTTAACGGCGTTGCCGCGCTGCACTCCGATCTGGTGGTGAAAGATCTGTTCCCGGAATATCACCAGTTGTGGCCGAACAAATTCCATAACGTCACCAACGGCATTACCCCGCGTCGTTGGATCAAGCAGTGTAACCCGGCGCTGGCCGCGCTGCTGGATAAAACGCTGAAGAAAGAGTGGGCCAACGATCTCGACCAGCTGATCAACCTCGAAAAATATGCTGATGACGCGACGTTCCGTCAGACGTATCGTGAGATTAAGCTGGCCAACAAGGTTCGTCTGGCGGAGTTCGTGAAGCGGCGTACCGGTATCGAGATTAATCCGCAGGCGATTTTCGATATTCAGATTAAGCGTCTGCACGAATATAAACGCCAGCACCTCAACCTGCTGAATATCCTCGCGCAGTACAAAGAAATCCGCGAGAACCCGCAGGCCGACCGCGTACCGCGCGTGTTCCTGTTCGGTGCGAAAGCGGCTCCGGGCTACTACCTGGCGAAGAATATTATCTGGGCGATCAACAAAGTTGCCGCAGCGATCAATAACGATCCGCTGGTAGGCGATAAGCTGAAAGTCGTATTCCTGCCGGACTACTGCGTCTCGGCAGCGGAAATGCTGATCCCGGCGGCGGATGTCTCCGAGCAGATCTCTACGGCGGGCAAAGAGGCCTCCGGTACCGGCAATATGAAGCTGGCGCTGAACGGCGCGCTGACCGTGGGAACCCTCGACGGCGCCAACGTTGAAATTGCTGAGCAGGTGGGCGAAGAGAACATCTTCATCTTCGGTCATACTGTGGAAGAAGTGAAAGCGCTGAAGGCCAAAGGTTACGACCCGCTGAAGTGGCGGAAGAAAGATAAGCTGCTGGATGCGGTGCTGAAAGAGCTGGAGAGCGGTAAATATAGCGATGGCGATAAGCATGCCTTCGACCAGATGTTGCACAGTCTGCTGAAAGGCGGCGACCCGTACCTGGTGCTGGCGGATTTTGAAGCCTACGTGGCGGCGCAGAAGCAGGTTGATGAGCTGTATCGCGACCAGGAAGCCTGGACGCGCGCAACGATTCTGAACACCGCGCGCTGCGGCATGTTCAGCTCCGACCGTTCGATTCGCGATTATCAGCAACGTATCTGGCAGGCAAAACGCTAAGGACAGGCCTATGGAGAGTAAACGCCTTGATAACGCTGCCCTGGCGGCGGGGATAAGCCCAAGCTACATCAATGCTCACGGTAAGCCGCAGTCTATTGCTGCGGCGACCAAGCAGCGGCTGCTTGATGCGATGCATCGTACAGCGACTGCCGTGAAGGCGACGGTTGATCCGCTGCCTGCGGTGCAGGTGTTCACCTATGGCAAAAAGATGTCTCTGCCGGTGGCGGGCCAGGGGGAGTTTCACTGGATCCTCACCACCGAAGAAGGGAAACAGTATCAGGGCCAGGCGCGCGGCGGAGAAACCCTGCCGCTGCCGGCAAAATTGCCGGAAGGGTATCACACGCTGACGCTGACTCAGGACGGCGAGCGCAGCCACTGTCGGGTTATCGTCGCGCCCGCGCGCTGCTATGAACCGCAGGCGCTGAAGGATGGTAAGAAGCTGTGGGGAACCTGCGTGCAGCTGTATACGCTGCGCTCGGAGAAGAACTGGGGAATTGGCGACTTCGGCGATTTACGCGCTATGCTGCCGGAAATCGCTCGCCGCGGCGGCGCGTTTATTGGGCTTAACCCGATTCACGCGCTCTACCCGGCTAACCCGGAGAGCGCCAGCCCGTACAGCCCCTCTTCACGCCGTTGGCTCAACGTTATCTATATCGACATCAACGCGGTAGACGATTTCCGTCACAGCAAAGAGGCGCAAAAATGGTGGCAATCATCGGCCACGCAGCAAGCCTTACAGGCCGCGCGCCAGACCGATGACGTTGACTATACCGCCGTGACCGCTCTTAAGCTCACTGCGCTGCGCATGGCCTGGAAAGGTTTTTCCGCGCGCAATGATGAGACGACGGCGGAGTTCCGTCAGTTTGTGACCCGTGAGGGCGAAAGTCTGTACTGGCAGGCGGCGTATGACGCGCTGCACGCCTGGCAGGTTAAGCAGGATCCGATGCGCTGGGGCTGGCCCGCGTGGCCGAAGGCTTACCAGGATACCGATAGCCCGGAGGTTAAAGCATTCTGTACCGAGCATGCCGACGAGGTGAATTTTTACCTGTGGCTGCAATGGCTCGCTTACACCCAGTTCGCCGAGTGCTGGCATACCAGCCAGAACGATGCCATGCCGATCGGCCTGTATCGCGATCTGGCGGTCGGCGTTGCGGAAGGCGGAGCGGAAACCTGGTGCGATCGCGAGCTGTACTGTCTGAAAGCCTCCGTCGGGGCGCCGCCGGACATTCTGGGTCCGCTGGGACAGAACTGGGGCCTGCCGCCGATGGACCCGCATATCATGGTGGCGCGCGCCTATGAGCCATTTGTCGAGCTGTTGCGCGCTAATATGCAAAACTGCGGGGCGCTGCGCATCGATCACGTGATGTCGGTGCTGCGTCTGTGGTGGATCCCTTACGGTGAGACGGCCGATCACGGTGCTTACGTTCAGTATCCGGTAGACGATCTGTTGTCGATTCTGGCGCTGGAGAGTAAGCGTCACCGCTGTATGGTGATCGGCGAGGATCTGGGAACCGTACCGGTTGAGATCGTCGGTAAGCTGCGAAAAAGCGGCGTTTACTCTTACA